>ORJL011170732.1_pt1 | contig 26691 bp, 19 predicted proteins | sample 1779941 | NCBI WGS metagenome assembly ORJL01 (sample SAMEA104232317, study PRJEB22302) | groundwater metagenome | biome: forest; feature: aquifer; material: groundwater | place: USA | collected 2011-08-07 | depth 5.8 m
CCGTTTGCCACGATGCCCGAAAGGGCGGATACGATGGAAGTCACTGGCCTAAACATGTTCGCGCCTCCGCTCTACTCGATGTCCTTGCGCCTTTGCGTTTCATTCCCGGTCATGGTGCATTCTTGGTCAACGCAATGACACGCAGACGCACCAAGGCGAACTCCGAAAAGGGAAGGTTCTTTGTCTGGTTTTGTTCTTCAGGCGTGAAGATGAGTGGCCCACGCCGCGCATTTCGTTTCCTGTAGGCCGGGTGCCCTCACCCGGCGCCCTGCTGCGCTCTACAGGAACCGCCCCTTGCTCGCCTGCGCCGCCCCGTCGTGGGCGAGCCGCCTCAGACGGGGGGGCCACCAAACTTTGTGGTAGGTGCGTAAGAGTTTGGTAGGGGGCGTGGGCCGGCTGAAGGGGGAGATTCTGGGCGGAGAGGGTCACGGGACGCGCGCGGTGTTGTGGGCCCGCTTCTCCATCCGAGATCAAGAGACTCCAGGAATGCGTACAAACGCACCTCGCGAGAGTGGCGGAGGCTCACGCGAGGCTGCGCTGTGTCGCCCTTACAGGGCTTGAGACCCAGGATGCATCGTTACCCGGGGCGGCGCTTTGCTCTGCCCCGGGCTGATGAGTTCATAGCCCTTCAGGCTGACGAGTGGGACAATGCCTCCAGCGTCCAGAGCGACCTGAGGTGCTTGGGTCGTGGAGTTCGGAGAGTCCCGGCGCAAGAGCCGTCGGCAGGCATGGCCGCCCGCATCTGCCCCATTGGGACAAGCAAGCGTGCTGCCTACGGGGAGGAGATTCTGCCGACACTGTCGGCAAAATTAGTTGTCGAATTCGGCAGGGGTTTTTCAGCACGTAACCTGGCCAACAGGGTCCGGTTCACCGAGGTATTCTCCGACGCAAAGATTTTGCAGGCGTTGACTGCAAAATTGACTTGGACCCATTTCGCCCTGGTCATTCCCATTGAGGACTCGTTCAAACGCGAATTCCACTCCGAGATGTGCCGCATCGAATGATTGCCTGGTCACGGAGAAATCTGTAGCCGGAAGATAAGTTCGTCCCAATTGTCCACATCCCAGTACTGCGGGTAGGTCATGGTGCTATTTGTGGCGATGAACGGGGAGCCTTGATTGGTCCACGAACTCAAATCGCCGGAAAGCTGCAACTGGTAATTCGTACCCAGCGAGAGGCCAAAGAACGCGGGCTTTACCGCCTTAATCAAGGTCATGGCGGGTAAAAACGAAACGTAAATTCCCCCCTGAGTAATAGCCGCCACCAGCTTGGTGCCATCCGCACAAATGGCTGCACGACCACCATTAGCATCAGTGGACGGTGAGCCGGTCGCTGTCCACGTAGCCCCCGAATCGGTCGAAATGTAAACCCCGCGGCTCAGAGAATCGGCCACGGCAGCCAAGTGGTGCCCATCCGCGGAAGAGGCGACGGAGGTGTACACGAGGTTGGTAGGCGCGGTGGTCAGGGTCCACGAGGCTCCAGAATTGGTCGAGGTGTAAATGCCTGAGTTTTGCGTCGCAGCTGCCAGCTTTACTCCGTCCGTCGAAGAGGCAACATAGGTCCAACCCAGACCCGAAGGGAGGTTGGTCGCCAAAGCCCAAGTGCCCCCGAAGTCGGGCGAAAGGTAAATCCCGTTGTGCCCGAAACCGGCTCCAGCTACCACTTTGGCTCCATCTGCCGAGCAAGCGACGGAGGTCCAATCCAATTCCGGGGCGCTGGTTCTGGCCCAAGTGGCTCCAGAGTTAGTCGAGGCGTAGATTGGGAAAGCCCCGCCTAAGCCTCCTGCTCCTATCGTCGCCACCAATTGGTTGCCGTCAGCCGAGGAGGCGATGGACCACCAACCCTCGTCGGGTGCGGTGGTCTTTGTCCAAGTCGTCCCCGCATTCGTTGAAGTGTAAATCCCGTTTTGAAAGGCTACTGCCGCCAGGTGGGTGCCATCCGCCGAAGAGGCGACGGAAGACCATCCCACAATTGGCGCGCTAGTGAGGGTCCACGCGACTCCTGAATTGGCTGAAGTGTAGATTGGCCCAGGTGTTCCCGGACCGGCACTTGCCACAGCCACCATTTTGGTTCCGTCCGTCGAGGAGGCGACGGCCTGCCAAATCTGATTTGGCGCGCTAGTCCGAGTCCAGATTTGGGCTTGTGCGTTTGAAAGGGACGCAACCAGCACGACCGCGGTGCATAGACCAAGTAAACAGGTTGTGGGTGTCATAAGGGGTATATGGTTTTAATGGGGTTTAGTTTGGCACATTGTGCGCATTTTGACAAGCAGGAAACACTATCATTCCCTGGGTGTTTGCGGCGACTGGCCACGATTACGCTGGTTTCGTGTCGAAATCCACAACGGGTAAACTCCTGGTTGCACGGCTGAGGGAATTGCGGAAACGCCATTCGCTCACGCAAGAGCAATTCAGCGAGCTTTCTGGGGTGGCATACAAGTATTACCAACTGATTGAAATCGGAAAGCGGATTGATCTGCGCCTTTCCACGGTGGAAAAGCTGGCCAAGGCATACGGGCTTGGAGCTCATGAATTGCTCGCGCCAGACCTGCCGGAAACGCAATTCCCCATCGGTATCGCGTCCAAACGAGAGAGAAAGTCGGCCCGCCAGAATCCTTGAATCTGAAGATGAAGAGTCAGCAGATCAGGTTTCAAGCGACGAGTTTTTCATGGAAGTGGATCGAGCAGCACCTCAAGGACGGACATCTTTGGCCTGAACCACTCCCGGCCTTCAACCTGACATTCGCCACCGTTGGCCCGGTCGGGGTTCTGGCCAATGCGGGTGTCTTGGCGCCCCAGGTTGCGGATGCGTTCCGGGGGGGCGAGTTGTTCGGGTACCAATTGGAGCCCAAGATGATGCTGGAACTGTTTCTAACGCCTGGCAGCCACCCTCCGCCTCAACGTGCCGCTGCCCGGATCACCAAAAGGCTAACTCCATGCCCAAGAAACTCGCTTTGATTAAGTCCGTTCCGCAGCCAGCCAAGCTGCTGTCAGACGTTCGCCAACTCATCCTGTCGGCGCGCGAGGGCGTGGCCCGCACAGTGAACGCATCACTTTCCGCGCTTTATTGGCAGGTGGGCAACCGCATCCGCAAAGACATTTTCAAGGAAAAGAGGGCGGAATACGGGCAGCAAATTGTGTCAACACTGTCGGCACAATTGGAGGCGGAATTCGGCCGCAGCTTCGGGCGCAGGAACCTGTTTCGGATGATACGATTCGCCGAGGTCTTTCCGGATCATCTGATTGTGTCAACACTGTTGGCACAATTGGGCTGAACCCTCTTTACCCTTGACATCCTGGTGCCGCTACCTGATGGCCGGTCGCTGGTGGCAGGCATGCTGAGTATCACGAACGCCCCGGGGCGCCAGAACCTCGTACGCTTGAACGCGGATGGTTCGCGGGACCGGAGCTTTGATGTTGGCCCCGGTCCCAACAACTTTGTCTTCGCCGTCTCGGCTCAAGCGAGCGGCTCACTCTATCTCGGAGGCGCATTTGTTGAGGTTAACGGACGACCGGCTCCCTACCTCGCCCTCGTGCGTTGTGCGTTGTGATGGCACCAACCTGCGGCTCGAAGCGCCGGTCTGGGCAGAGAGCGGAATGCTCACCCAATCGGGTGTTGTCATACGGTTCGCTAAGAATTGGTGTGTATCTTGAATGGCCCGCTTCGAGCGGACAAGGGCTTGCCAATCGTGCGCTGGCAGCCTAGGGTGATGGGCATGGCGAAGCCGATAGCCGCTCTGGCCCAACTCGAGTCCGATTCTCGGGAGGCGATACCTATTCCCCCCGACTGGCTGAAGGAGTTTGACGCCGCCGCCCGGCGTCCGCTTGCCACCCGTTTCCGCTACGCGTTCATCCGCACCTACAAGCCGGTTTTGGACGATGCTCCGTTCCGGGCGTTTGACACGACTGCGGATTACCGCCGCTGGTGTGAACAGCACCTGCCAGATTGGCTCGGTTATGGGCGCATTTGAGTACCGTCAGGCGCAAGAAATCCGCGAATCCTTTGCCCGTTTCGGGATTCGCTATCTGTTCATTGGCAAGTCCGGCGCGATCCTCCTTGGTTTTCCGGACACCACGCAAGATGCCGACCTGTTCGTCGCGAAATCGCCGGCGAATTGCCAAGTCCTGGTCATGGCCTTGCGTGAGTTGGGTTTCGCCTTGACCCCCGGACAGGCGGCGGAAATCGAGCAGGGCAAGGACTTCGTCCAACTAAGGAACGGGCCTTTTGACCTGGACCTGATCTTTGCACCCGATGGGATTGAACGCTTCGAGGATGCGTGGCAACGACGTGTGGAAGTCGAAGGGTTTCCGGTTTGCCATCCGGACGACATTATCGCCAGCAAGGCGGCTACTAACCGCGTGAAGGACCGGGAATCGCTGCCGCGGCTTCGCTCGTTCCGCGAGTACTGGTTGCGGAAGCAGCGTGATCTGTCGCGGTGATCTCGACGCCGATGGGGAATCCGCGCGACGTGTCGGCGGGGTGAGTCAGGTTTCCTGTACCGCGATGACGGTGGCACCACCAACCGGATACCGGTGCGGCTCGTCGGGACCGTTTCAGCGAGGGTGGCGGAGGCTCACGCGAGGGCTACGCTGTATCGCCCTTACAGGGCTTGAGACCCAGGACGCATCGTTACCCGGGGCGGCGCTTCGCTCTGCCCCGGGCTGATGACCGAGACAAGGCGTTGAGCGTCGGGAACGAGCCAAGACCATTGTCCTCACGGCATCGCCTTCGCGCCTCCGCGCCTTCGCGCGAGAATGAGCCAGTCCCAGCCCCGCCCACCCCTTGCCGGGCGCAGAGTCGTGCACAGGAGAAAGGTCACCTCTGCAACCGCGGCGCAATCCACACGGCCCAATCGGAATTCGCGCCATCTCCCGCATCGTCCACGACCATCTCCAGACGGCTTGCGCCGGTCAGGTCCAAATCCAACATGCGCAATTGATGGTCCCTGATCTTATCCGAGCAGAAGATATCCTTCCCGTCGATGCGAATGATGAACCTCACCGAGCCATCGTGCCCGTCCTGGAGACCGTAACCCGACTTCAAGCGTTTCCATTCTCCGGTCAACTGGAGCGCATACCGCGAGGGCGCGTGGGCATAGAGGCCACGTTCATGGAACTTGCCGCCCACCTGGAGAAGGCAAGGGGAATTCCTCTCGGGCAGGACCATATCCCGCCGAGGAACGCCCCAACCGACGGATTCTGTAAGAAACGACAGGGTTGAAACCTGAACCTCTTTCTGGCCGGCAGGCACCGTCGCAAGCGACCGGGGCGGGTCTGGATGAAGCAGGGTGCGCAGATGCTTCGCCTTGCACAACAGTTCGGCAGGTGCTGTGGATCGCGCCTCCAGTTCCACCACTCGGGACTCAACCTGCCCGCGGTCGCCGTTCACAAAAGCCCTCATAGCCTGTTGGAAGAGAAGGAACGCATCTGAGAAAGCGCTCAAGTCTGGAACATTGGATGAATCGACCTCGTACCTATAGGCGAAGCCGCTGGTTCCGCCGTTGGTATGGCAGACCTGTAATCTCAGCTCGTATGGCCCGGGTTGCAGTTCGCTGATGGCCAGGCGGAACCGCCCGGATCCGTCCACACCGCAAACCCAACCTTTGGCATCGTAATCACCGGGAATAGTGACAAGGTCATCGTAGGCGACAATTCCGAACGCGGCAGGCTCAGCCTCCAGTTTCCCGGCGAGCACGACCTGGCTGTCTTTGAAGCTGGCATCAAGCTGTGCAAGCTCCGCCCTGGACACTCCCTCCGCCCCTTCGATCGCACCGACAAACGGGCGACACCGTGCCAGGAGCATCGCGCTGGCCGGGTGCAGGTAGGTGCCGCTCCCTTCGTTCCGGAGTTCCTCCCCATAGGTATGATTCCCGTCCCCCATCAGCGAGTGTCTGGGTTCGGAGCGAGGACCCGCCACATGCGGCAGCCCGAGCGCGTGCCCCAGCTCGTGCGCAACCCCTCCAACATAATGGGAATTGAACTCGCCTACCGAACAAGGCCGCCCGTAGAATCCGCCCGGCTCCTTCGAGCCCAGCTTCCGAGGATCCAACAAGGCGTCGTCATAGACCCAGGCCGTGCCCGCCAGGTGCGAACCCCCTCCTACGTAAGGTCCCACTTCAACGGCGGTGGAACCCTCCCATTTTAGCAGCGTCTGGAAGATCACCAGCGTCCGTTGACTGGTGGCGATCCCCTTGGTTGTCAGCTCGGCCTCGACCTCGCCGCGCACTTTGTCACTATCCCCTCGGCCATAAGCGCCCATGTCGTGTTTCCCATGCACGAGGCGCACGTCGAGCTTTCCGGCAGTGTCTCGGGGCAGGTCGAAGGTGAGCGGGCCATACCCGGCAGCCTGCATTCCGTCCCGGTAAAACCTCTGAACCTCGGTCATCACGCCGTCAAGACGATCCACGTAGCCAGGAATAGGCACGCGGTCCGTTGGCACAAAGTAGGCGATCAAGAGCGGCAGTTTCGACTCCGCCAAGACTCCGGAGGAGGCCACATGAAAGAGCCCGCTCAGGAGCGCGATTCCGAACTTTCGTCTGATCAGCGAACGTAAACGGTGCATAAACATTGTCGGACACCCTCGATAGCCCTTGGAGACTGTTTAAGAATGCCGGCCCGGGCGCCGCATGAGGGCATGCGGCCTACGGGGAACGGTCAGCATCTCCACGCCATGTAGGCCCGGTCCCCTGACCGAGCGAGTTCTCGAGATCATGCTCCGCTCGCATTTCGGTTTCGGCTGCTCTGTCAGGTGCTTTCTTCATAGCTCTTCTAACGCCGTGCTTCGCCAGATTGGTCCTGGCCTTGTTCTCGTCCCATTGAAAATGGAGCGGCACCACCGGATCTTGGCCCTGGACGGCGTCCGGGGACAAGCACGATCCCGGTCCTGCAATCGGCGGGCACCTTGACGCGACACGAGCTGAAAACGATACTCTGTCCATGAGCATTACTCTCGATCTCGACGAGCAGGCCCTTGCGGGCCTGCCCTTGCAGCCAGGCGAACGGGAGCGCCACATGGAGATCGAGCTCGGCTGCCGCTACTATGCCAAGGGCTGGCTTTCCTTTGGCCAGGCTGCGCGCATGGCGCGGCTGGACCCTTACGCCTTCGGCGTGCAACTCGCAGAGCGGGACATCCCGCGTCAATACGGGGTGACAGAGGCGTTGGAAGACATCGCCCATGCGCGCAGCATCGAAATCCAGCTCTCCAGTTGGGGTCGAGGTTTCAATTGACGGGAGCATCAGGAGCGCGTATGCCGGTTGTGATCAACGCCGCAAGATGAAAATCACCGGAGCAGATCACTGGCGGTCAGGCAGCACCCATTACCGGCTTCTCCGGGGGCTTCTGGTCGTTCTCCTCCTTGCCATCGTGGCGTGGGTGTTCGTGCCTCGATTCCTGAGGGCTCACACGGGGCCTTCGAGAGTCTCGTGCGTAGCAAACCTGTTGCAGCTCAAAGGCGCGAAGGAGCAATGGGCGCTGGAGAAGAGGAAGACAAAGGGCGATCCGGTCGATGTGATCGAGGTGTGCTCGTACCTCAAGAACCACGAGATGCCGACATGCCCTCAGCAAGGCACCTACACCCTCAACCCAGTCGGCGCAAACCCGGCCTGTTCGTTGGCGCTGACTCGCGGTCACGCGATCCAGGAGTAGTAGGCCCCCATTCGACCACGGAGGGAGGGGGGCGTGATCGAAGGCTTGGTGGGCGCGCGCGGCGCCACGCCATATCGCCCCTATAGGGCTTGCTGGTTGGGTGGCGGATTGGATTACCCTCCGATGCGGTAGGGCGCGTCTGTCCCAGCGCGCCGTCCTAGACGTCCGACCGCGTGTGCGGCCCGCTGAGGACAGCGAGCCCTACCAAGATGAGGCGTTGACGAAAGGCGGCGCGCGAGGCTTTCATTTACGGATGCACGCATTGCGTCCACGCGCGAGCGCATTATTCAGTCTGGCAGCGCTTTGGATATTGCTCACGCCTGCCACCAACAGGGTCGCTTCAGCCCCGGCCAAAAGCGTGGGCCTGTCAATTCTGCCAGACGAGCGAGGATTGAAAGTGTTCGCAGTTATTCCAAACACGGACGCCGCGCGTGCTGGGATTCGTCGTGGAGATTACATTATCACGATCAACAATCAGCCGGCAAAAGAATGGCATAGGAAGCGGCTGCGTGCGTTGCGAGACCAGGCCGAACCCATCGAAGTTGAGATCGTTTCCTGCGCTAAGCACCGGCGCCTCAAGTTCAATGTCACCACCTTGATCGAATAGCAGGCCCAAGCGGGTGAAGCGAGCGATGCGCCCTGGCAGGTCCCGCGCGGCGATGGGCTGGTTTATTTCACCTTCAGCCGGAAGAAGCGTGTGTCCGAGTTCGCGGGTAGATTGACTCCGCTGGTGGCTGGCGCCGCGGTGGCCGTGACTTCCGCGACATCGGTCCACGTCAGCAAATCCGTTGATTGCTGGAGCACGTAGGTGCTGCCCGGAACACTCTCCCAGGTCAGGCGGGCCTGGCCGCCGGCAGGCGGCGTAAACGCGAGGATGCGCGGGGCGGTGGTGTTGGTGGCGCCGAAGCGGATTGTTTCCGCCAGGAGAGTCGCTGTGGGTCCGAGTTCAGGTAACGAGCCCGGCAGGATGGGCGCCACGATGGCGGCGTACCGCAGGCTTCCCGCGTCATCGAGTTCGGCGGCGAACGCGGTTTCCACATCATCCTGGTTGAAGCGGAGTGATTTTGGCTGGCCGGACGACGGGAGTGTCGCCAGCAGCGCTCGCCTGGCGATCGGAACTTCAACCGCGTACAAATCGTTGGCGGCGGGCCAGACGGCCAGCAGACGGTTGCCGCGCGCAACCAACTCGGCGCGGCAGAAGTTCAAATTCAGAAAGTCGTTCGGTTCGATCCAAGTGCTCGGTTGGGCGGTGAGATCTCCGACCAGCCCGATCACTTTGTTGTCGCTCAGCCAGCCGACCGCCAACCGACCGTCCTGCAGGTAGGTCGGTTGCGGCGAGCGGTCGGGCGCCTCGTTGGTTGTCAGCCGCCGGGGTTCGCGCCAGACCCCGTTTTCGCGCCGTACCAGGAAGACCTCCTGATCATTCGCGTTCGTGAACGAGCCGTCCTGGTCCAGCGTGTAGGCGAGCGCGGCCAGGTCTGGCGATGCCATCGCGCTCCGCCAGCCATACAAGCCGGTCAGGTTGGTCACGACCGCCTCGGGTTGGCTCCAGTTGGTCCCGTTCCAAAAGCACGCGTAAAGAGCGGCCGGATCATCCGGAGTGCCCACGAGTGACAACGTGCGCGTTCGCTCCCAGCACAGCATCACCTCGCCCGCCGCGTTTGCCTGTAAGGCCGGGCCAAAGTCCACGTCCGTGTTGGTGGTCAGCACGCCACTCGCGACGATGTTGGTCTGGAGAAGGTCCACGATGGCGTAGGCGAGCTCAAACCCACGCGCGAACGTCTCGACCTGGTTCGTCATCATCTCCGGGTTGTCCGTGGGATTCCGTTGCCAGGCCACAACGACCCGCCCGTTTTTCTCGAACACCACCCGGGGCGACTTGTCGGCGGCGATATCGTCGGTGAGCCGGATGGGGGCTTGCCCGCCGTTTTGGTCCGCGATCTGGAGGAAGATGTCGCCTCCCGCCCGCGATGTTCCATCGGTGACACCGCTCCACACTGTGGCCGACAAACCGTTCGGTCCCAGGCAAACGCGGGGCTGGCCATCGGTTGGAATCCCGCCCGCCGCTTCTCCGGCCGATTGCAGCCGGAATGGCCTGGGCGTGCCGCCGCCGCATCCGCCGCCGATCAACGGCCAGGTATGGGGGTCATGGGCGACCTGGATTCCCACCAGTTGCACCTCATACCCCGCCTCGAGCTCCGCGCCAAAATGGCTCACGCTGATGTCCGGGTGGAACTGCAGGTCGAGGCAGGCGGTTCCAGCGCCCCACACCCGGGCGAAAATGATGTCCTGCAAAGGCGGTGGGACGATGGAGATGGTCAACTGGGCGCGCAGTTTGGCCGTGGCGGTGCCGGTGTCCCACTCGATCTTGTTATCTGCTTCGTCCGCGCTGAACGTGCCGCGGCCGCCGAGGGAGAAGTTCAGCGAGCCTTCAATGCCCACACCGTAAACGAAGTTGCAGAGTGAGGAACTGAAGCCGCACGCCGCCGCGCCGACACCCGGAATCAAGTCCGGCAACCCGACCATTTTGCTCCCGGACCAAACAAAGGGCTTGAGGTCGGCGTCCCCGGTCATGTTCAGCCCGCTCGGGTTGATGGTCGTGCTGGTGTGCCCGCTGAGGGCAAACTCCATCTTGGTCGAGGTGAAAGGCACCCCCAAGTGGTAGAACCAGTCCAAGTCGCCTTGGCCGGCCGGCGGACCTTCCGAGTAGCCTTTGATGGCGCAGTTATTGCGGCCGTTGGAGAAGAGGGACCAGAGGCCTCCCACGATTGGCGAGTTGCCGAAGAAACTGTTGATGCTCGGCAGGGGCGGCCACTGGGCGTCACCCTCGTAGATGATTCCAGGGCCGCCGCCGGTGATCACCGGCTTGGCCCAGGGAGAAACGGTCACTTTCTTAAGTTCCACAGTGAACGGATCGGCGGAGTCGCTCCCGGCGGTCGCGGTCACCACCAGCCGGTCCGGCGTCTTGCCCATGTCAAAATCCGCGCTGGAAGTGTCGGCCCCGCTGGAATCATGCACCTCGTCGCTCCCGTAGGTGAAAACCACCTCGCGCTGCGAGCCTGAGTTGCGCCAGTTGATTGTCGCATCGAAGTGGTTCATCGCCTGCACATCCTTGAGATAGTATTTCTTGTATTGCGTGACCACGTTCTCGATGGTGATCGCGGTGCTCTCAAAAGTCGCGCTGCCCGAGTAGGTGATTTTCATGTTCACGGGATTGCCAGCAGTCGCTTGGTCCACCTGGTTTTGCAGTTGCTTGAAGAGCGGGCTATCCCGCATGTCCACCTCGATCACCCCGCTTTGCTGGTCATAGTTCAAGACTGGCATGCGCATGGCAAGGCTCTGGCCCGCGAGGTTCTCCGTGTTGCCAAACGACTGGCTGAACGTCCCAAACGCGGTCACCGCCACGGTCTGGCCGGCCGCGGTGGTCGATCCCGAGATGACCCGAATGTTCAGGTTCAACTCGGGTTTGCCGTTGGCGCCCATGACCGCGTTGCCTGTGAAGGTATAACTCTCACCGCCGCTATACGTGGTAGTGGTGGTGACGGTGGCAGCGGGCGCGATTACCGTTTGGACGAGCTGCCCCGAAATTGTGTCCTGTCCGCGACCGTTCACAATGTTGCCATTGCAATCGACGACGAACGAAGTGGCGTCGCCCGGCGTCGCGGTCGAGCCCACTTGCCCGCGAAAGTCGTAGGACACTCCATCGATCACCGCCGCGCCCTCGAACTTGTTTGTCACCGCCATGGCCCGGAGCCGCCACGTGCCCGGCAGAATGGCGGGAGTGCATGGAGCGGGCTGCCCGAAACCGTCCATGACCATCAAGCATGGCACAAGCCCAAGGAGCGGGATTCTGCGGGCGATTTTGAGGGCAACACTGGATGAGTATGTCTTCATAGTGTCATTTTTTTTCTTGAAGGGTTCTGTGAGAACGATGGAAACCATAAGACGATTTCAGACAATGTCCAGCATGAATGCCAAAGGGTCAGTCAGCGAGACAGCGGTGAAGCGGATTCTCGTCGGGTTTGCGGAGGAGCCGCTCATGAGTCAGCAACGCCGTTCACCCGGACTGGGAGCGCCTGCGCCGGTGGAGGGACTTAGGCGGGATTGCACCCCACAACAGCCACCGACGTAGCCAATGCCTCCAGAGCGCGCCGTCCGTCTTAAATGGGTGAACTCGCGCCGCGAGGCCTGGATGGTCTCCAGGTCGTTGGGAAACGCCGGCTGGCGCGTGAAACGCCGGCATTCGTCTGGGGCGCGGAAGGCGCCGGGTTGCGCCGCGATGTGCACGCCAACCCGGAGTCCGAGACGTCGCCGAGGCTCCCATCGACGTGCCTGGGGAGCGGGGCGACAACGGCGGAGCCGGGTGTTGTAACTTCGACTGAACCGTGCTACGCCTGAGTCATGAGCACCTTGCGCATATCGCTCTTCGCCCCCTTCGGCCTCATCGCGTCACTCGTCACGTTGACGCCGGCCATCACCCACGCCGCCGACCCCGCTCCCCAGGAGCCCGCAACGCTGACCAATTCGCCGACGGTCATCACCGCCGGCGCGGACTGGATACCGCTCGGCCCGGAGCTGGATATCGAACCCGGCTCAGCACTGGATTTCTCCACGATGGGATTCACAGAGGCTCCGGCAGGCAAACATGGGCGGGTGATCGCGCGTCCGGACGGCCAGTTCGCCTTTGCCGACTCGCCGGACCAGCCGCGCCGATTTTATGGCGTCAACCTCTGCTTCGGCGCGCAGTATCTCTCCCAAACCGAAGCCGACCGCCTGGCCGAGCGCCTGGCGCGCCTGGGCTACAACGCGCTGCGGATCCACCATTACGAACGCGACCTGACCCAGGGACAAAAGCCGACCACAACGTTGAACCCTCAGAAGCTGGACCAGTTGGACTACCTGCTGGCCGCCATGATCCGCCGCGGCATTTACGTGACGACCGACCTCTACGTTTCGCGCCCGGTGCCCTATCGCGAGGTGGGGATCGACCGCGACGGCCAAATCCCGATGGACACGTTCAAAATCCTGGTCCCGGTGCACGACGGCGCGTTTGAGAATTGGCAGAGATTCACGCGCGTGTTCCTCAGCCACGTCAATCCCTACACGCAGCGCCACTATGCCGAAGAACCGGCGCTGGCGTGGCTCGCACTCATCAACGAGGGGAACTTCGGCAATTTCTTCAAAGACATCCAAAACATCCCCGAATGGAAACAGGCATGGAACCGGTGGCTGGCGACGCGCTATCCAGGCCGTCAAGCCCTCGCGACGGCGTGGGGCCAGGAGTTGAAGGAGAACGAGGATCCCGCCGGACAGACCGTGGCCCTGCCCGAGCGGTTGCAGGCGGAAGGCCCTCGGGCGAGGGACTGCATCGCCTTCCTTGGCGAGACCGAACGAGCGATGGTTGGGAGAATGAGGGCCTTTCTCAGGGACGAGCTGGGGTGTCGCGCGCTCATCAGCAACGCCAGTTCCTGGACTCGCTTTACCACTGACCAATCCGCGCGATCCACCTACGACTACGTGGACGATCACTTCTACGTGGATCACCCTCAGTTCCTCAAAGGGTCGTGGCGATTGCCCAGCAAGTGTCCCAACACCAGCCCGATCGCCAGCGGCGCCGACGGAGGCCGCAGTATCACCTTTACGCGGCTCTTCGACAAACCGTTCACCGTCACCGAATACAACTACTCGGGGCCGGGCCGATTCCGGGGCGTCGGCGGCATTTTGACGGGAGCGCTGGGCGCCCTGCAGGGCTGGGGTGGGATCTGGCGCTTCGCCTACAGCCATAGCCGGGAGGGGATGTTCACGCCCAGGCCGATGGGATACTTCGACGTTGCCTCCGACCCCCTGAGTCAGGCGGCGGAACGCGCCTCACTTTGCCTGTTCCTGCGCGGGGACCTCCAGACCGCCCCGCACAGCGTCGCGCTGGTGATGACCGAGGCGGACCTCGCAACACCGGCGCCCAAGATTCCGACGCTGGCGCCCAAGTGGCATTGGCTGGCTTGGGTGACGCGGGTGGGAACGCAAGTGGTGCCGTCCCCGGAGAAACCGCTTTCCCACACGGTGATTGTGCCCTTGGGCTGGCAGACGCCCGCCTCGGCTTACAGCGATAAGCAAGCGCTGTCGCTGGAGCCGTACACGGTGAGCAGCGATCGCTTAGTAACAGCACTCGGGGACCGCAAGGTATTCATGCCGGGCGAGACTCCTAATCCGGAACAGAAATACTTCCGCGCGGAGACTGGTGAAATCACGATCGACGGCCCGCATGACGTGCTCGTCCTCGACACTCCCCGCACGGCGGGAGGTTACGCCCCCGCCGGACAGACCGTGGAAACGACCCGCGGCGGCGTGCGGATCACGGTGGAAGGCGGCGATGCAACCGTTTGGGTGAGCGCGCTGGACGCAAAACCAATCCACTCGAGCCGTCGCCTGCTCGTCACGCACCTGACCGACCTGCAGAACACCGACATCCGGTACGCCGAAGCCGCACGACAGACATTGCTCGAATGGGGTCATTTGCCGCATCTGGTGCGCGCGGGCAAGGCCGATGTTTCCATCCGATTGGATGCGCCAAATCAATATCACGTCTGGGCGCTGGCGCCCAGCGGCAAGCGCCTCGCCGAGGTGCCCGCCAAAGTCGAAGCTGGGACGCTGCGTTTTACCGGCGACGTCGCGGGCGATCCCGCAGCCGGGGCGCGCATGATTTACGAAGTCGCGGTTCCGTGAGGGCGGAGGGGTGGCCATCCCGGCAGATTCTTGCTTGCGATACCGCCCTTTCAGAGGCACTTTCGTCTCGTTCATGATGAAAGCAGTCACGAAAATCATCCTCGGACAGCCCTCCTGGCGCCTCGCCTCGACCTCCGTCGAGGCTTATGTCACGGTCCAGGGCGGCCACCTCGGTCCGGTAACGTTCGATCGTAAACGCTCCCGCATCCAGCCCTATGCGGTTGCTCCCTGGGCGGAGGAGATCTCCGATCCCCCTCTGCCGCCGATTATCCAAGCGCTCCGGGGCGACTTTTTCTGCATGCCCTTCGGCGGCAACGCCACCCCCTTCCGGGGCGAGCGCCATCCGATCCACGGCGAGACGGCGAACGCCCCGTGGACCTTCGAGTCCCAATCGCAGAAGGGGGAGACCACCCGGCTGCACCTGAGCCTGAAGACACGGATCAGAAAGGGGCGAGTGGACAAAGTGATTTCCCTGGTGAACGGTCACGACGCTGTTTATTGCCAGGATGTCGTCTCCGGCATGGAGGGGCCCATGTCCTGGGGGCATCACGCCACGCTCCAGTTTCCGCCCCAGCCCGGCAGCGGTGTGATTTCCACCAGCCCCTTCGCCTACGGCCAGGTCTATCCTGAGCCCGCGGAACTGCCGGAAAAGCACGGCTACTCTTTCTTGAAACCGGGCGCGGTGTTCACCACCCTCAACAAAGTGCCCACCATCACCGGGGAGATCACCGACTTGAGCCGATACCCCGCCCGTCGCGGTTACGAGGACATCGCCATGGTGGTGAGCGATCCGGACGTGCCTTTCGCCTGGGCCGCAGTCACGTTTCCCCGGCAGCGATACGTCTGGTTTTCCCTTAAGGACCCGCGCGTGCTACGCGGCACTGTCCTCTGGATGTCCAACGGTGGACGCCACTACCCGCCGTGGAACGGGCGCCATGTGGGTGTCATGGGACTGGAAGATGTGACCTCCTACTTCCATCCGGGCCTGGCCGAATCAGCCCGGGCCAATCCGCTTTCAGAGCATGGCTACGCCACGTGCGCGCACCTGCGGCCCGATCGCCCGCTGGTCGTCAACTACATTATGGGCGTAACGCGTGTGCCCGCCGGGTTCCACAGCGTGGCGGCCATCGAAAACGACCCCGCTCACGACATGATCACCTTGCGGGCCGCCAATGGCAAATTCGCCACAATCCCGCTGGACCTGGCGTTTCTAGGGGCTGGCAGCCTGGCGGGCTGAGCGGAATGCTGCCTTCGTTCCTGGCCGCTCTCCTGTTTTCCGCGTCGGTAGTGGCGGCCGGGCGCTCGGCCCGGCTGCTGGGGAGCAACTCGGCCAATCTCTGGCGCTTGGTGGCGGGGACGGCTCTGCTCATGCTCTGGGCGCACACCTTTGGCGGCGGCCTGCGAGGTGACGCGTTCTCCGTCTTCTTTATCAGCGGGTGCGTGGGGTTCGGGCTTGGGGACTACGCGCTGTTCCAGACACTGCCACGACTTGGGCCGCGCTTGAGCAGCTTGCTCACCAACTGCCTGGCCGCCCCCTTTGCCGCAGCCATCGAATGGGTCTGGCTGGGAACCACCCTCACTTGGTTCCAGATGGTCTGCGGCGGGATGACTTTAGGCGGCGTTGGCCTGGCCCTTGCTCCGGAACGGCACGCGCCCATCTCTCCGAATGCCCGGTTGGCCGGGGTCCTGTTCGGAGCGCTGGCGGGATTTGGCCAGGGGTTCGGAGCCGTGCTCAGCCGCAAAGCCTATGCTGTGGCGGCGGCGGCAGGACAACAAATCGACGGCGGCACCGCAGCCTACCAACGCATCCTGGGAGGCCTGCTGGTGGTGGCGCTGCCCCTGTGCTGGCTGTGGCTGGCGGAACAGTTTGCCGCCAAATCGGCGGGGCGGCTTCCGTTGAGTCCGTCCGACCGCTCCGCCGCGTGGCGCTGGGTGTTGGTCAACGCCCTGGCGGGCCCGACCCTCGGTGTGGCCTGCTTTCAGTGGGCGCTCAAGACCACTCCCAGCGGCATCGTGCTGCCGATCGTCGCCACGACGCCTTTGGTCATTATCCCGTTCACCTACTTCATGGAAGGCGACCGGCCCGGCAAACGCTCCCTTGCGGGAGGGGTGCTGGCTGTGGTCGGGGTCATCGCCCTGACCCTGAGCCGCTAGTGTGGCTGCACCATGGTTGCCTCCCACTCTCCGGGCAAAGGGATGATCCAGGCTCACTTCAGTTTTGTCGTGCACAAGTCCGCCTTTGCCCCTACAACCATGAGTATTACGCAAGATGAAGCGGACTGGGAATCGACATTACTCCGATGTGCTGGCGGGTGATACACACAGGCAGGCTTCAGTATGTGCTCGGGGACTGCGATCGCGATGGTTCCAGAGACAGCAGGTTGGTCGTGGACCCGAGTGGAACTGGTCGTCTGCGGTCTCCGTTCACGGCCCCTGGAGAACCGGCAAGGCTGCCCTCCGTTGCTCCATGGTGGCAGGCTGGAAAGACCTCGCCATCCCCGGGCTGGGGAAGACGACATCGGCCACGGCCGCAACGTCCAGTGCCACTACCACGGCCTGCACGACCCACCGTCCGCCTCGAGAAGAAGACCCAAGTCACGCTCGCCCGTGTCTGGGGCGAAGCAGAACCCGTCATGCAGCTCTGAACGATGAATTTGGAACAAGCCTATTACGAACTCCGCTTTGTTGACGCTTTCCGAAGCGCCAAGGGCGATGCATTTCAGACTTTCTTTGAGAAGCTCATGGGACTGGCCTACAGAACCGATTTCATCGCCTGCCGCCCCTGGGGCAAGCGGGGTGACCGCAAGAACGACGGATTTCTCAAATCCGAGCGGCGGCTGTTTCAGGTCTATGCGCCTAACGAGATGGACGAGGCGAAGGCCACCGCGAAAATCAAAGAGGATTTCGAGGGCGCGAGGGCATACTGGGGCACACATTTCGGCGCTTGGGTCTTTGCGCACAACGCCTTAGACGGTCTGCCGCCACATGTGTACAAAGTGCTGCTCGACTTCGAGAAATCCAACCCGGGCATCACTCTGACGCCATGGGGACTGGAGGAGTTCCGGCTGGTGTTCCGAAGGTTAACGGCGGAGGACCTCCAGTCCTGGTTCGGCTTCGTCCCGTCGGACGGCACCAAAGCCGATTTGCGCTTCGGCGATTTGCAGGTCGTGCTGGAAGCCATTGCCGCCCGATCAGTGCCCACATCGCAAGCCGTGAAGGACGTGCCGATGAGGAAAATCGAGGCCAACGCCTTGTCCGAGAGCGTTGCGACCCTGCTGAAAGCCGGAATGACAAAGGCTTCGTTGGTGAGAGATTTCTTCGAGCAGTGGCATGACGAGACTTTGGGCGAGCGGGTGGCCGATTCATTTCAGGACGAATATCAGTCCTTGCGAGGGAAACTCCGGCCCGATGACGTCTTTGCCGCCCTTGAGTCATGGGCTGGTGGATCGGACCGAGGCTCGCCACAGCACCAACTGGCAGTTCTCGCGATCATCGCCTACTATTTCGACAGTTGTGACATTTTTGAGGAACCAAATGCGACGGCACCATGATCCTGCCTTCCAAACATCTTTCTCAAGACCGCGCGATCCTCACCATAGGGGCGCGCATCCTCCAGCATTTGTCCCAACCGAAAACTGTCTCCGCGCTCTGGGAAGAACTCCCGCGCCAGGGTAAGGCAGCCCAAAGAGGCGCTCCACCGCTGCGTTACGACGGGTTTGTTCTCGCCCTTGATTTCCTATTTCTCGTTGGCGCGATTGAACTCCAAGAGGGGCTCTTGACCCGTAAATCGCCATGATCCACCGCATTTTCAGCAGTCTTCCCTCCTTCAAGGGGCTCGAATTCAAGCCGGGTCTCAATGTCTTGATCGCCCAGAAAGAATCGGGTGCGAGCGACAAACAGACCCGGAACCGGGCAGGCAAAACCAGCTTGGTCGAGATCATTCACTTTCTCACCGGCGCAGACGCCCCGAAGGAATCGCTTTGCGGCTCGGCAGCCCTTGTTGATGAGGCGTTTGGCATGGAGTTCGATATCGGCGGTGAGAAAACCGTCGCCGAGCGCTCCGGCAAGCAGAGGTCCAAGATTCATGTCGGTGGCGGCAGTTTTTTGAATGGAAAAACCCTCCTTTCCAACTCCGAGTGGGTGGAGGTCCTGGGCGAAAACATGTTTAAATTGAATGCGCTCTCGGCGGGAGATGGGCGCGTCCCAACGTTTCGCTCGCTTTTCGCCTATTTTGTCCGCCGCCAAGTCAGCGGAGCGTTTACGACGCCTGAGAAGCAGGCGACCATGCAACAAGCAGGGGATTATCAGGTGGCTTTGCTGTTTTTGCTCGGGCTGGATTGGAAAATCGCGAGCGATTGGCAGAGGGTTCGCGACCGAGAGAAGACACTTGTCGAGCTCAAGAAGGCGGCCGGGGAGGGTGCCTTTGGCAGTATCATTGGCAGAGCCGCCGACCTCCGAACCCAATTGACGGTCACCGAAGCCCGGCTGAGCGAGTTAAAGTCACAGATCGCCTCATTCCATGTGTTGCCCCAATACCAAGAACTCGAAGCGGACGCGGATCAGATCACGCGGCAACTCAAGAACATCTCCAACGCCGACACCATCGACACGGCTGCCATCCGCGACCTGGACAGCGCGATGCAGGATGAGGCGCCTCCATCCCTGGCGGAATTGGAGAGCATTTACGCCGAGGCGGGGGTTGCCCTGCCAGGAGTGGCTGTCAAACGGTATGACGAAGTGCGGAGTTTTCATAAATCGGTGATTCGCAACCGGCGCGATTACCTGTCTGGTGAACTGGAGGCCGCTAAACAGCGGATCGCCTCCCGCCAGCAGGAGAGGCGGAGGCTTGATCAGCGACGCGCCGAGGTCATGGGCGTTCTGCAAAGCCATGGCGCACTCGATCAGTTTGCGAAACTGCAGGGTGAAGCCGGCCGCCTTGGGGCGGAGGTGGAGTCGCTGCGCCAGCGATTCGAGTCTGCCGAACAATTGGAAGGCACGAAGAACGAGTTGGACATCGAACGGAATCGGCTAGCGCTTCGCCTGCGTCTGGATTTCGCTGAACAAAAAGCGCTCTTGGATGAAGCAATTCTCGCCTTTGAGGAGACTTCAAAGCGTCTCTATGAGTCGGCGGGCAGCATGACGGTCGATGAGACGTTGAATGGTCCTGTATTCCAGTTTCCCATGCAGGGATCGCGCAGCAAGGGCATCAAAAACATGCAGATCTTCTGCTTTGATATGATGCTCATGCGGCTCTGCGCCAAACGCGGGACTGGGCCCGGCTTTCTGGTACACGACAGCCACCTCTTCGATGGAGTGGACGGACGTCAAGTCATCAGCGCGCTGAAACTGGGAGCTGAGACCTCTGCGGAACTCGGGTTTCAGTATATCGTCACGATGAACGAGGATGATGCCTATAAGGAGAAGATCGATGGGTTTGATTTGCGAGAGTATGTCCTGCCGGTCGTGTTAACGGATGCCAGAGAGGACGGCGGGTTATTCGGCTTCCGGTTTTAATTCCTGTGGGACGCTACTGAACCACCATTGCGGTGAACGGCGGAACGCATGCCTGCAAATAGACCAGCACCCCGACCAACACCGCCAGCATGAGGCTGTGCCAGAACACGTAGCGGAGGATCAGGCCCTCCTGGCCGAAGAAGCCCGTGGCTGTGCTCGCCACCACGATGCTCTGGGCATCGATCATCTTGCCCATGACACCGCCTGAACTGTTGGCCGCGCCCATGAGCACCGGGCTGAGGCCCGCTTGCTCGGCGGTGATCTTCTGCAAACTCCCGAACAGCACGTTCGAAGCGGTATCCGACCCGGTCAGCGCCACCCCGAGCCAGCCCAAGAGGGTGCCGAAAAACGGATAAAGCGATCCCGTGCGCGCCAAGGCCAGCCCGAGCGTGGCGTCCGCGCCGGAGTACTTGGTCACATTCCCCAAGGCCAGCATGGCGGCGATGGTCAACAGCGAATAGCGGATCGACCAGAGAGTCTCTCCGTACACAGCCGCCATTTGCCTGAACGAAACCCCCATCAAGACGCCCGCTGCCAACGCGGCCGCCAGGATTCCCGTGCCGGTCGCGGACATCCAATTGAGCTTGAACACGGCCCGTTCGGGCGGGCTGCCAGGCGGAGCCACCGGGGCGCTCCGCTGCACGCGCAGGTGGAGCCCGGGCGTTTCGAACTCGGGTGCAAGAACGCGCTTGACCGGACTGGTCGGCGCCGCGCGGCCTTCCAGCAGCGTCTTGGTTTGGGGCAGACCCCAGAGGAAAAGGGAGGACATGAGGATCACCCAAGGCAACCAGGCGGCCCGTACCTCCTTGCGGGTGCACAACCGCGGCAGCGTCCGGGGCGGGTCAACGTCGCGCGCGCGCCAGCCATCGGACGGCCGCCAACGTCGCAACAGAACCACCAGCGCGGTAATGGAGGCGGCGGCGGAGATCATGTCCACCAGCCAGGGGCCATGGAAATTCGAGACGAGGAACTGCGGGATGGCAAAGGCAAGCCCGGCGGTGAGCGCGGCGGGCCAGATCCCCAACATGCCGCGCCAGCCGGCGAACACGGTCACGACCCAGAACGGGACCACCAGCGAGAAGAAGGGTAACTGGCGCCCGACCATCTTCGAGAGGGCCAGCACGTCCATGCCCGTCACCTGGCTCAGCGTGGTAATGGGGATTCCCAGCGAGCCAAAGGCCACCGGCGCGGTATTGGCGATGAGAGCGAGGCCCGACGCGGCGAGAGGACGAAAGCCCAATTGGATAAGGATGGCCCCGGTGATCGCCACGGGCGCGCCAAACCCCGCCACCCCCTCGATGAAGGCGCCGAAGCTGAATGCGATGAGGATGACCTGGATTCGCGGATCGGGGGCCAGGCCGGCCAGGCTGTTGCGCAATACCTCAAAGAGCTCCTTCCGTACCGTGAGTTGGTAGAGGAAGAGGACGTTCAGGATGATCCAGCCGATGGGGAACAGCCCATAGGCCGCTCCGTAGCCGGTCGTGGCCATCGCCATCCCAGGGGGCATCTTGTAAACCAGCACCGCCACACCCAACGCCATGCCCAAGCCGATCAGCGCGGAGAGGTAAATCCGAATTCGCAGAACGGCGATGCAGCCCAGAAGGCACACCACAGGCACGGCGGCGGCCGCCGCGGAAAGCAGCGGGTTTCCGAAGGGATCATAGTGTTGGGTCCAGATCATGTCTGCCTTTCGGATTCGGACGAGGTCGCAGATGGACAATGGTGGCGCCCCAGCCTCCGAGCAATTCGCCCGCCAGAGAGAACGAGACGACCTCCGGATGCCGCGAAAGCAGCGCGTGAACAGTCCGCCGCAGGTTGCCGATTCCTTTTCCGTGAATAATGCGCACCCGCAAGATACCCTTCTCCTGGCACGCCCCCAGGTAGTCGAGCACCAAATCCTTTAGCTGTCGGGGTTGGAATGTGTGCAGGTCCAGGACCCCATCGATGGGCAGTTCGATCGGCTCATCCGGGTCTCGATGTTGCGCGTCATCAGGCATCACTCACCCGAGTAAATCTACTTCGCGCCCGAATTGACAGAAGTAACCGGCAGGGCGAAAGCCACATAGGCATCCCCCATCACGGCGCCCAGCTTGCCACCACCCGTGGAAGGCACCACAATGAACTGCCGGCCGTTCACTTGATACGACGCCGGCGGCGCCGTGCCTGCCCAGGGCAACTTGGCGGACCAGAGTTCGCGACCTGTCTCCTTGTCGAACGCCCGGATTTTGGAATCGCGCGTCCCGGAGCAGAAAACCAGGCCCCCCGCCGTAACAATGGGGCCGCCAAAGTTTTCAGTCCCGGTTTTCTTGATGCCCTCCGCGCTCAGTTCCTCGTATTCTCCCAGAGGGACTTTCCAAACCAGCTTGCCCGTGTTCAAGTCGATGCACGCGAGAGTTCCCCACGGCGGCTTGCTCGCGGGGTACCCTTCGTGATCGAGGAATTTCGGATAGCCGTTATAGCTGTAACGAGGGCGCTCGGTCTTCGCCGGGGCTGGCGGCAGCGGGCGGTCGCGCAGTTGGAGGTAGTCCACCAGCGCGCTCAAGTCCGCTTCGGTCATGTCAGGTTGCGCCGGCATGGAATTCTTGCCGGTGCGGATTTGGTTTGTTACCGCCTGGTCCGTGAGCCGGTGTCGGAGCCCGCGCAGCGGCGGGCAGGTGCCGAGGCCTATCCGGTTGGTCCCATGGCACGGAGCACAGGTTTGCTCGAACACGGATTGCCCACGGGTTTTCGGAACGGAGGGATCGTCCGGCGGATCGTCGTCGCGAAAGACCGAAATGATCCACGGGATGTTGTTGACGCTCACGTAAAGCCGCCCTGTGGCTGGATCCACGCATGCGCCGGTCCACTCCGCGCCGCCGTGCAAACCGAAATACAGGTTCATTTTGCCCTGGCTGTAGGGTCGGAACCAACCCGTGGTCGCGCTTTTGAAGCGGCCCAGCACGTAGTCGGTGGCTTCCTCCGAGCGGTCGGTAATATCGGCGGCGGTGAAGTCCTGTTTGGCGAAGGGCTCGGGCAGTTCGACATCCGGTTGGTAGGGCCAGGTTTCCTCGCCGGGAAGGTCGCTGGTAGGCGCGCGCCTGAGACGGAACGGGAAGATGGGTTTGCCCGTCACGCGATCGAGGAGAAGCGTGTTGCCGATTTTCGTCACCGCGGCGACCACATCGACGCGCCTGCCGTCGCGCTGGATGGTGGTGAGGTTCGGTGGGGCGGGGATGTCCAAGTCCCAGATGTCGTGGCGGATTTCCTGGAAATGCCAGAGGCGTTTGCCGGTTCGCGCGTCGAGCGCCACAACGCAGTTCGCGAACAGGTTCTGTCCGCGATGCCACACCCCAACGAAGTTATCCTTGGGCGATCCAGTCGTGATGTAGGCGATCCCGCGGACGTCGTCCAGCGCCATCCCGCCCCAACAGTTCGCGGCATAACTCTCCGGACGGTCCCACGTCTCGAAACCGAACTCGCCAGGCTGAGGTACCGTGTGGAATGTCCACCGATGCGCGCCGGTCACCGCGTCGAACGCCCAGACGTCCTTCTCGAATCCAGGCACGATGACGGTCCGTTCGAAAACCACCGGGGCCGCTGTGGCCGCGCCGAAATCGCCCTGCGCGCCTCCGGGCAGGAGCGCCCGCCCGCCCTGCCCAAACTCCGCGAGGACGCTGCCGGTCCCGGGATTAAGGCAATAGAGGTATCTGCCAGCGCAGAAAAAAATCCGCTCGGTTGCCCCGTCCCGACCGGGCCAGTAGATGAGCCCCCGGAACGCGGGGCGGCCCTCCGGTTTGAATCGCCACAGTTCCTCTCCGCTCCCCGCGTTCACCGCCACAATCTGTTTGCCGGGGGTAGGCGCGAACATCACGCCTTTGACGATGATGGGGTTGCATTGAATGTTGCCCATGGCGTCCTTCGCGTGGTAGGTCCAGGCGGCTTGGAGGTTTGTGACATTCCCCCGGTTGATCTGGTCCAAACCGGAGTACCGCGTCCCGCCATTGTCACCGTGCGAGCGTTCCCAAGTCAGGAATGTCTCGGGTTTCGGGTAGCCATTAGCGGGTGTGAGGTCTCCCGGCTCGGCCGCCGGGATGGTCTGGTAGAGGGGGAGTTTCTCGCGTTCCGCCTGGTCCTCGACCGCCCAGTAATCCTTGACGGAGCGGGCCGCCGGGTTCGCGTGGGCAGGCGGCCCGGAATCAGCCATCCCTGGAGGGATAACGTCCGCCGCCCTCGGTTGGCGGGTGACCAGGACGAGCGTGACAACTGCGGCAAGGGCCGCCTGAACTGCTGGAGTATTCATCGAGCCGGGCGATATCCATGGGCAACGATCGCAAGCCCCCATGTGCCCGAGAGTCTCGCACATCCCTTCGTTTTGCGCGACTTGAATTTGCCTGGTATTGGCCCTGGTTTAGCGCTTGACTTCTTTGTAAAGGCTCTTCATAGTAGCTCTTAATCGGTTGAAAAGCGCAGGTGCCGATGTGGTGAACGTTTAACGTGAGTACTATGTGAAGGCTCGGAGGCTTTGTGGGGAATGAAGGCGGTCCTGGAGCCCCGGCGGAAATGCAGAATGCAGAATGCAGAGTGAAGGATCTTGGAATGCGGAGTTCCTCTGGCCCTTCCTCATTCTGCCTTGCCTTCTCCCGTCTCCATTGTTCCCTCTCGCCATGGTTGACGAACGCCCATGAACCCAGAACACATTCCCAATGATTCCGTTGGAGTGTTGAAGCTCCATCCGGTCTCCGACCTGCGACGGCGGGCCGAAGAGCGGCTGAAACACCAGAGGGCAGAGGGCAGAGGGCAGAGGACAGAATTGGAAACGGCCCGGCTTGTCCACGAACTGGAAGTCCACCAGATCGAGCTGGAGGTCCAGAACGAGGAGCTACGCCGGGCGCGGCAGGAACTCGAAGCGTCCTGCGCGAAGTATTTCGAACTCTACGATCTGGCGCCGGTGGGCTACGCCATCCTCGGTGAGCAGGACCTGATCCTGGAGGTCAACCTCACCGCCACCAAGCTCTTGGGGGTGGAACGCTCCCGAGTGCTCAAGCGGCCCGTGACCTCCTTCATCGTCCGGGAGGACCAGGACATTTACTGCCGGCACCGCAAACGGCTGTTCGAAACCAGCGCGCCGCAAGCGTGCGAACTGAGAATGGCGCCAAGAGGTGGGACGCCATTGTGGGTGCGCATGGAGGCTGCGGTCACGCGCGACAACGAGGCCGGGCCGCTGCTGGCGCGAGTCTTGTTGAGCGACATCACCGAGCGCAAACAGGCGGAGAAGGCGCTGCAGGCGAGCGACGAGCGTTATCGCCTGCTGGCAGAGACCAGCGAGGATATGATCTACGTGATTGGCCGCGACGACCGCGTCGAATACGTCAACACTGCCGCGGCGCGGGCGCTGGGTCAGCCGCCGCAAAACGTGATCGGCAAGGCGCGCGCCGACTTCTTCTCGCCGGAGACTGCCGATGAGCAGTGGCGCAGTCTGCAAAAGGTGTTTGAGAGCGGCGAGCCATTGTCTAACGAGAGTCGCATTGTTTTCCCTCACGGCGAGAGGTGGATCAACGCGCAATTGGTTCCCTTCCGCCGCGAGGGAGGAAAAGTGACGGCGGTGATGGGCGTCTCGCGCGACCTCACCGAGCACAAGCAGGCCGAGGCGGATCACGAACGCCTGGCCCAGTCCGAGCGCCTGGCGCAGTTGATGAATTGCGCCAACGACATCATCCTGCTGGTCGATGAGCACGGGTCGATTGTTGAAGCCAACGAGCGGGCCTTGGGAACCTACGGTTACTCGCTGGCCGAACTGCGGCAGAAGACCGTGGAGGACCTCTGCACGCCGGAGAGTCGCGCCGCGCTTCCGTATCAGACCGCGCAAGTGGAGACCGACGGTCGGGCCTTCTTTGAGGCGGTGCACCAGCGCAGGGACGGATCCGCGTTCCCTGTGGAGATCAGCGCCCGCTTCCTCCAGATCACCGGCATCCGCTACAGGATAGGCATCTTCCGCGACATCACCCAGCGCAAGCAGGTGGAGTCGCGGCTGAGGGAATCGGAGCGGCGCCTTCAACGCGTGATCGAGAACATCAACGACGCCCTGATCATTGACGATGTGGCCGGACGGCTGGTCTATGCGAACCGGAAGTTCTTCCAACTGTTCGGCATCCCGGAACAGGAACTCGACTCGATCGTCCTCGAGGACTACGTGGCCCCCGAATGGCGCCAGGAACTGCGGGACCGGCATGACCGCCGGGTCCTCGGCAAGCCGGTGCCCGAGCACTTTGAATACGAGGGGCTGCGCCACGACGGCGTGCACTTGTGGTTGGAGGTCTCAGTCACCAGGGTCCGGGAGAAAGGACGGATCGTGGGGACCCAGTCGGCCATCCGCGACATCACTGAGCGCAAGCAGGCGGAGCAAGAGCTACGGATGCTTTCAGGACGGTTATTGCAGGCCCAGGAGGAGGAACGCCGGCGGATCGGCAAGGAACTGCACGACTCCACCTCGCAAGAACTGGCGGCGGTCGTCATGAGCCTTAGCACCGTTGAAAAGCGCCTGACGGGCGTGGACGAGGAGACGAAGGCGCTAGTGTCGGATTGCCTCGCTGTCGTGGAGCGCAGCGCGCGGGACGTGCGCGACTTGAGCCATCTGCTCCACCCACCCTTTCTGGAAGAGGTGGGCTTGCTCGGCGCCCTGCGCCAACATTTGGAGGGCTTCCGTCGGGGCAACGGGATCATTGTGAACACCGAGTTCCCCGAGTCGTGGGCGCGGTTGTCCGACGACGCGGAGATCGCTTTGTACCGTGTGGCGCAGGAAGCCCTCAGCAACGTCCGCCGCCACTCGGGCAG
>ORJL011734693.1_pt1 | contig 26687 bp, 22 predicted proteins | sample 1779941 | NCBI WGS metagenome assembly ORJL01 (sample SAMEA104232317, study PRJEB22302) | groundwater metagenome | biome: forest; feature: aquifer; material: groundwater | place: USA | collected 2011-08-07 | depth 5.8 m
ATCACGGCTACATTATGCACACCCGGATGAGTGAGTACCAGGTTCTCTATCTCTTCCGCACTGATATGCTCACCACCCCGGTTGATCATGTCCTTGCGCCGGCCTTCTACTACCAGGCCACCACCCGGACCCAGGCGGACGATATCGCCGCTCAGGTAGAAACCCTCGCTGTTGAAGGCGCTCTTGTTGTGTTCCGGGGCTTTGTAGTAGCCACGCAGGGTGTACGGGCCTCGGGTGATCAGCTCACCGGGCTCGCCGTACGAGACCTCGCGACCTTCCTCGTCGACCACTCGTATCTCGTCGCCCGGGGATATGGGGCGGCCGGTAGTCAGACTGCGCACATCGTCCGGGTCATCCAGCCTGGAGAAGCAGAGCAGTCCCTCGGCCATGCCGAAGCCCTCCTGGACCCCGGCGCCAAAGGCATCTTCGATCCTGGGCTTCAGCTCCGGCTGGAGCTTCTGAGCACCGCTCATGATGACCTTGACCGAGCTCATGTCGTGCTTAGAGAAGCTCGGATGGTTGATGATGCGAATCGACAGAGAGGGGACGGTAGGAAGGATAGTCACTCTCTCCTTCTCGATCAAGCTCAGCAGATGGTCTACTTCAGTGCTCTCAGTCAGAACCGCCTTGCCCCCGACCATCAGCGTGGGCTGGAGGCCAGTGACGATGGGGTAGTTGTGCTCGATCGGTATGGCGAGCAGGAAGACTGAATCGCGCTCGTAAGGGATCACGCTGAACGAGGCCTTGGAGTTATAGATATAGTCGTTATGGGTCCTTGGGATGAGCTTGGGCAGGCCGGTGGTGCCACCGGACAGCAGGAAGATGGCTACCTCCTTGGGATCCGGCCTGACCTCTTCCAGCCTCTTTAGCGATACCCACTCCTCGATCGGATCAGCCAGCAGCTTGTTTAGAGAGATAGACCCGGCTGGCTCTCCCTCTCCATGGGCGATGATAAACTCGACGCTTGGTACCTTCGCCTGTACCTGCTTGGCCAGCTCACCGTAATCGAAGTTCTTCACCCTCGACGGGATGAAGTAGGCCCTCGCCTCGCTTAGCTCCGCAAAGAAGCCCATTTCGTGAAGCCGGTGCGGGGGAAGTGCCAGAACGGGGATAAGCCCGGCCTTCTGCAGTGCGAAGTAGAGGATCGCGAACTCGGGCACATTAGTTAGCTGTACCAGCACCCGGTCCTTGGGCTTAAGCCCGATATCGAGCAGATGGAGCGCCAGCCTATCGCTTAGCTGCTTCAGCTCGTTGTAGGTATACCGGCTACCGTCGTCTCCTACTATTGCCTCTCGGGGACCGAACTTGGAAGCCGCCTCGTCCAGCATCTCGCCCAGGGTATGGCCTTCCCAGTAGCCCGCCTCGACATACCGCTTGACGAACTCTTCCGGCCAGGGAGTAAAGCCCTCCAACATAACTGGCTCCTTTCTATGCATTAGGGATTGCGCGTGAGATAGCCGCAGTCTTAGAGATTACCACTATAATAGTGCTTTTGGACGTCTTGTCAATCTGTCCGGCCATGCGAAATAACCCTGTGTGGCTATGACCAGGCGTGCACCCGGCTCGCAGACCGGCCGGATGTCTGAGGCGCCCGGAATTGCTGTATACTGTCGGAGACGATCCTTCCATTCTGTATAGGCACGGAATACTTACGACCGTAGATACATCCAGCTTATGAGGAGGCACCGCTTGGAACAACGATTTGCAGGCAAAGTAGCGCTCGTAACCGGGGGGGCGGCGGGGATAGGCCGGGCGGTGGCCCTGGCCTTCGCTTGTGAAGGAGCCAGGCTTGTACTGGCCGATCTCTCAGCCCAGGGTGGGGAGGAGACGGCGCAGTTGGTTAAGGACGCGGGTAGCGAAGCGGTCTTCGTCAAGGCCAATGTAACTGCCGCCGCCGATGTAGAGGCGCTGGTCAACCGGGCCGTCAGCGCTTTTGGACGCCTGGACTGTGCGTACAACAACGCCGGTATCGAGGGCGAGGGTGGCACGACGATCGACTGCACAGAGGAGAACTGGGACCGGGTGATAGGCGTCAATGTAAAGGGCGTTTGGCTTTGCATGAAGTATGAGATACGGCAGATGCTCAAGCAGGGCCAGGGCGCTATCGTCAACACGGCGTCGATCGCCGGGGTGGGTGGCACGCCTCACGACCCTGTGTACGGGGCCTCCAAGGCGGCGGTGGCTCACCTGACGAAATCAGCAGCCCTGGAATGGGCCAGGAAGGGCATACGGATAAATGCTATCGCCCCTGGCTTCACCCGCACAGCGATGGTCGATCGGATGGTCGCCGCCGGCCGTTTCAGCGAGAAGGGCCTGGACTCCCTACATCCCCTGGGGCGCATGGCCAGGCCGGAGGAGATTGCCCAGGGGGTGCTCTGGCTCTGTTCCGACGGTGCCTCGTTCATGACCGGACATGCGATGGCGGTCGATGGGGGCTACCTGGCGCGCTGACGTTCCCGGCCTTGCACACAAAGACGCTATTGCGGTAGGATGTGCGTATATACTCCACTTGAGTCGAGGTGATGCGATGGCAGACTCCAAGTCTACCCCAGATAACTGCGGCCCAGAGCCGGCCGAGAGGCATACTAACTCGGGCATTCCTTTGCGCCCGGTCTACTCTCCTGAAGACCTGGAGGGGATAGACTACGGAAGCCAGGTCGGCGAGCCCGGTCAATATCCCTACGTCCGCGGCCTGTATCCAACCGGTTATCGAAAATTCTCCTGGATGAAGCGGGAGCTGAGCGGCTATGGACTGCCGGAGGAGACCAACGAGCGTCAGAAACAGCTCATGGCGCTGGGGCAGGAGGGATACGGGGGCCAGTTCACGGTTATGATCGCCTTCGATTACCCTACCAACTATGGATATGATAGCGACCATCCGCTGGCCGTCGCCGATGTTGGCAAAGGTGGCGTATTGGTCGATTCTATCGATGATATGGCCCGCCTCTTTGACGGGCTGCCGATCGAGACCATGCACTCGGCGCTGGTTATTGATACCCCGGCTCCGATTCTTCTTGCCATGTACATCGCCTACTGCGAGAGCAGGGGCGTGCCCCGCTCCCAGCTGAAGGGCTCCATCACCAACAATCCCCTGAGCTCTTATGTAGGCAACAACATGCACGTCTTCAGTCCGAGAACATCGATGAAGCTCATGATGGACGAAGCAGCCTTCTGCGCCCGGGAAATGCCCTACTGGAACCACGTCAATCTCATCGCCTACTGCATGAGGGAGGCCGGAGCCACTGCCGTGCAGGAGGTGGCGTTTATAATTGCCCTGGCTGTGGACATCGTGCGGGAGGGCATCAAGATGGGGATGGCGGTAGACAACTTCGCCCCCCGGCTCTCGTTCCATTTTGCCTTCCATAACCACTTCTTCGAGGAGGTATCCAAGATCCGGGCCGCCCGCAAGATTTGGGCCCATATTATGAGAGAACAGTTCAAGGCGCAGAACCCCAAGTGCTGGCAGATGCGTATCTACGCTCAGACCAGCGGGGTTGCCTTGACCCGGCAGGAGCCGATGAACAACATCAGCCGGGTCACACTGCAGGCATTCGCGGCGGTGCTGGCCGGATGCCAGAGCCTCCACACTGCTTCGTACGACGAGGTCTACGAAATACCCTCCGAGCTGGCTCAGAACATCGCCCTGCGGTCCCAGCAGATTATCGAGCACGAGACCGGAGCCGCCGATGTCGCCGACCCGCTGGGCGGGTCTTATTACGTGGAGTGGCTCACGAACCGCATCGAACAGGATGCGCTGGTCTACCTGGACCGTATCGAGAAGCTCGGTGGCTATGTGGATGCCCTGGAGAAGGGCTACCTGGGAGCGGAGATCGCCCGGGCCTCCATGAAGTTCCAGAAGGAGGTCGATGAGGGTAAGCGCATCATCGTCGGTGTTAACAAGTTCCAGCCGGAGGAGGAGCTGCCGGTAGACGTCTTCGAATACAATCCGGATATGGCGAAGATAGCCTGCCAGCGCCTGGCCGAGCTCCGGCAGCGCCGGGATGCTGCCAGCACGCAGGCGACGCTGGAGGCCATTCGCCAGGCTGCGGTCGCCGGAGAGCCGCTGATGCCGCTATTCATCGACGCGGTCAAGGCTTATGCCACGCTGGGCGAGATCATGGAAGTCCTGAAGGAGGTCTACGGCGAGGCCAGCCGGCATCCGGTGCTGGCGTCACATAGCACGTAGCGGTTCGATGCGCTTCGCGGTGCTTTGTAGTGCCTAGTAGCGCTTAGTTGTGCTTTGTAGTGCTTGGTTGTACTTATTAGTGCCTCATTGTTCTTGCTAAGGCACTATTAAAGCACCATCAACCACTATGAAGAACTATTGAACCACTACTGAAGCACTACGAACCACTACGAACCACGGGTGGATGGGTGGCGGCGGGGTACGACCCGAAGATCTTGAAGATGGAGGTCCTGCCCTTTACGGCCTCCAGGGCTTCCGCGACTATGGCATCGTCCCGGTGCCCCTCCAGATCGATTAGGAAGAAGTAACGGCCCAGGCTCTGCCGGCTGGGGCGGGACTCGATCTTGGCCAGGTTAATGCCCCGCTTTGAGAACTCCTGGAGTATCTCCACCAGGGTGCCCGGCCGGTCCTCGGGGATGTAGAAGCAGAGGCTTGTCTTGTCCTGTCCGGTTGCCTCGTGTTCTTCCTTCGCCAGGACCACGAAGCGAGTCTCGTTACAGTCCTCGTCCTGTATGTTTCCGGCCAGTATCTCCGCCCCGTAGAGCTCGGCGGCGCGCCGGGGGGCGATAGCCGCCGCCGGGACAGCGCTGGCCAGCATCTCCTCGACGGCAGCCGCGGTGGAGAGGGACGCCACCAGTTGAGCCTTGGGGAAGCAGCGTTCCAGAAAGCGCCGGCATTGTCCCAGTGGCTGCGGGTGGGAGTATATTGTCTTCACATCGGCGATCTGGGTTCCGGCTTTGGCCATCAGGTAGTTGTTAATAGCCAGGACGAACTCCTGCCGGATAAATAGCTTCGACTCGTGGATCAAGAGGTCCAGTGTGGCGCTGACCGATCCCTCCAGGCTGTTCTCGATCGGCACAATGCCCTCTTCGGCCATGCCCGACTCTACGGACGAGGCTACGGCAGCGATGCTGGCAAATGGGAGAAGCTGCGCCTGAGGGTCGTAGGTAAGGGCCGCCTCCTCACTATAGGTGCCGGCGGGACCAAGATACGCCAGGTGTTTCGTCAAGAACCGCCTCTTATCCTAACGGCCGGACAGGATTTCCTTCAGCATACACTCGCTGTCAGGGGTGGTGACTGCCACGATAGCGTCACCGGGCTCCAGCACCGAGTCCCCCTTGGGGATACTCGGTCCGTTCTTCTGGCTCAGGTGCAACGACACAACGCAGCCGGGTGGTATGGGCAGGTCCTTGATCTGCTTGCCAGCCGCCAGGGAGTTGGGGGTTATCTTCATCTCCACGATCTCCAGCCCCTGGGCCTTGAGCTCCAGCAGATGCACTATTGGATGCGTAGGCAGCTCCATCTCGATGTGTTCCAGGATCAGGTTTGTGGAGCTGACCGTGACGTCAATGCCCAGTTTCTTGAAGATTTCCTCGTTCTTAGGGTTGTTGATGCGGGCGATGGTGCGGGGCACGTTGAACTTTTTCTTGGCTACCTGGCAGATGACCAAGTTGTCCTCATCGTCTCCGGTGACTGCTGCTATCATATCAGCGCGTCCAGTGCCGGCGTTGCTGAGTATCGACGTTTCGCAGGCATCGCCTCTCAGTACGATACTGCCGAGTTCCTCAGAGATCCGCTCGCTTTTCTTGGCGTTCTGCTCGATGACCAGCACCTCGTGGCCCTCGGCGAGCAGCTCCTTGGCCAGGTAGTAGCCGACCTTGCCCCCACCCGCTACTATAATGTACATAGTATTCCCCCTATCGCCTCTCGATGGCATCCTTCATGAGCTGAGCGCCTACGTTGGTTGGGCTGATTGTTTCCAGCCCCAGCGTGCGGTAAAGCTCCTCACGAAGCGGGTCGTAAATGCGGCAGACAACCTTGGGAACATTGAATATATGCTTGGCGATCTGGGCGGCCATAACGTTACGGTTGTCGCCCTGGGTCACCGCAGCGAAGGCGTCCGCCTGCTCGATGCCAGCCCGGCGTAGCGTGTCAATGTCTATGCCGTTCCCCACTACAGCCGTCCCATTGAAATCGGCCGGAAGGCGCCGAAAGGCATAAGGCTCAATATCTAGGATAGTCACCCGGTGTCCCTCGCTGATCATCATAGAGGCCAGCCGCGCTCCTACCCTGCCACAACCCATAATCACCACGTTCATGGTGTCTCCTCTCGGATACTAACCAGAGACCGCGTCCCGCACCATCCAGACCCGGCAGGGCGCATTCTTCAGCACGTAGGGGGCCACGTTGCCCATGTTGAACTCGCCAAAGCGTTTCTTGTAAGGGAGGCCCAGTACTATGAGGTCCATTCCTCGCTCAATAGCCTCGTCCACCACGGCAGGCCCGACCTCGCGGGCCTGGAGAAGTTCTGACTCGATCTCAAAGTCCAGCGTCCTGGCTACCCGTTCGGCCTGCTCCAGGATCGTTTCCCCTTTTCGCATCTCCTGGGTGAGCTCCGCGTCCAGAGGCAGGGTGCGGGTGACCTCGATAACATAGACCGCATAGACCTTGCCTTGGGAACCCTTGGCTACCCGGCAGGCCAGGCCGATCGCCTCTTCGTCAATGGAGTTACCCGCAACGGGGACCAAAATGCTGGTTATCTTCTTCATTGAAATCCTAAGCTATTACATCCGACACATTATACAACCGCACCTCAGCCATCGCAACGTATAAGAATGTTCCGAGTGCCCGTTAAAGAGCAGACAGCCCGCATTCGGTGCATCTTGCCCTGGTGCAGTAGGAATGAAAAAGATGCAGCAGACCCTGCTCTCTCCGGGCGGTCCTTATCAACCCCTTCTTAGAGGCTCCCCCGAGTTGCAGGATCATGTGGCGGGTAACCTGGTTCAACGCCGGCGACGGTACTAAGGCATAGGATTGCAGGGCCTCTTGTGATAGCCGTTCGTCGTCCCAGGACTGGCCGAAGGCGTAGGCGAAGGGCAAGATAACGTTAGAGGCTATCACCAGTGCCCGGTCAGGACCGATCAGGGCCGGGCCCAGGCGGTGGCCCGTCAGGCCGAAATCGAAGTGGCGATGCCAATAGCTCTCCCTTTCCACCGTCTCCCGGAACAACGCGCCAGGGTCTGCGACGGCCGCCAGTGCCCATGATAACAGGCCCTCTTCGAGCGTCGCTGCCAGCAGATTAGCCAGGGCGGCAAGGCGCCGGACCGGGTGGTTCTCCGGCCTCACCCCGTGGCGCCAGTCGGCTGCCCGGAGCTGAGGCTCAAGGCCGTGCGACGACCAGGTCTCTTCCAGCAACGCCGGCCATTCGTCCCCGGCCGGCCGGTGGCGCTGCGATGGCAAGAGCCCGGCTGTCCCCAGAAGAAGGGCCTGCGCAAGGGCCTGTTTCTGATCAAGGGGCTTACCCAAGAGAAAGCCCTCCACCACGCCGAGCGGCAGTGCGGCTGCCAGCCGGCGGAAAGGCGTCTTGTTCTGAGAGTACCCCATCGACTCCGCCAGCGATTGGTACAACACCTCTTGGGCCGGGAACGCCGCCATATCACCCTCCATGCGAGACGCTTTTCCCAGGAAGCGCTCCTGCCCGGCCCGGTCCAGGACCATCCCCAGCCGCCGGAGGTCATGGCCGGCGCCATGGCACGGGTCGATGATGAGCCTGGCCGGCCCGTTCGGAGTGATGACGTCGCTCAGGGCCAGCACTGGTACCTGGCGTCCGCTGTGCAGCACGGTGGGCGAGGGGTCATCGTCCTGCCAGACGACATGTAAGATGACACCGTTATATTCGGGGTCCCGTTGGTGACCGTGGGTGCGCCACTGGCTGGCGCGTACATGAAGCTCGATGTCCCCTGCGCGAGGCCTGCTGCGCCCTACGGATAGGACGGCCCCGCGATAGTCCGGCCCGCGGTCGCCGTTGGGCAGGCCTCGATAGAGAACACGTACCCGGCGTCCGCAGCGGGTCCGCATCCCATTTCGAGCGAAGCCCCCTTCATACCACAGGCGGCTCACATCCTGTTCGGTGAGCCGTTCGTCTGGCTCGCCGGCAGGGCGGGCCCGGTCACCGGACGGCAAGTTGGGGGCCATGTCTAGATTATACCTGTTACCGTGTAACAGGACAATAGGGTCCAGGTGTCCGCACCCAATCCCCGCACGCACCCCCGTGCGGGCCGGCGGTTAGTGCGCCCGGGCCTCTTCCTCTCTGAGGACACGGCGCAGGACCTTGCCGACCAGGGTCTTGGGGAGTTCAGCCCGGAACTCGACTGCAGTAGGAACCTTGAACTTGGCAAGCTTTTCCCGGCAATAGGAGATTATCTCTTCCTGGCTGACAGTCTGACCATCTTTGAGCACGATGTAAACCTTCAAGGTTTCGCCACGGTAGGCGTCGGGTATTCCCACGGCGACGGCCTCCTTGACCTTGGGGTGCCCGTCAAGGAGCTCGTGCATCTCCCTGGGATATATATTGAAGCCCCCCGCGAGGATCATGTCCTTCTTGCGGTCGACAACAAAGAAGTAACCATCCTCATCCATCCTGGCGATATCCCCCGTATAGAGCCAGCCTCCGCGCAGTGCAATTGCCGTCTCCTCTGGATAACAACGGTATTCCTTCATGACCTGGGGCGCCTTGACCACCAGCTCACCTATCTCGCCGACCGGCATCTCCTTCTGGCCGGTTTCGATATCCATGATGCGGGCCTCTACGTCAGGGAATGGGATGCCGATGCTTCCTTCCTTCCGCAACCCGTAGATGGGGTTGCAGTGGGTAACCGGGGCGGCCTCGGTGAGCCCGTAGCCTTCCGATAGCCGTCCACCAGTCAGCGCCTCGAAGCGTCGCTGGACCTCTACCGGCAGCGGAGCCGCCCCGCTGATGCAGGCCTTGATCGAGCGGAGGTCATACTTGCCCGTATCCGGGTGATTGTTGATGGCTACGTACATGGTAGGAACGCCGGGGAAGATCGTGGGCCGGCATCCCTTTATGGTCTTGAGGACCTCTTTTATATCGAACCGAGGCAAGAGCACTATTGTGGACCCACTGTAGATACCCATGCTCATAGCAACGGTCAGCCCGTATACATGGAAGAAGGGGATTACCCCCAGCATCACCTCCTGGCCCTCCACCAGCTGAACGAACCACTTGCGTGTCTGGATGGTATTGGCCAGCAGGTTGAAGTGGGTTAGCATCGCCCCCTTGGGGACACCCGTAGTGCCGCCGGTGTATTGATATATGGCGATATCGTCCGGACAGAGCTCCGCCGGCGTTGGGGTTCCCGACGCTCGCTGCATGAGGTCCGCAAACCAGTGGGTATCCGGGCCGGCTTCCACCGGGACCCGGTGTCCTTCCTTGGCCTCGAGCAGGAGAGTGAAGAGCACGCGCTTGATCGGCGGGAATTGCTCCTTGATATTAGTGACCACCACGTGTTCCAGCGAAGTTCGCGCCCGTACGTTCTTCACCATGGGGTAGAACTTGGTCAGTGTGACCATTACCTTCGCCTCTGAATCACGCAGCTGGTGCTCAACTTCGCGCTCAACATAGAGCGGATTTGTAGCCACCACGACCGCGCCCGCCTTCAGCACGCCATAGAAGGCGATAACAAACTGCGGGCAGTTTGGCAGCATCAGGGCGACCCGGTCTCCCTTACCGACCCCCAGTCCCTGAAGAGCGGAGGCGAAGCGGTCGGCCAGGGCATTCAACTGCCGGTAGGTGATCCTGGCGCCCAGGAAGACCAATGCCGGCCGGTCGGGGAAACGTACGGCGGAGTCTTCCAGCGTGTGGTGAAGCGGGACAGGGGGGTAGCTAATAGCGTGGGGCACCCCGTCTTCATAGTTCCTCAGCCAGGGATGAGCGTCGTAAGTCATCTTTAGGCTCCTTTCCGTCCGGTGTTCGGGCTACCGGCTCTAGGCCGGTGGCCTGTCAAGGTTTTGGGCAATGGGCATCCGTCTATGGCTTTGGCGTTGCGCCGGGAAGGCCTCCCGGCATGTCAACTATCTTCGTGCCGGCGGGAAGCTGGAAGAGGTTGTCATCCAGCGGCCCAAATCGATAATCAGTGTATTCCAGTGTGATTGTTCCCTGGGGAGTCGTCGCCTCTGCCTTGAGCAGCAGCCCTCTATCGACCCACACCCAGTACTTGATCGGTCCCTGGGGACTGTCTATCTGGAAGACCGCAGCCTGCTTGCCATCGAGAGTCTCGGTGGCGATGGACCTGGCGTCATTGGGTATTCCGCTCAGTCCGGCGCTCGGCAGCTCGGTCTGGTCGACCGCCTGGCTAAAATCGATCCTTATGGCGGTATTCTGGCCAGGTATCAAGCCGTAGGCCTCCTTTTTGTCGGCATCCATCAGGATGATCGAGGACATACCAATGGCTGACTGTTCATACCGCATCTTGTTGCCCTTGACGTAGGCCGCGATGATGACTGACTGTCCTGCACCGGAAATCCTGTAGCTGAAGCTGTATTCCTTGGCCGCCCCGGCCTTGGCGTTTAGGTCGCCGGCGGAAACGGAGCCGGAAGCCGGAACCGTAGCAGGTGCGCTGGCGGTGGCTGCCTTGGTAGCCGCAGTCGGGGTGGCTGCTGCCGGCGTAGCGACAGTGGCGGCCGGAGTAGCGGCCGGCGTCGTGGTGGAGACGCTGGGCGCGGTTGTCGGGGCCGCGGTCGGAGATGGCTGAGCCGGGGTGCAGGCAGCACCGATCAGCGTTAGCACGAGGGCTATTGCGGCGACTGATGTGACACGGAATAAGGGCATAAGTTCCTCCTGTTTGATAAGCACCGTCGAGATTATACTATAGACAATGACTATACCCCAACATCGCGGCCCGGGCGCCAGGCGCAGACCCTGCGGTAAGCCCAGGTCTTGTTGTGATTCTGCCCATCCCCGCGTTTACAGACAGCACCATCTCTGCTATACTCCCCGTAAATGTGAGGGGGTCTGGCTAGGATGAGAGCAGGGGCCCAAAAAGAGCCCCGCGTTTCCGGGATAGGTATATTTGAGAAGGGGTGGCCTTCGAAGAAGGCTACCCTTTACGTTTACGTGGAGGGGGACCCCTCCTTTGAGCAAGACCTCCTGGCAAAGGCATCTCACGAGGCCAACCGCCAGTGGCAGCAGAGCCGCCTTTCCAGCACCGGCGCCCTCCAGGAGGCGGTTGCCGCCGGCATGCGGGCACTGGCCCGGCCGGGCGGCTCCGGGACCGGCTCAGCGGGCGTGACCTGCGCAGTGCTTCAAGACGGTAATGTGTACCTGGCCCAGGCTGGGACCACCAGGGCCTACATCCTGGGGCCCATGGTTTGCCGCCGGGTGGCCCCGTCCAGCCCCTGGGACCCCATCCACGTGGATGTGCGCGAAGAGCCCCTGGCGCAGCCAAGCGTTCTGATTCTGGCCCCTTCGGTCCTGGAGGACGCCCTGCCGCTACTCCAGGGAGGCCTCCCTCCCGTAGAGGTGCAACGGCTGATCAAGGCCTGGCTGCAGGATAGGCCTCAGCTCTCGGCACTGGTGGTGGGAACGGAAGGCGGCCGTGAGGTCGCACTCGCTGCAGGGGTTCACGCAGCCGGCCAGGAAGAGCAACGTCCGGCCCCTCAGCCTGCTGCAAAGGCTCGCCCTCTTGCCGTAAAGTCCTCAGCCGGTCCCCAGGTTGACCCCAGAGAAGGCTCTTCTGCCGAGGCGCCCTTTCCTATCCTGCGGGCGCTGAGGCTTCCTCTGTTGTTGGTAGCGGTTCTCCTGGCAATTCTGGTCCTTGGGGGGCTGGGTTGGTATCTCCCCGGCCGGCAGAAGGGAGAAGACGAGACGAAGCTTGTGGAGCTCCTTCAAAAAGGAGACCGTGCTCGACAGCTGGCAAGCCTCTCCTCAGACCCCACCCAGGTCCGGGGTATTCTGGCCCAGGCTGAAGGCTTCGCAAAGGACGCTGCTGCCATCCGGGACAAGGACAAGAGGGTCATGGCCCTTCAGCAGGAAATTAGAGATGCCCTGGACCGGGTAAATATCGTGGTCCGGCCGGGGGTCGTTACGATGCTGGCTGATCTCGGAAAAGATGGCGGAAGCCAGAGCAGCCCATCCCGAATAGTTCTCGATGGGAATAACCTCTACGTTATGGACCGGGGAGCCGGCCGGGTGTACAAGCTGCTTCTGGACCAGGGAGGCCAGTCCCTCTTGAAAACGCCCAACAACGTGCTCGCACGTAAAGGGGACAATCACGCGGGCAACCCTCTGGGAGACCTCTGGGATGTAATTTGGGTGCCCTCCGGCCCTCTGAGGGCTTCTGCGAGCCTGCTGGTTCTTGATGCCCAGGGCGCCCTACTGGACTACCGGCCTGACAGGGGGATCCAGGTACTGCCTCTAAGGGGTGTCCGAGGTTGGGCCAGCTTCAAGGGGGCCCGAGGGTACTCGGGAAACCTGTATGTCCTTGATCCCGCCGGTAAACAGATCTGGCGATATGTTCCTACATCGTCGGGGTACGACAGTGAAGCCCGAGGCATTCTTGAAGATGCCAATATCGCGGACGCAGTCGACCTGGCCATAGATGGCAACGTGTATGTGCTGGGCTCCAGGGGGGCTCTCTGGAAGTTCGCTGGAGACGTCCCGAAGTCCATCGCACAGGACGGGATGGACCAGCCTCTGAGCTCACCATCGGCCCTGTTCACTACGCCGTCGACCGGTTACCTCTACGTGGCTGACAGGGGCAACGGGCGCGTGGTGGCATTCGACAAAGCAGACAGGTTCCGGTTCCAGGTACGTGCGGATGCCATGGAAGGAATACAGGGTCTGGCCGTTGACGAGAGCCAGGGACGCCTCTACTTCACGAGTGGCCAGAAGGTATTCGCCGCCACTGTCGCCATTCCCCCCAACCCCAAGCCATGACCCGTATCCTGGCTATCGAGACGTCCTGCGACGAGACTGCCGCTGCGGTAGTGGAAGACGGGCGCCTCATCTTGTCCAACATTGTGGCCTCTCAGGTGGACATCCATGCCGCCTTTGGCGGCGTTGTGCCGGAGGTAGCTTCCCGGCAGCACCTGCTTTGGAGCACGCCCACCCTGGAGCGGGCCATGGAAGAATCGGGGACGGGCTGGCAGGACATCTCTGCCCTGGCAGTGACCCATGGACCTGGCCTCGCCGGGTCTCTCCTGGTAGGTATCAACCTGGTCAAGGGCCTCTCGGTATCCCGGAACCTGCCTCTGCTGGCGATCAACCACCTGGAAGGACACATCTATGCCAACTGGTTGGAGCCGGCTTTCGAACCGGAATTCCCGCTCCTCTGCCTCCTGGTCAGCGGGTCCCACTCCGACCTGATCCTGATGGAGGGGCACGGCCGGTACCGGCTTCTGGGGCGCACTCGTGATGATGCCGCCGGGGAAGCGTTCGATAAAGCGGCCCGTATCCTGGGGCTTGGCTACCCCGGAGGCCCGGCCATTCAGAAGGCCGCCGCCTCAGGCAATGCCAAGAGGTTCCCCTTTCCCCGCGCCTGGCTGCGGGGTACGAGTGATTTCAGCTTCAGCGGCATGAAGACAGCCCTGCTACGTCTGACCCAGAGCCTGGAGGCATCCGGCCAGCCTTTGCCCGTTGCAGACCTGGCGGCGGCCTTTCAGCTTGCCGTTGTGGACGTGTTGGTAGGGAAGACGGTCCAGGCCGCTGAGCAGTTCCCGGCCAAACAGGTCGTCCTCGGCGGGGGGGGGGCGGCCAACCTTCTTCTTAGAGAAAAGCTGCGGGAGCGGGTAGGACTTCCCCTTTTCCATCCCCGTCCTGTCCTCTGCACCGACAACGCCGCCATGATCGGCGCCGCCGCCTACTTTCGCTTCCTCCAGGGTGAGCGGGCCTCGCTGGACCTGGACGTGTATCCGGGTCTCTCTCTCCCCTGAGGGGCAAAGGACGAGTCAAATGATTAGAGGAACTGAGAGTCTGACCCTGTTCAGCGAGGACGCCAGGAGACTTGCCGGGTTCTACCGGGAGATAGTCGGACTGCCGCTCACCGTAGAGGCGGAGGTTGGGCAGAACGGAGAGGAACTCTTCGGCTTCCAAATGAGCGAGGGCAGCGGGCTCTTCGTAGTGGACCACTCAGGGGTCAAGGGCCGGAGCAAGGAGCCTGAGCGGATCATCTTCGATCTTAAGGTAGATGATATCGAGGACTTGGTAAAGTTGCTCGATGGCCGTGGAGTGAGGAAGATACAGGACATCTACCATGTTCATCGCTACGGCGCGATCGCCACGTTTGAGGACCCGGACGGCAACTACTTCCAACTGGTCCAGCTGCAAGAAGCCTAGCGAAGGTGCCAGGATCCTCCCCAGTTCCCTCCTCCAGTCCCAATACGGTTTAGTCAGAGGCCCGGAAAAAGGATGACTGTCTCCAGCAGACCTCCTAAGCTGGTAGACCTACGTTAGCAGCCTCGCCCTACGGGGTCCCGTGCCACGAACCGGCCGTTGGGCTTCCTGTCCACCAGTTCGCAGTTCTCGACAATGACTTGACCCCGGAGGATGGTCATCACCGGGTAGCCCTGGACGTCCAAGCCTTCGAAAGGGGTGAAGTCGGTGGGCATGTGCAGGCCATCACAGCGGATAGTCCTGCGCGCGGATGGGTCCAGCAGTACCAGGTCGGCGTCGCTGCCCGGGGCTATTACGCCCTTGCGCGGGTAGAGACCGAATAGCCTGGCGGGACCCGTAGCCACAATCTCAGCCAGCCGGTTGATGCTGATCCGGCCCTTGGCGACTCCCTCCGAGTAGAGGACCGGGACGCGGGTCTCCAGGCCGGGCAGGCCCATCGGTATCTGGTCGAAAGTCTCTCCCTGCTGTTTCTCGGCCGTGGTGCGCAGGGCGTCGTCCGACCCGATGCAGGAGATGGCGCCATCCTGGACGCCTTCCCAGAGAGCCTGCCGGTCGGTCCCGGAGCGAAGCGGCGGGATCACGGTGAAGAGCCGGGCATCCGGACGCCGGTAGACCTCGTCCGTGAAGGTGAGGTAGTGTGGACAGGTCTCGGCGAAGACGCGCTGGCCACTCCTCTGGGCCGCTCGTGCGGCGCTCAGCGCGTCCTCCGATGTCATGTGCACAAGGTACAGAGCCGCCCCGGTCTGGTGTGCCAGGTAGATGGCTCGTCGGGTCGCCTCGCCCTCTACCACGGCAGGCCTACCCGCCTCGTAGTATTCCACGCCGGTCTTGCCCTGGGCCAGCAGATCGCGGGTGATGCTCAGAAGCAGGTCCTCATTCTCCGCGTGCACCGCCACCAGGGCGCCCCAACGGGCGGCCTCAACCATGGCGGCGTAAAGGCCCCCATCCTCCAGCATCCACTTCAGCTTGCGATAGGCGGTCATCAGCTTGAATGACGGTATTCCGGCCTTTACCACCTCGCCGATCTCTGCCAGGGCCTCCGGTGTGGCATTGGTGATGGTCACGTGAAGGCCGTAGTCGATGGCCATGAGACCCTCGGCCTGAGCGAGCCTTTTTTGGATTGAAGCCCGGATGGGGTCTGCTCCCTGGATGACGAAGTCGATTAGAGTGGTAGTGCCCCCGCAGGCTGCCGCCACCGTGCTCGGGTGGAGGCCGTCCGATCCCGGTGGCACCGGGGTCCAGCGCAGGTGCACATGGGGGTCGATTCCTCCAGGCAGGACAAAAAGGCCCCTGGCATCGATCTGTCTCCTGGCGGGACCCAGGCTTCCCGGTATCCCCAGGGCGCTGATCACCTGGCCGGCTAGGCCCAGGTCCGCTTCGATTGTCGTCTCGGGAAGTACTACTTGGCCTCCCTTGATAAGCAAGTCGTACATATCTATCTCGATGAAAGCGTAGCGATGTGAGCCGCTACCATGTCCAGCGAAACCACATCGGCGTACTTCATGTGCATGTCGAAGAGTCCAACCTTGTGTGAGACCACGGCCCGGTCCCCACTGCACTCCTCGGGCACGATTACCCGGTAATTGTATGAGAAGGCGTCTACGACGGTGGCCCGAACGCACCCGCTGGTGGTCATCCCCGTGACGATCAGGGTATCTACCCGGTGGTAGACCAGCATGTCCACGAGTCCGGTCCCGAAGAAGGCGCTGGGTCGGAGCTTGGTGATAACCGTCTCGCCGCCGGCCGGCCCCAGCTCCTCCAGGATCTCATTGGGGTCAGGCAGGCCTGGCTCGGAAGGCCGGTTCGGCGTCATCTTCCAGTGCCCTCTCTCGGCATCGGTCAGGCGCTCCTGGGGGGTGGTGAAGAACACCGGCAGTCCCTTCGGCCGGGCAGCCTCCAGGAGCCGGCGGATGGCCTGCGTGGTAGGCACGCCCATCTCGCTGGAGCCCAGGGGATAGCGGCTGTCGGCGAAGCCGTAGGTCATGTCCACCACGACGATGGCCGGCTTCTCACCAAAGCCCAGTCTTCCCCCCATGCCGGCCTTGGCAAACATGCGCTTGTCCGAATCCGGTATGATGTCATCCCAGATGGCCATAGCTGCCTCCTGCCTGAAGATGGCGGCAGTCTAACACGGCGAAGGAGAGGTGTCAAAAGGCGCCGGCTCTGCGATTACGACATTCCTCCGCAGGGTCCGTTGTTAGCTCTCAGGAGGAGCCCCTGGGCTCGGGACAAGCCGGTATTGACAATCCTTGACGGTCTGCTGTATATTGCGTATGTCGCAAATCTGACGACGTATGACTTTTCGCTATATGTTTCGCCCGTTAGCGGTGTTTATTGACAGGGGCTTAGAATGAGGTACGCAGAGACAGGTTATACTCTAGAGATTGACCTATCCCGAGGTAACATTGAGAGGGTAGAGACTGATCCAGGATTAACCGGGCTTTATCTCGGTGGGCAGGGTCCGGCCTCGAAGATACTTTGGGACAGGGTCCCACCCGAAGTTGACCCCTTATCCCCCGATAATTTGCTCATATTCAGCGCCGGTCTCTTAGGTGGCACTGGCATCCCCGGAGCCAATCGCTGCATGGTCAATAGCATTAATCCCCAGACAAACCTCTATGCGCATTCAATATTCGGGGGATTCTTCGCTCCGGAGATGAAACTCGCCGGTTACGACAGCATAGTCATTAGAGGCAAGTCCCCCAATCTCGTCTATTTGTGGATACATAACGACAAAGTAGAACTCCGTGATGCCTCTCATTTGCAGGGCAAGGGCTGTCTTGAGACTGGGGCGCTTATTCAAGAGGAGTTGGACCAACCGAAGGCTCAGGTGGCCGCGATCGGCCTGGCCGGTGAGAACATGGTCTACATGGCGACCATCGAGCACGCCAACTCCAGCGCCTCTCGTGGGGTTGGCTCGGTCATGGGAAGCAAGAACCTGAAGGCGATCGCCGTCCGGGGAACAAAGGACGTCAATGTCGCCCGGCCGGCTGAGCTTTGGGACATGTGCAACCAACAATACAAGGAGATTCATGATAATCCGGAGTGCGGAGATATCTTCACCCGCGAGGATGACGATGCCTGGCACGTAGACAACTTCGCCTGGGGCAACGCCCGCGAGCGGAAAAAGGGCGCCTGGACCGAAGGCATGGAAGAGGAGTGGGGGCGGATCTCCAGTAACGTGCGGCTCCGGTGGACGGGCTGCTTTAACTGCTCCAAAGACTGCCATCAGGCAGTTAAGGTCCCGGGCCGGATCCCGTTTTTTCAGAAGTGCTATAGCAAGCTGACCTATGCCATGGCCGCCCATGAAGGTCTTCAATTCTCATACGACATACTTGCCGTTACTCAGGAGCATGGTCTGGACGGCTATTCCACGCCGCAGGTCCTGGCCTTTGCGGTTGAGCTCTACGAAGCCGGCATCTTAACTGACGATGATCTGCCAGGATTTCCGCCTGATGGCGCTGGGAGGTTTTTCTACCTCGTAGAGAAGATCGTTCGGCGTGAAGGTATTGGCGACACGCTGGCCGATGGCGTGTACTGGGCAGCCCGCCGGATTGGCAAGGGCGCGGAAGCATTCGATCATAATACCGTGAAGAAGATGGAGCAGTTACCCATCAAGCTGGCACACGTGAGTTACCCGTACTTCCTTATGTATGCCACCGGCGAGAAGATGACTATCACCCAGATCGAAGGGGCGTTCCCTCAGACACCCGAGCCCGATATCGAGCAGAGGAAAAGGATGGTAGAGGGCTGGGAGGCAGCTCCCGAGAGGTTTAAGAAGTGGTTCCTGGAATGGGAGCCTCGTACCAATCCATCTATTGAAGCGTCCGTGAACATTGCCGATTGGAATGAGGTCGGGCACTATGTTGATGACGCCATCGGGATGTGCGCCTTCTTATCGTGTTTCAGGGGCCAGTTTGGCATGAAGCCTCCGTATCACCTGTACAATCTGCCAACATACATCTCACTCGCGACCGGTATGGACCTGGATTCAGACACGCTATGGGAAATAGCGAGAAGGAACCGGACTCTGGTCAGGGCCATCAACGTCAGAAGGGGCCTAAGAAGGACCGACGAGAAGCCTCCTGATGATCACTGGAAGAAGAGAGAACCGGAAGTTGAGCAGAAGCTCCTGGACGAGTATTACAAATTCAAGGGCTGGACTAATGATGGAATCCCGACCAAGGAGACGTTAGACCGGCTCGGCCTGGATTACGTGAGCGAAGATTTCGTACAGAGAGGGATCTTGACAGGCAACGAGAGCACTTCCTCTTAAGAGGTGCTTCCGCCCCTACGAACTCGTTACGAAGTTTCCGGATGTACCACCTAGCGGTGTATGGACAAACAAACAAGAACTGGATCAGGGATGTGACGATATGGAAGGCCAGGTAACAAAGAGGAAAGTCAAGAGAATCAATGTCAATCTTGACAAGTGCATGGGTTGCCGTGCATGCGAGGTAGCCTGCTCGGGATTCCACGCCACGCCGAAGTTCAGCAGCTTTAATCCGGCCAGGTCACGGATTCGAGTCGACATAGACCTCCTCAACGATCAGTATGTTCCAATACGTTCCACAGAGATCGCTAAGGTGGAATGTGATGGCAGAAACAAGTACACGGTCAACGGCAAGGAATACAGCGAGTGTAGCTTCTGCGGAGCTATCTGTCCGTCCAGAGATATGTTCAAAGAGCCCGATTCCGGTCTCCCTCTGAAATGCGATTTGTGCGAAGACGATCCGGCCGTAGAGATACCCTGGTGTGTTCAGGTGTGCAAGGTTGACGCCCTGACTTACGAGGAGACCGAAGAGGAAGTCGAAGAAGAGACGGAGCTGGGCGACATCGAGGTAGGACTGAGCTCACTGGCAGACAAGTATGGATTACAGAACCTGGCGGCTGCCATCGCCAGGCTGTCACGCAAGGAATGACCCGTTAACGCCAGATAGGAAGATAGAGATTATCATGGAGACTGTGGCCCCCTTCCAAGAGGTAATAGATGAGGTAAAAGAGAAGGGTGGAGACGCCGTCAAATTCTGCTATCAATGCGGAAAATGCGATACTGTGTGCCCCTGGAACCGGGTGAGAAAATTCAGTATGCGCAAGCTAATCCGTGAGGCCACATTCGGTCTGACTGAGATAGAGAGTGAAGAGATCTGGCGTTGCACAACCTGCGGGAAGTGCCCTCAGGTATGTCCCAGGGACGTAAAGCAGATAGACGACATGATAGCCGTCCGCAGGATGGCGACTGGATATGGTGTCTTTCCGGCTGCTGTCCAGCTGGTCCGCTCCATAAGCGCAGGCCTTACAGCCCAGGGTAACCCTTTCAATGAAGACCGAAAGCACCGGGCGGACTGGGCGCAGGGCCTGTCGGTAAAGCCCTTCGACGAAGCAATGGAGGTCTTATACTTCCCCTGCTGCTACACCAGCTACGACGCGAGGCTGAAGAAGGTAGCTCAGGCCACAGCCAACATCCTCAACAAGGCCGGGGTGGATTTCGGGATACTGGGCTCCAAGGAGAACTGCTGCGGAGAGAGTATCCGGAAGACAGGTAACGAGGAATTGTTCAAGCGCTTGGCCCGGGGAAACATCAAGACCTTCATTGAAAGTGGGGTGAAGAAAATCCTGGTGTCTTCTCCCCATTGCTATCATACCTTTAAGAACGAGTACCCCGAATTCAAGGTGAACTTCGAGGTTGTCCATATCTCCCAGTATTTACCCGAACTGATTAGTGAAGGAAGGCTCCAGATCACCAAGGAGTATGCGAAGAAAGTCACCTATCATGACCCGTGTTACCTGGGCCGGCATAATGGAGTATATGACGAACCCCGAGATGCCCTGAACAGGATACCCGGCCTGGAGCTGGTGGAGATGGCCGAGACGCGGGAGAATAGCCTCTGTTGCGGTATGGGAGGCGGCAGGATCTGGTTTGAAACGCCAAAGTCCGAAAGATTCTCCAATATCAGAATGGAAGAGGCCATCGAGCTTGGGGCTGAGGAGCTGGTCACTGCCTGCCCCTATTGTATCACCAATTTTGAGGATACCAGAGCAGTCCTGAATTGCACCGACGCCATACAGGTCAAGGACATTACGGAGATTCTCCAGGAAGTGATTTAGCGGACAAAGAAGCTGACCATGCAGGAAGCGATTGGCGTATCGGACATGACAGGCGTGGCAGCGGACGTAGTCTGCGATCGCTTTTCCGATAGCGGATGGGTCAGGACCTCCGTTCACGTTCCTTTCGAGCGGGACCTTACGATCTATGTTAATCTCCGGGAGTTTGTCACTATCCTGTGCACGCCAACCAAGCAGAATTGCCTTGTCCTCGGATTTCTGTACTCAGAGGGAATCATCTCAGGCATGGGCGACGTGGCGATGATGCGGGTATGCGACCAGGAATCGGAAGTAGACGTAAGGCTAAGCAACCCTGATTTTGAAATGCCAGCGAAGCGGAAACTCACCTCAGGGTGCGGTGGTGGAGCAACCTTCACTATCGAGGGACAGAGGGTTGATTCGGACCTTGTTATTACACCGGGGGAAGTGCTGTCACTGATGAAGAAGCTTCAAGAAAAGATGGAGCTGTATCGCTTTAGTGGCGGCGTGCATGCCTCGGCTCTATGCGATGCCAACGAACTACTGGTAATGGCAGAGGATATCGGACGCCATAACACCCTGGACAAGATCCAGGGCGAATGTCTGTTGGAGGGACTGTCAACCAGAGACCGGCTGTTGCTGAGCACCGGTCGCGTTTCATCGGAGATGTTGCTCAAGGCGGCAAAGATGGGGGTCCCCGTTGTTGTTTCACGGCACTCGCCGACGGGGAGATCGATTTCGCTCGCTCGTGAGTTGGGGATCGCCCTGGTTGGCTATGCCCGTGGGAGCCGTCTCCTGGTGTATTCGCACCCGGAGCGGCTCGGCTGCTCAGCAGACTAAGTGTGGTTGACCCGGACAGTACTGGGGACTAAGACCTGACGGGGTGAGAAAGTGGAAAACGAACAGATTATAGACCAGGTTCGCAAGAGCCTTCGAGGCGACAATTTTGGGGACGTAATGGTGGTTGGCGGAGGGATCAGCGGTATCCAGGCCTCTCTTGATCTTGCCACTGCTGGCTTTAAGGTCTACCTCGTTGAGAAATCACCAGCCATTGGGGGCCACATGGCCCAGCTCGACAAGACCTTTCCCACCAATGACTGCTCAATGTGAATACTCTCCCCTAAGCTGGTCGAGGTCGACCGGCACGCAAATATAGAAGTCCTCACCTATACTGAGGTCGATAGTGTAGTTGGTGAAGCAGGGAACTTCAATGTAACGCTGACTAAGAAGCCCAGGTATGTTAACGAGAGCGTATGCACTGGCTGCACTACCTGTGTAGAATACTGTCCGGTCAAGTACCCCGATCAGTTCAATCAGGAAATCTCGAAGAACAAAGCCGTTCATATATACTTCGCGCAGGCAATTCCCCTGGTGACCTATATTGACGAAAGTTGCCTTTACCTTAAGGAAAAGAAATGCCGGATCTGCGAAGCAGTATGTAAGAACAACGCCATAGATTTTAGTCAGACGGCGGAGAGGCTGGAAGTAAATGTAGGGGCCATAGTTCTGGCTCCCGGCCTCGAGCCGTTCGATCCTAAGGTCGCTGACGAATACGGCTACGGGCGAATGCAGAACGTGGTAACCAGCCTCGATTACGAGCGTCTGTTATGCGCCACCGGGCCGTTCGAAGGCGAGATACTGCGCGCCTCTGACAAGAAGCACCCCCATAAGATAGCCTGGATTCAATGCATCGGCTCCAGGCAGGTCACGCCGGGGAACAATAGTTATTGCTCAGCCGTGTGCTGCACCTATACCCAGAAACAGGTGATCCTGACAAAAGAGCATGACGCAGAGGCCGAGTGCACGGTATTTCATAACGACATCCGTTCCTACGGGAAGGACTTCGAGCGATACTTCGAGAGGGCGGAGGAGCTTCCGGGGGTCCGGTTTATCAGAAGCTACGTGTCTATAGCAAGGGAGAACCCGGAAACCCGGAACGTCACCATACGGTATGCCACTGAAGTTGATGGAGTAAAAGAAGAAGAGTTCGATATGGTGGTGCTATCCATCGGATTGAACCCACCTGCCGATTCTAAGGGCCTGTCGCATAAGTTCGGCATCGAGCTCAATTCACACGGGTTCTCCAGAGCAATTCCCTCCAATCCGATAGCCACTACCAGGCCCGGGATCTATGTGAGCGGGGCTTTCCAGGGTCCGACGGATATTCCCGAGTCGGTCTTTAGCGCCAGCGGAGCTGGCTCTCAGGTAGGTGAGCTTCTTGACTACAGGCGAGGCAAGCTGAGCACGGAGCGGACCTACCCGCTGGAGAGGGACGTCTCCGCAGAGGAGCCCAGGGTCGGTGTGTACGTATGCCGTTGCGGAGCGAATATCGGCAGGACCGTAGATGTACCTTCTGCGGTCGAATATGCCTTGACCTTACCCAACGTTGTCTTTGCGACGGAACAGCTCTTCTCCTGTGCCACTAACTCTGCCAAGCAGATCGCCGACCTGGCCAAGGAAAAAGGGCTCAATCGAGTCGTAATCGCTGCCTGTTCCCCCAGGACCCTGGAGGCCCTGTTCCGGGACACCCTTCGGGAGGCGGGGATTAACCAGTACTACTGCGAGATGGCCAATATCAGAGAGCATTGCTCCTGGATCCACTCCAAAGAAAAGGAAGAGGCCACTCAGAAGGCCAAAGACCTGATCCGGATGTCGGTGGCACGAGCCTCCCGTCTCGAGGCATTGCAGGAATTTGACCTGCCGGTGAACAAGGCGGCATTGGTGGTTGGCGGTGGCATTGCCGGTATGACCTGTGCCCTCTCTATTGCTAACCAGGGACATGAGGTCTACCTGGTCGAAAAGGAAGCTGACCTGGGGGGAACGGCACGAAGAATTCACACCACTCTCGAGGGATTGGACGTTCAGGCCTACCTGCGTGACCTTACACGCAAGGTCTATCAGCATCCTTCGGTGCACGTATATACTCAGGCGTCGATCACTGAGGCCACTGGCTACGTAGGGAACTTCGTAACCAGGGTAAAGTCGGACCGGGGGCCTGCAGAGATAAAACACGGCGCAGCCGTCATCGCCACAGGCGCCGAGGTGTATAGGCCTACCGAGTACCTCTATGGAACAGATGAGAGGATATTGACCGGCCTGGAGCTGGACGAGCGGATCAACAAAGGCGATGAGAGCATTCTGAACGCTCAGAGCGTAGTCATGGTTCAGTGCGTGGGCTGCAGGAACGAAGACCGGAACTACTGCAGCCGGATATGTTGTGGCGAGTCTGTAAAGAACGCCCTAACTCTGAAAGAGCTGAACCCCAAGATGGACGTCTACATCCTCTTCCGGGATATGCGGACCTATGGATTCAAAGAGGACTCTTACCGTGAAGCGGCAAGCAAGGATGTAAGGTTCATCCGCTGGGAGCCCCAGGATAAGCCACAGGTGGAAGCGGTCACAGAGGGCGGCAGGCCTATTCTAAGGGTTACCGTGACAGACCCCATCTTAGAGAAGAAGCTGGAGATAGACGCCGATATTATCGCCCTGGCTGCTGCGGTTATCCCACCCGCCGGAAACAAGGAGCTGTCCCAGCAGTTCAGGGTCTCATTGGGACCGGATGACTGGTTCAAAGAGGCCCACGTCAAGCTGCGGCCTGTCGAGTTCGGTGCAGACGGCGTGTATCTCTGTGGGATGGCCCACTACCCCAAGCACATACCGGAATCGATTAATCAGGCTTACGGAGCTGCCGGCCGGGTCCTGGCGCTTCTCTCACACGATACTGTCGTCGCCTCCGGGTCTGTCTGCGGGGTGGATGAGAAGAAGTGCTTTGGCTGCGGGGAGTGCGTCCTGGCCTGCACTTACAATGCCATACAGCTTCGTGAGACCAAGCAGGGCAAGAAGTCTGTGGTCAATCCAATTCTCTGTAAGGGATGCGGTCTCTGCAACGCAAAGTGTCCCGCAGCGGCTATTCAGTTGAAGCACTATACCGATGAGGAGTTGATTGCGCAGATCGACGCAGCCCTCTCGGAGGAAGAGATGATGCAACGTTCCGACGCTCCGGTTGGAGTTGCATAGAAAGGGGGTAAGAGCGAATGAGCGCAGTTAAGTTTAAGCCACGAATACTGGGCTTTGTGTGCCATTGGTGAGGATACGGGGCTGCTGACCTGGCTGGAGTTTCCAGACTACAATTATCTACCGAAATCAGGCTCATCCGCGTCATGTGTACCGGCAGGGTCGACCTGGACTTTGTGCTCCGGGCCTTCTCCAACGGAATGGATGGCGTGTTTATTGGTGGCTGCCGACTGAATGAGTGCAACTATGTTACTCAGGGAAACTACCATGCGCTGAACACAGCGCTGCTATCCAGAAGAATAATGGAGCATGTCGGGCTTAACCCGGAAAGGCTGAGCATCGAGTTCATGTCTGCCGGTGAGGGGATCCGTTTTGCCGAGGTTACCAACGATTTTGCGAGGAAGGTAAAGGAGCTAGGACTGCTTGGCGCAAGCGAGGGAATAGGCAAAGCAGCACTGAATTCCAGGCTGGCGGAGGTCAGGAAGCTAGTCCCCTACATAAAGATCGAGAAGAAGGAGAAGCTTCGGACACGTCTCACCAATCCGGAAGATTACGACAGCCACTTCACTCGTGAAGAGGTAGATATCCTGGTACGTGACGCGGTCTCCTACTACATCCTTCCGGATAAGTGCCAGGCCTGTATGATCTGCGCCGCGAGATGTCCCGTGCAGGCGATAGCCAGTGGCAAGAACCTGGTGCACGTCATCGATCAAGAAAAATGCATAAAATGCGGGACCTGCCGTGAAGTCTGCCCTGCCCGGTTTAGCGCCGTGGCGAAGCTACCCGGCAGTGAACCGGTCCCGCCACCTCTTCCTGAAGGTAAGAGGGACATTGTCAGGCCGGCTAAAGAGAAAGAGGTTGCCTGAAGCCATCTAAGTAATCCGGCATTAGTGTAATAGATCAGGCTGGGCCTGGGAACGCCGAGCCCCAGCTCGGCAAGAGCTTGCCGAGCTGGGGCTCGGCGTTCCCAGCAAGGGAAAAAGATATCCGGGCAGCGTCTTCCGCCCCGGATTGCCTGGTTAAGACGCCCAGATTAACGGCCCCCCAGAGCGGGGCCTGTTGTTTTCTATTGGCTCCGGTCCGACCTGTCAGAGGCTATTGCCGCAACAGGCGCCTCTGGTGCATCCTCGAAAACCGAGTCGAAGAAGGCATTGGCCTTGTCTGCCAGCAGGTGGTGGTACTCGCGGAAGATAGCGGCAGCCTCTCCGCCCAGCCAACCCTCCGGAAGCAATTCTGTCGGTAGCTCCGGGTCCACGAAGGGGAACCTCCGGTACTCGTGGATCAGCACAAAGCGCTCTACAAAGCACTCTCCGGCGTCGATATTCTCGCTGGCCGCGAGGCGCCGGCGGTGGGCATCCAGCCTCGGGCGATACTTGGTGATGAATGACTCATATTGCTTGTTGATCGAATCGAGCTCCCAGCAGCGTTTGACCAGCGTGGCGGGGTCTGAGAAACCCTGGTGGCTGGCCGTGAAGATCTCTACGTGCTTCTCCACGCCCAGACGCTGGACCAGGCTCTCTACCTCGGCTCGCGTATCGTGAGGGCACATCCAGGTGGCGTTGCTGAGCATGCCGTATCCCAGCCAGGATAGCTCCTTGCGCAGTCGATGGCGGATGTCTCGCCTGTTCTCCGGAATCGAGTACGTAACCAGGTGCCACTGCCCGTCCCATTGCTCTTGTCTGCCGTAGTAGATGATCTTGCCGCCTTCGCTGAGCAAACGCTTGCCTCTAGCGGTTAGTGAGTAGTAGCTCTTGTTGCCGACGCGCATGACCTTCAGCCAGCCCTTCTGCGACATCCTCGAGAGGGCAGACCGGATGGCCTGCTCGGATAGACCGAATTCGGCAAAGACCTTTATGAGGGTCCCGACCCAGACTCTTCCGCCTCGCTGCAGAATGTAATCGCCGTAGAGGGTGAAGAGCATGGACTGAGGTCCCAAGACGGAGTTCGGACCCAACTTACCCTACCTGAATATACTGAAATATTATATGTCGTCACTGGTGCGACATGCTGATTTTACCGGTAGCTCCTGCGGGTGTCAATAGTCATGCTTTTACAGCCGTCCACAAGCTCTCGCCCCATTGCGTCAATGAAAAATCTTACCGAAGGTATTCGTTGCCTCATTGGAAAGATCTTACCCAAAGGGCTGTCGTAGCCGTAGTAGAGCCTGTGGGTAAGTGGGCAGGCCGGAGAGGAACGGAGGGCTGTCCATTTGTC
>ORJL010939845.1_pt1 | contig 26679 bp, 21 predicted proteins | sample 1779941 | NCBI WGS metagenome assembly ORJL01 (sample SAMEA104232317, study PRJEB22302) | groundwater metagenome | biome: forest; feature: aquifer; material: groundwater | place: USA | collected 2011-08-07 | depth 5.8 m
GCAGCCGCCACTCGGTGCTTGGCGAGATAGACTTGGGCTTGGGATACACCCAAAGCCTGGGCTGTTCTCCCAACCGTCCAGCCTTTCAGCGCGGTAAGTTCGAAGATCTGAAAGGTCCTTGGTGCAACCCGTTGGCGGACCCGATCCTGGGCCGTTTCCAGGAGGTTGTTTTGCCACTCGGCATCCCAGATCTCGGCGAGGCGTGCCTCGGCGGCGGGGTCCGACACAGTCTCGGCCAGGTCGGTCAGGGAATCTCTGGCTTGTGTCGCTCGCCGACCGGCCCGCAGGCGTCGGCGGAACTGATCGGCAATGCGCCACCGGGTGAGCTGGAGCAACCAGCCTTTGAAACGTCCGCGCTTTGGATCGTAGCTGAACTCCTTGATCTTCCCCGCCACCTCCACCAACGTATCCTGCAGGACATCCCGCGCCTCGGCGTCCGACAACCCGGCCTTCACCCCCACGTTGTAGATGAGCCGCCAATAGGTATCGTAGAAATCCCGCCAACTCAGATCGTCCCCCCAGTCCTTGAGTCGGCTCAGGAGACTCTGGCGCGTATGGATGTAATCGGGGTGACTGGTTTTCATCTGGCGGAGACCATGTTAACCCTCAATTCGACAGCAGGCACGCCAATCTTTCAGGGCCTGCGCGGATAGGAGACGGGTTTTTCTCTTCGGGCTATCGCTTCAGGTCATTGACCCCTTTACGATGAACGAACGAGGGTGCCACTCGGCAAGAGTGGCGCCCTCAGGTCAACTCGTGTTCACGAGCGGAATTGCGTCCGTTGCTGCGAACACTCGCAAGACTCTACTGGGCTGTCACCGTGCTGGACGTGCCCTTCTTTGTATTATCCGCGGTGTCGGTTGCGGTGATAGTCGAACTTCCCGAGCTCAAGGACACCTCAAAGGTCGCCGTCCCATTCACCAACGGGGCGTCCATCGGCGGAGAGAAGGACGCGTCGGTGCTGGTGATCGTCACCGTCGGGTTGACTTTAACCACATACCAGTCGTTATCCACTGCGTTCACAATGATATTGAACGGAATGCCAGAGGTTTGTGGAGTCGGAGTTCCCGTCTTGCCGGTCGGCGTTCCAGGGGCGGCGGTTTCGCCCGGAAGCAGCACCTGCAGTTTGGTATAATTTCGCTTGATCAAGCGCCAGAAACCAGTGTCGCTGCCCGGCAGGTCGCTCGTTCGAAGCAGGATTCGGTGTTTTGCCCCAAGGTCGAGCCCCGTGGGCGCAGGCGTAGTCCAGGGCCCGGCCACTTTGGGGCTGCCCTGAAGCGAAAAACCTGTCGCGGGCAACGTCCAGTCAACGTAGAACGCGGCATCGGTGGGGATTTCCTGGATCCCATAGGCGGCACTGGCCGCGTTAATCCGCCAAATGTTGGTGTCCAATGACTGGCCAATGAAGCGATGATCAATTTTTTCGGCACCTTTCATGCCTTCGAATTTGATCGCGCTCAAGGTAGCCATTTGGCCAATCCTTGCCGGATCGCCAGGCATGATTCCCACGCAAACTTCCACTGGGCCATCGAAGATTGACGCCACCTCCGGCGGGATGTTGGTGGTCACAGTCTGGCCGGTAGGAGAAGTCGTGGTTACCGTGGTATTATTCGCGAAAGTAATCGTCCATGTTCCCAATGCGGTGTCGCCCCAAGCGCCAGGCAAACCGCCGGCGCCCCAGAGAATCCCGTTGTCGTCGGGCGCATTGGTCTTGTAATGGACGTCGGACCAGGCCCCACCGTTATCGGCGAAGCCGATATTATAAAGCAGGATGTTGGGTTCGTGCCAATCCGGATCATTGCGGTTGGGGTCTGGTGTTCCAGGCACGAAGTAAAAATGGAATCCAAATCCGGCATAATTCGTGCCAGGAGATTGATTGATTGTGACGGAATAACTGACCGGGCCGGAGGCTCCGACCCAGGAATAAGTATTAGAAACCGTGCGAATGTTCTGACGATCCCATTGTCCGCCACTGGCGGCGACAAAAGCGAGTCCAGGCACGGGCTTCTCGCCGACTGAAACACTGGGTGGCGGTAACGGAGTGGAGCCCTTCAGGATGACATTATCGACCCAGAACGAAAAGGTGCCGCCCGCATCCTTTTGAGCTTGTTGAACCCATTTCTTGAAAGTAATCCCCTTGCTCGGGTCAATATTTGGAATGGCCGGGTTGATGGGAAAGCTGATGTGCACCCATCCGTCGGCAGCGCCTGCGGGGATTTGAACGACCCCCATGTCAGGCCATTTAGGGGTCTGGCCTGCATTGACAGTGCCGGCGTAATCCAGCGCCCAAATCCTCATGCCACCCTCACCGCCCTTCGGCGGAGTATTGAAATCGGCAATCGATAGGGTGCTGTTCGCGGTATCCCATTTGATGTCAAACTCAAGGCTCTTGTAGTCTGACATGTTCCAGCAATCCCCATTATTGTTCCACCACGGGTTTCCTTGGAGGCTGTAGCCGACCGTCAAAGCATTCTGGTCCGCCCCGAAGTCACCATAAATACGGCAGGCCCCGCCGCTGTTTCCCGTTGCATCCTGGCCGGGGTCGAACTCAGGTGCGGCGCTTCCCCAGTCCTTGGACCATCCGGTAACATCGTAATCGAATGTGCTCAAGACCCGGTCTGTTGCAGCCGAACAGAGCGTCGTCGAAGCCGCCAATCCGAGCCCCAGAAGGGCGGATTGTAACCATCGTTGTGTTTTCCAGTTTCGTTTCATAGGTGAGTTTATTGCTCTGGGAACAAGTTTCAGAGGACGCCGCATAGCTCGCTCCTGCGCCTCACGCATCGATGCTGTAAGGCCGGCTCAAGCCTACGTGACTTGGCGAAGTTCATAAACGGCGAATCGATTCGATGTTAGAGATGGCAGCGAGGGGATGCAAGCGAGAAATGGCGTGGACGAGATAAAAAGATTAAACCAGCTCCCCAGCGAGGCCTTGACCCGACAGCCGCAGGGGGGCTCTGGAAGACATCCGAAATCGGCTGCGGAAGGTGGCAAGTTGAGCCGCCTGCCCGGCTGTGGGCCTTGTTCCTGGCGCCGACGCGAGAAAACCGCCACGCCGTCAGAGGGTCAAGCCAGATTTGGACTGTATTGGGTCAAAATATGCTAAGAGCTTGTCTGAAAACGCAATCACATCGCCGCGTGAGGGCACGCGGCCTGCAGCGGACAGGCGGAGGCTCTATTCCATGTAGGCCGGGTCCCCTGATCCGGCGAGTTTTCAAACAGGTCCCAAGTGGTATGATGAGACTCAGCTATCGCCTAACATTCTATTGCTGAATTGGTTGCGCCACGGCGTGATCGAGGAATCGGGGAACCCGTACAGGTCTTGCAGGATGGCTGCGCTGGCATCGAGTTAGCGGCCGAATTGCCACCACCGTGTCGCAGTCCTACGACCAGATTGGCTGGATAGGATTCTTGACGCCCTCGGTTCTTCAGTCGAGCGCCACGCCGCGGCGGATGTGGGTGGGGTGTCTGGGCCTCAAGAGCAAGAGTCAGAATAAACTAACGCAATCGGTGACTTTGTTGCTATGACCACACGCCGCCTGCCGAAACGCCGAAGGAATACCCCCTCCCTGTAACCCAAACGTTCCGTCTTTGGCGGCTTTCGTGGTGTCGCCTCTCTCTGTCACCGGAACAAAACACTCATATGAAGAATCTACTGCTTACCACCACGATCCTATGCGCTATGGCCGCCCTGCAAGCTAATGCCGCGTTGACCCAGACGACCGGCGCGTTCTCCGCGGTCACGTCCGTTGACCGTAGCGCCTCGTTTAACTCTCTGGTTGAAGGACAGGACCTGTCAGCCTACACCGAAGATCTTCTGAGTATAGCCACGCCCCATGTCGCCTACTTCTGCGCTCCCTATATCTTCAAATACAACAATGACGGCTCATCGTACTACTATCCCAAGGATGGGAACTACGACTGGGTGACCATCAAGACGACAGACGGCAGAGCTATGGAAGGCGTTGAGTTTCTGTACGCTAATGGTTGGTATAATGACGCTGTAACGATCGATTGGCGGGCTTACGTTGGGGCTACTCTGGTCTCATCTGGAAGCACCGTGCAGGATCGCGGGACTATTCTGGGTTTCAGTGACCCGAACGGATTTGAGATCCTGAAAGTCAGGGCAGTTGTGCATGAGGGCGATACCTATCAAGCCATCGCCATAGAGAATCTCAAAGTCCAAGTCGGTGACTTTATCGTTCCTGAACCGTCCACCGTTCTTGCCGGGATCGGCGCTCTTGGAATGCTTGGAGTGTCTGCATGGAAAAGGTGGAAGCAGGCGGATCGCCAATAGTCACCATCGACCTGGTTTGTCCGACGGCCTACGTAACCCATAAGGGGCAAGGATGCCGACCTTCGTTAATGCTGCTGGTCGAACTCCCGCGTCGGATAAGTGATGCGACTCCTCTCACCTTCCTGATTCATCCTCTTTGCGAGATGTGCGGTCTTTCGCGGCCAAACCATCCGCAGTCTGTGGGTTCAGTTGAGGGCCACGCCGCGGCGGATGTAGGTGGGGGTGTCGAGGTCTTCGCCGCGGTGGATGGTGGGCTCGCTTTTCTCGAAGCGGCCTTTGGATATAACATCCAGCGGCAGCAGTTCCTGGCGCATTCGTGCCGCCTTCTTACGCTGGCGCGATGTGCCGCGTCCGCTCGGAGCGAGCAGCGTTACGGCTTGCTCGCGGGTGAGTTCGGGCGGGGGCGCCGCGAAACGGGACGGGTGGCGTTCACCGAAGGCGCTGGGGGTAGTTTCCGCCCCGGATGGGTCCGGCGAGACTGGGAACTCGGCGGCCGGGGGCTCCGGCTCCGGGCGGACGAGTCCGGCGGCCGCCTCGGGTTCGGTCTCGGGCTCGCTGCGTTTGGCGGCCACGAGGGTTACAGCCAGACGGTCGTTGAACGCTGGGTCCACCACCGCGCCCATGATCACCTGCGCGACTTCGCACAAACGATTAATCTGCTCCATCATCTGGCTGACCTCCTTCAGGGTCAGATCCGTTCCCCCGGCGATGCTCACGAGCACGGCGTCGGCTTCGGCGAGCAACCGCCCACTTTCCAACAACGGGCTGGCCAACAACTGGTCGGCGACCTCGCGGACGCGGTTTTCGCCGGCCGCCTCGGCGGTGGCGAAGCAACTTTCAGCGTGGCGTCCCCGGACCACGCGGCAGAGGTCGGCAAAATCGACGTTGATGAGGCCCTGGCGGGTGAGCAGGCGCCAGATGCCGCGCACGCCGCCCGCGAGCATTTCGTTGGTGATGACGAAGGCATCCTGCAAGGTCGTCTTCTCGTCTATGAGCCCGGCGACCTTTTGGTTTGGCAGACAGATGACGGCATCGGCCGCGGTCTTGAGCTGTCGCAAGGCGAGGCGCGCCTGCTGCTCGCGGCGGCGGCCCTCGAAGTCGAACGGCAGGGCGACGAGGGCGAGCACCAGCGCGCCTTTCTCGCGCGCCGCGCGGGCAAGGATGGGAGCGGCGCCCGATCCAGTGCCGCCGCCCAACCCGGCGACAATGATCAACAGGTCGGCATCGCCGCAGAGCGCGGCCAATCGCTCGGTCTCTGCCTCGGCTGCGGCGCGCCCGATATCCGGGTCGCCTCCGGCGCCCAGCCCGCGGGTCAGAGCGGCGCCCAGGAGAAGTTTCTGCGGAAGTCCGGACTGCGCGAGCATGCGGGCATCCGTATGGACACCGGCGAAGGCGAGGCCGGAGAGGCCGCTCCCGGCCATGTGCGCGGCCGCCTGGAGGCCCGCGCCACCGACTCCGACGACTTTGAGGACGGGCGTTTTGCGCAACGCGGGTGACTCGGCGCTTGCGAAGGCTACATTCATGGGTTGGATGGGTGTTGTCATGGCGTCCTCAGGCTCGTTGGAATAATTGGGCGATTCCTCTCTTGAGGCGTGAGGCGACCGAGCCGTCCGCCTTGGGCTGGCCTTGTTGGAAGGAGCCGAATTTGACCAGCCCGATACCGGTGGCGAACTCCGGCTGGTCGAGGGTCGAAACCAGTCCGCTGATGGACTTCGTCTGTCCAAGGACCACAGGAAGCCCAAACACGCGGCTCGCCAGTTTAGTAACTTCGGGGATGCGCGCGCAGCCCCCGCAGAGAAAGACGCCCGCTCGCAAATAATCGAGCAGCCCCGCCTTTTCAACCTCCTCGGCCACGATCTCGAAGGTTTCCTCGAGGCGCAGCGACATGATGCGGCGGAGATGCTCCAGGTTTACCGAACGCTCGGGAAGGCCCATGGCGTTGGGCGGGCAGATCGTCCGGCCACGTTCGGTTCCGTCCACCAAGGCGGCGCCGTGCTCGATCTTGAGCTGCTCGGCACGGCTCATCGAGACTTTGAGCCCGTAGGCCAGATCGTTGGTGATGTGATCGCCTCCCACCGCCAGGACGCCGGTGTGCTTGATGATGCCGTCGGCATAGACGACGAACTCGGTGGAACCGGCCCCGATATCGATCATCAGCGCGCCCAGTTCCTTGTCCTGGGTGTTGAGGACGGCCAGGGAGGAGGCGATGCCGTTGAACACGATGTCCTCGACTTCAAGTTGGAGGCCCTTGACGGCACGGATTTGGTTTTGGAGGCGGTTGGTCATGCCGTGGACGACGTGCACATCCACCTCCAACTGCGCTCCGAGCATGCCTGAGGCGTTCACGATCCCCCGCTGTCCATCGACCAGGAAGTGCTGGCGAATGACGTGGACGACATGGTGGTCCGCGGCGAGGTTGATGGCCTTGGCGTTTTTGACCACGTCCATGAGGTCTTCCTGGGTGATCTCACGGTCAACGGAGACGATACTGTGGCGGCCGCGGTTGTTGAAACCGCGTATGTGCGAGCCGCTGACACCCAGATAGACGCTTCGGATCTCGATGTTGGCCATCTGCTCGGCCTCGGCGATGGCGTTGCGGATGTCCTCGGCCGCGGTGGTGGAATCGACGATCTCTCCTTTGCGAACGCCGCGGGAACGGGCCTGACCTACGCCCATAATGCTCAAGCCACCCTCAGGAGTCCTCTCCCCAACGACGGCACACACTTTTGATGTGCCAACTTCCAGCCCAACAATGACTGACGAGTTTGAGTCAAACATGGTTCTAGCGGTTTCGTAGTGGTCTTGCCGACCTGGGGTGCATGGGCGGCATGGCGCTCGCCTCCAGCCACAGGACCGGACAGTTGTTTGAGACGGACAAGTCCAGGCTGGACACAGCCTTACCTTCCATGGCTCCAGCATCCTGCACAAGGCGCCAGCGCTGAAACTGTCTCTCGAAATCATCGCGCTTGAAGGTGATTCGCACGCCTTGGGTGGTGGTGACCTCAAGGACCTCGGGGGTCGCCACGTCCACAGCTTGGACCACCGCCTGGGTGGCCATGGGGGACCGTTCGAATTCGGAAAGGAGTTGGAGTGCGGCATGCACGGCGGAGCCGTTGATGGGCTCGCCCGGGCGGAGTTCCGAGCTGCTGACACCGCGGATGGTAGGCAGGGCCTCCAGCGCCCGGGTCATGGCGGTGGACTGTTGAAGTGGGTCCAATGGAGGGATGACCACCGCCTTGGCGTCCAGGTAGAGGACAGAGGGTGAAAGCCGGCCGGCCGAGTCGAGCTGTAAGCGGCACACTTGCGCGACCGGTTCACGTTCGGTGACTCGGAGGCGCAGGAGGTGGGGAAGAACCCGCTCGATGGAGACGGATTCGATTTGCGGCTGCAGCTTCAAATCACGCTTGATCCTCGAGAGGTCCATCGTGAGCAGGTTGTCTCCCAGCGTTGTTCCGGCCCATGCCAGAACCTGTTCGTTGCTGATCCATCCGTCGGTCTCCACCTCGATGGTGTTGAGCGTGAAAGCCTTGCTGTCGTCCAGAAGCCGGGCCCGCCCCCAGCTCCAGATCCGGGACCAAAGATAGAACGCCGCCACCAGACTCAAGGCTACCAGCAGCGACATGAGCACCATGCGCCTGCGCGCGCAGCGCCCGGGCTGCGCGCGCAGCTTTACGTCCAGCACTTCGTGCCGTTCAAACCGGCGGTTTTTCTGTTTCTTACGGAAGAACATCGGTCGCTCTGGTTGCGGGGGGAGAGTTGCTCTGGAGGTGGATCGGATGCCGGAGGGCCATCTCAATCATCGCCTCACAAACTGCGGGGAAGGTGAGGCCGGCGGCGGCGGCGGCTCGCGGAAACAGGCTCAATTCGGTCATCCCGGGCAGGGTGTTGACCTCCAGGACCATCGGCTTTCCATCCGAGCCCACCATCACATCGACGCGCGAATAATCCCGTCCGCCAACCGATTTGAATGCCTCGAGCGCGGCGGTTTGGATGCGCGCGGCAGTTGCGCCGTCGAAGCGGCCCGGGCAAAACACGTCGGTGGCTCCTTTGGTGTACTTGTTCTGATAGTCGAACACGCCCTGCTTGGGCCGCACCTCGATCACGGGCAACGCCGTCTGACCCAGGATGCCGACGGTGGCTTCCCGTCCGCCGATCCGCTCTTCGAGAAGCGCCTCTGTGTCGTGGCGCAATGCCTCCGTGAGCGCCGCCTGCCAGTCTTCGACCCGATCGATCATCCGCAAGCCGACGCTGGATCCCTGCCGCACCGGCTTGAGCACGGCGGGCGGACCCCAATTCGCAGGCCAGCCCGTCGCGGTGGCATCCACCACAGCGAAGCGGGGGGTGGGGACTCCCGCCTGGATGAAGCGCTTCTTGCTGAGCACTTTGTCGAACGCCACGCGGCTCGCCTCGGCGTCGCAGCCCGTGTAAGGAACGCCCAGCAGGTCCAGGCGGCGCTGCACCATGCCGTCCTCTCCGTACGTGCCGTGCAAGGCAAGGAAGACCGCGTCAGTGCCCGTCGGGAGTGTCCAGCCGGTGTCCTGCGGATCCAGTTCAATGACCTCATGTCCCGCGGAGCGCAACGCCTTGGCGACAGCCGTTCCGGAGCGAAGGGAGACCTCGCGTTCCGCGGACGGACCGCCCAGCATTACTGTGATTCTGAGTGGTTTCTTCATGGATCTACACCGCTGGGGGGTCTTCCCCCACAATCTGCACCTCTGTCTCCAACCGTACGCCCCGCGCCTCGAACGCTCGCTGCCGGACCACCTCGATGAGCGCCAGCACATCGCCCGCGGTGGCGGTGCCGTCATTCACGATAAAATTCGCGTGCACATCCGAGACCAGAGCGCCTCCGACTCGTGTCCCTTTGAGCCCGAGTTCGTCAACCAATTTGCCCGCCGAGATTCCATCGGGGTTCTTAAAAACGCAGCCCGCGCTGGGCTGGCTGGGCTGCGTTTCCCAGCGCCGTTTGCTATAGGCCTCCATGCGCTCCCGTATGGTTTCCACCGGCTCAGGCCGTCCTCGGAGGGTGGCGCCGAGCGCGATGTGGTTGCGGAAGAAGGGGCACCCCCGGTATTCGGAGGGGATGAGGCCGGACGCCTGTTCGCTCACCTCGCCGCGGTGGTCCATGAAGCGGACAGTTTCCACCAGATCAAAAACCGACGAGCGCATCGCTCCGGCGTTCATCCGAAGCGCCCCACCCATGCTTCCGGGAATGCCCTCGAGAAACTCCATGCCGCCGAGCCCGTGCCGACGCGCCTCCACCGCCACCGTCTTGAGCCGGGCGCCAGCTCCGCAGCGCAGCACGGCGCCATCCACCTCGACCCGGGAGAAAGCGGGATGCGCCAGGCTGATGACGACGCCGCGGATGCCGCCATCCCGGACGAGGAGGTTGGATCCCCGGCCCAGAACTAGGAAGGCGATCGCGTTCTCCGCGCAGAAGCGCAACACCTCGCGCAGGTCCACCTCCGCCGCCGGCTCGACCCACACTTCGGCCGCCCCTCCCACACGCAGAGTCGTGTGCGGTGCCAAAGGCTCGCCGCGGCGCAGTCCGGTGGCGGGGGAGAGGCGCGAGCTCAGCGCCCCCCAGCGATCGGTTGTGGCGCTCTGGCTGCCGTTTGGGTTGTCGGACTGGATGCGCATGACTGGGAAATCAAATCCGCATTTCAATTCTGGCCGGGCGCAGGAGAGGGGACGGCGGGGCGGTCTCCTCGACGAGCGGGGCGGGCAGGACTGCGCGAGATGCTGGAGGGAGAGTCTCCAGAATTCTGTCCGCAACCAGGCTCGCGGCGTTTTCCGCGTGCCACTTCGCCAGGGCGGCGATCATGGTTTGCCGGTTGACCTCGCTCTTGAGCAACCTCCGCACTTCCCAGAGGAGCGTTTCAGGGGAGGCCTTGGACTGTTCGACCATCCGGGCGGCGTCTGTTTCCACGAACGCCCGCGCGTTGAAGAACTGGTGGTTGTCGGCGGCGGCGGGGTAGGGGATGAGAATCGATGGAAGACGCATCGCCGCTTGCTCGGCGAGTGAAGAGGCCCCGGCACGGCTGATCGCGAGGGTTGCCGCACCCAACGCCAGGTCCATTTCGGTCAGGAACGGTCGGACCACCGCCCTGCATTTCTGCGCGGTGTAGCCTTCGCGAACGCGGGAAGTGTCGTTTGCCCCGGTGAGGTGGAGGTATTGGAGCTCCGGTTCCAGGAGACTGATCGCGGGCAACAGGCGCAGCATCAGATCGTTGATGGCGGTGGCACCCTGACTGCCTCCTGTGATCAGCAGCACTGGTCTCGATGGATCGAGGCCTAGTGCAACGCGGCAGGCAGCCGAATCCGCCGGTGTGAATTGAGGGCGCACAGGCATGCCGGTGGTGGCGATGTGCTGGTGCCAAAGTCGTCCGGCTGCCTCGGGAAAGAACACAAAGGCCTGGTCCACGACGTGGGCCAGCCATCGATTCGCGCGCCCGGGGATGGTGTTGCCTTCGTGCAGGAAGGTTCGTGCTCCACAAGAGTAAGCAGCCAGGATGGGCGGCGCGCTGGTGAAGCCCCCCATCGCGAGCGCGGCCTGCGGCTTGCGGGCTCGAAACACAGGGCGGGTGGCCTTGAGGGACTGCCAAAACCCGCGTGCGAAGGCGGCGAGGCGGCCCCGCTCCAGTCCAACGGCGGGAAGGGTGACCACCCGCATCTCCTGTATGGATCGGACCGCCTGTTGGTCCACGTCCTTGGGGGAGACAAGCAGCACCAGATCGCAGCCCCGTTGGCAGAGGACCTCGGCAACGGCCAGGCCCGGGAACAGGTGTCCGCCTGTTCCACCACAGGCGATGGCGATAAGCGGGGGTGGTGCTTTTGACTGCATCAGGCCAGGTGAGTGAGGGGAATCTGCTCGAGTGACGGAGAGGACGATCGCGCCTCGGTGGCTTCGACGGAGGCGCGGCCGATGCTGATCAGGATGCCGATGCAGAGGAGCATGATCATCAGGTTCGTGCCTCCGTAACTGACGAAGGGGAGGGAGAGCCCCTTGTTGGGGAACGCTCCTGAAACCACCGCCACATTGATGAACGCCTGGAGTGCGATCAGGAAGCTTAATCCGGTTCCCAAGAGCAGTCCAAATGCGTCGGGCGCCCGCCAGGCGATGGCCAGGCTGCAAAGAAACATGGTGACGAAGGCGGTTACCAGCGCAAGAGACCCGACGTAGCCGAATTCCTCTGCGATGACGGCGTAGATGAAGTCCGTGGTTTTTTCCGGCACGTACGTCTTCTGCGTGCTCTTATCCAGCCCCACGCCGCGGGGGCCGCCCGCTCCGAGGGCGATCCGCGCTTGCCATGCCTGGTACCCGATGCCGTCCTTGGTTTCCTCAAGGTTAAGCCAGCTATAGAGCCGGTCGCTCCGCATCGGGTTCAAGGCCAGCAGGACCACAAACCCAACCAACCCCAGAACCATGGGTGGAATCACATAGGGGAGCCGGACACCTCCCACGCACAGCATGATCCCTGTCACCACCGCCAGCAGCACGGCCGTGCCCCAGTCGGGCTCCAGGAAGATGAGAACGAGCATCGGCCCGATCATGCCGGCGGGAAGCACGAGGCCGGATTTGAAGGTTTGCATGAAGCGCTGGTTGCGAGCCGCGTAGTTGGCCACCGCCACGATGAGGGCGAGTTTGGCAAAGTCCGAAGGCTGGCATTGGAAGCCGGCCAGACGAAACCAGCGCCGGGCGCCGTTGGCGGCGGTTCCGACGCCCGGGATCAAGACCAGGATAAGCATGACCAGGGCCAGGACGTACATGGGCTTGGAGTACTGCTGAAGTTGCCGGTAATCCAGCCGTGCGGCCGCCCAGGTGGCGCCGGCAAGTCCGATCGCGCAGGCGAGGAGCTGTCGCGAGACGAGGCGGAAGCTGTCATCAAGCGGGCTTACGCTGTAGAGCACCACTAGACCTATGGCCAGCAGGCCCAGGACACAGATAATCAGGACAATGGTGATTAGCTTCATTTTGTGGTCAGTCTGGCCTGTTCCCGCTCGGCCTGTGGGAGCCTGCCGGACTCGGGCCGGCAGCGCCCCTCTCGAGGTCGGTCGGAAGTTCCGTCCGGAGGACTGTTACCGCGGGCTGCCTACGGCGGCCTGACGTGGGGCTGAGGCTCCTGGGGCGTCACCGGCGTCGGCGGCTTTGCCGCTGGGGATCTTGAGTTTCTGGCCGACGTGGATCCGGTCCGTCTTGAGGTTGTTGGCCGAGCGGATTGCCTTGGGCGAGACATTGTACTGGTGCCCAATGCGAGTCAGTGTGTCCCCTGATTTGACCTCATACACGGTCGCGCCAGACGCCGTCGGCGCCGCGCCTGAGGGTGTTGAGGCGGAGGCTGCCACCGCGCCGGCCGGGGAACTGGGCGCAACCGCCGGGATGATGATTTTTTGTTTTTCGCGCAACTTGCGCGGGTCGAGACCTGGATTGGCTTTCATGAGGGCGCTTAAAGAGACGCCGTGGTCTTTGGCGATCTTGGCCGGGTAGTCGCCCAGCACCACCAGGTACTCGGAACTGGAGGTGGCGGCGACAGGAGTGGGCACGGGAGCTGGGGCCAGGGCTGTTTCGGCGGGAGCGGCGGCGGCCAGGTTGCTGGAGTTGGGGAACGCGGGGAGCGCCCCAACTTGTTGTGCGACCGCGGAGGACGTGTTCGTGGACACGTCGCTGTACGGGGCGTTGGTTAGCGGTGCCAAATCGGTATTGGTGTTGGACGTCGCGGTGGAGCCGGACGCGGCGTCGGTGGCGTTCTTCTTGCATCCTTGGAGGAGCAGTCCACCGAAGAAGACGGCGTGCAGGGCAACGATGGTGATCACAGCGATGCGGACGTTCGACTTGCCCTTGGACGGCTGCCCAAGCGGGCTGAGTTGGGGGCTGGAGTTGGGGCTATTCATGGCTTTATTTGGTTGAATGAGCTGATTTGTTGATAGGTTTGATATCTGTGTTAGCGGTCGCGCGCCGGGCGGCTTTTGAAAGCCGGGCGCTCAAATTCATTGCTCGGGTGATGGTGATCTCGTTTCATCAAGAAATCCGTGCGGAGTGGCGCTGGACACCGGCTTTCGACAAAGGGCGCGATGTCCGCGACACCAGTAGGAGCTTCTAACAACGAACCGATGGAGGCGCAAGGAGTAAAGAGGCGAATTTGGCCGGTGATTGATGGAAGGGCACACTCCCCGTTCCAATGCGCGTCCCGCGTGGCGGCAGGATGCGGATCGCGGGCCGCATCGAGGGCGTGCCGGTCAGTTTCCGCTGGCATCTTTTTGTTCATCATTCGCGATCAGTTTTTTTTGGCGGTGCTTCGGCGCGATTCCTACCGGATTTTCAGTGAGGCGAGGGCCAGCACCGCGCACAGGATGCAAAGGATATAGAACCGCGTGACCACCTGGGACTCAGCCCAACCCTTTTTCTCGAAGTGGTGGTGGAGCGGCGCCATCAGGAACACCCGTTTTTCGATTCCATAAACGCGTCTGTAAAACTTGAAGCAACTCACCTGGAGCATCACCGACAGCGCCTCCAGGACGAAGACTCCGCCGGCGATGAACAGGACGAACGGCTGGTGGATCAGCACGGCGATGATCCCCAGCATGCCGCCTAGCGCCAACGAGCCGGTGTCTCCCATGAAGACTTCCGCGGGATGACAGTTGAACCAAAGGAAACCCAGCGACGCGCCAAAAACCGCCGCGCATACTACCGTCAACTCCCCGGCGCCCACGACATAAGGCACCTGCAAGTAGCTCGCGATCCGGGCATTCCCGGCGATGTAGGTTAGCACGATGAAAACCGCGGTTACGATCAGCGTGCAACCGATGGCCAGTCCGTCCAGTCCGTCCGTCAGGTTCACCGCGTTCGAGCTGCCCACGATCGTGAGCACGGCCAGAAGGATCCCCGCGCCGCTGGCCCCCGTGAGAATCGGGTATTTGTAGAAGGGCAGCATGACATCCGTGATGAGGGGGTTTGTGGAAGGCAACCACCACAGATAGATCGCGATGAAGAGGGCCAGCAGGGACTGGACATAAAGCTTGATGTTGGCCTTCGCTCCGCGGTTGCTCTGCCGGGTGATCTTCGCGTAGTCATCGTAGAAGCCCAGGCCTGCCAGCCCAATGAGTGACAGCAGAGTGAGCACTACCAGCGGATTCCACTGGGTCCAGAGCAAGGCGGTCAGGTCGATCGCCATGACGATGAGCAAGCCGCCCATCGTTGGCGTTCCGCGCTTGTCCCGAGAGCGTCCGCTGAGGCCGCCCGCCGTCTCCGCCTGATCGATGTAATCCTGCCCGAACTTGAGCCGTTTGAGCGAACAAATGACCTTGGGGCCCAGCCAGAGGCTTAGGAGCAGAGCGGTGACAGCCGCGCCCGCGCTTCGGAACGAAATGTACCGAAACACACGCAACGCGGAAAGGGATCCCCCCAGCTCGGTTCCCGCTGTCGTCTGCAATATGTACTGGCTCAGGTAGTATAACATTCGGTTTCGCGGCCGCTCAGGTGTCCCGGGGCGCGCCGCCGTCCAGAGAGAGTTAAGTGTGCGGCATATCCTGTTCGAGGCGTTCGACCACCCGTTCCAGGCGGGTTGCCCGCGAGGCCTTCACCAAGACCAGGTCTCCCGGCCTCACGAAGTTCTTTACCGCGGTCGCCGCCGACTCGGCGTCGGCGAACTCCCGCGCATCCCCCATTCCCGCCGCCCGCGCCGCGCCGCAAAGCAGCGATGCCATCGAACCCACAGCGAACAGGTGCTCGATACCCATGAGAGCGGCGAACTCCCCCACTTCCGCATGCGCGGCACGGCTTTGGTCCCCCAGCTCGGCCATGTCTCCCAGGACAGCGATGGAGCGTCCGGAGTCCGCCACGTCGCACATTGTTTCGATGGCGGCGCGCATGGAATCGGCGTTGGCATTGTACGAATCATCCAGAACCCGAACACCGTGCCACTCGTGAAGCTGGAGCCGCATCCGCGGCGGCGGGCAGGCGGCCAGGCCGCGCTGGAGTTGGCCGCGGGTCAGACCCAGCTCCGCTCCGACCGCCAGCGCCAGGAGCGCATTGGTGACCTGATGGCGCCCCAGCAGGCGCATGTGGTACTCCCCCGAGAGATCGTCCCGCGGCCCTCTTGCCAGCAGCGTGGTGCCTCCCCCGTCCACGCAGGCGCGCAGCGCCTGCCAGTCGTCTCGCGGCGTCCAGCCCACCCGCACCACGCGTGAGCGCGCGCGGGAGAGGACGCGCTCGATCCCGTGGCTGCCGCCATCGACAAAGAGCGCGCCGTCCGCCGGCAGGACTTCCGCCAGCCAGCCCTCTTCCTCGATCACACCCTCGACAGTGCCGAAGAACTCGAGGTGCTCGCGGCCCAGGCTGGTCAGCACGCCGTAGCGGGGCCGGATCAGGCGCAGCAAAGGGGCCATCTCGCCCGGATGGTTGGTGCCCACCTCGAGCACAGCGGCCTGGTGAGCGCTCTCGAGTTTGAACAGGGTGAGGGGCACGCCAATATCGTTATTGAAGCTCGCCTCGCTGGCCAGAGTGACCAGGCCCTGGCTCAACACCGCTCGCAGCAATTCCTTGGTGGTCGTTTTTCCGTTCGACCCTCCCACGGCGATGGCAGGGATGGCGAAGCGGCTTCGGTGGAAGGCAGCCATGTCTCCAAGGGCGCGGCGTGTGCTGGCCACCGCCACCGTTGCGCATGGGAAGGCAATGCTGGCAGGACGGGACTCCTCCACCATTACCGCCGTAACTCCGCCGCGGACGGCCTCGGCAATGTAATCATGGCCGTCGAGGCGCTCCCCCTTGATCGCCACAAACAGGCAGCCGGGCGCGGCGAGCCGCGAGCCGGGGATCACCTGCGGGGTCAACGCCCCGGGCGGGCCGCCGAGCAGTGTGCCCGCGCAGGTTCCGGCGATTTGAATGAGTGAAAGGGGTTCCATGCGGGGGTTCAGGTCTCGCCGTCCTCGATCGGGCAGCCATAGCCCAGGGCATCCAGTGACTCGCGGGCGCTGCCTCGGTCGTCGAAGGGGATCACGGTGTCCTCGAACTCCTGGTAGGTTTCGTGGCCCTTGCCTGCGATCAGCACGGTGTCACCCGGCCGCGCCGAGCGGATGAGTTGGTCAATCGCCTCGCGGCGGTCCAACTCGATGCGGAATCCCTCGGCGCGCACGGCGCGACAGCCCTCCTCAATCTGGGCGGCGATCGCCTGGGGGGATTCTCGGCGGGGGTTGTCGCTGGTGATCACAACGAGATCTCCCAGCTCCGCGGCGACGCGGCCCATTTTGGCCCTCTTGGCGACATCGCGACTGCCCCCGCAGCCGAAGGCGAGAAGCACTCTGCCCGGTGTGAGTTCCCTCAAGGTAACGAGCATCTGCCGCAAGGCCTCCGGCGTGTGCGCGTAATCGACGAAAAGTCCGAACGGCTGGCCCTGGTCAATGCGCTCGAGCCGGCCCGGGACCGGTTTGAGCGTGCGGAGAGCGGTTTCGATGGCGGTATGGGGCACCTCGAGGGCGAGGGCGGCGCCGATGGCGGCCAGGGCGTTGTACACGTTATGCCGTCCGATGAGTGGCAGACGGCATTCGAAGCGGACATCCGGCCCCTCGATCACCATTTCCGTGGCGTCCCGGTCCGCGCGCAAGGAGGAGGCCCGGAGCCGGGCCGATTCACCCAGGCCGTAAGTCAATTGAACCTCAGGGCTGCTTTCGCCCGCCAATCGGCCGCCGAAGGCGTCGTCGATATTGATCACGGACGCTGCTTTCTTGGCGCCGGCCTGCATTTGGGCGAAGAGGCTTTTTTTAGCGGCGTAGTAGGCTTCGAGGTTCTGGTGGTAATCCAGATGGTCCTCGGTCAGGTTGGTGAAGACCGCAGCGTCGAACTCCACCCCCACCACCCGCTTCTGATCGAGGCCGTGGGAACTGACCTCCATGACGCAAGTCTGGCACCGCGCGCGCAGCATCGCCGCGAGCATTTGCTGAATCTCGAGGGCCTCGGGCGTGGTGCGATTGGCCGGGATCACCCGCTCTCCGATCTCGTAGTGAATCGTGCTGACGAGCCCGGTGCGAGCGCCGGCTTGTTCGAGGATCTGCCGCAGCATGAACGCTACCGTGGTCTTCCCATTCGTGCCGGTGATGCCGATGACCTTCAGTTCCGTGCTTGGGTGCTCGTAGAAGGTCGCGGCGGCTCGGGCGAGGGCCTCGCGGGAATCGGGCACTTTGATCTTGGTGGCGCGGTGCGGAATGAACCCGTTTCGTTCGCAGATGACCGCCGCCGCCCCGCGTTCGACCGCGGTGGCGATGAAGTCATGGCCGTCCACGTTCAGGCCCGGCACAGCCACGAAAACCATCCCCGGCGTGACAAGCCGGGAGTCATAGGTCAAGCCTGCCACCTGTCGGAGGAGGGGTCCCTCCACTTTCGCGGCGCCCAGTTCTCGAACGATTTCAGCAAGCTGCATAACGTCAATCCAAAGGAGGGCGGTTTGTGGCGGGGGCGGCCGGGTGGCTCGCCGCGTAGGCAGGGCCTGCCAGCAAGCCAGGCTGATTGCCCGGATTCGATTTGGTCTTTGGTTCGGGTCGTGGTTCGGGCTGAACATCCGGCGGCAGCCGAAGGTAATTGGCCACCCGCTCGGCGATCGCCTTGAACACGGGCGCCGCCACGTCCCCCCCGTAATAGGCCTGTTTGCTTGCGGGTTCGTCCAGAACGACGGAGATGCACAGCTCGGGGTTGTCCGCGGGGAAGAAGCCGATGAAGGAGGAGAAGTACTTGCCTGAGCGGTAAGTGTTGTCCACGAATTTCTGCGCGGTTCCCGTTTTGCCCGCAACCGTGTAATAGTCCAGCTTGGCTTTGGAGGCGGTGCCCGTCGAGGAGACCACGGTTTTCATCGCTTGGATCATTTGGCGGGCGGCTGCGGGGGAGACCGGCTGGCGCACCACTTCCGGCCTGTACTTCCAGACGCAGGTGCCGTTCTGATCTTGGGCCCGGTCAACCAGGAGTGGGCGCATGAGGCGTCCTTCGTTTGCAATCGACGCGACACCCATGACCATTTGGAGCGGTGTCGCGAGTATTTCGTGACCCATGGGAATGCGGGAGATGGAGATCTTCTCCCATCGGTCCAGAGGTCGGACCATGCCGCGGGATTCACCCGCCAGCAGAATGCCTGTGGGGGAGCCGAATCCAAAGTTGGCCAGGTACAAGGAAAGCCGGTCGGCCCCCAGTTTGATGCCGATTTTCGCCGCGCCGATGTTCGAGGACTTGGTGATGATGGCCTCGACGCTCAGGTCGTCGTAAGGTTTGTGGTCGTGCAGGGTGCGGCCCGCGAAAACAAAACGTCCATGCCCGCAATCAATGATGTCCTGAAGCGTCACGGCACCCGCGTCCAGCGCGGCCGTGACAGTAATAACCTTGAAAGTCGAGCCCGGCTCCGAGGGGTCGGAAATGGCACGGTTCCGGAGGTTGAGCGGGGGGAATGCCGGGGCGTTGGCAGGGTCGTAGGAGGGGTAGTTGGCGAGGGCGAGCAACTCACCCGTGCGGGGGCGAACGACGATCGCCGAGAGGCTCTTGGGCGTGAATTCCCGCATCGCCTTCTCGAGCTCGTTCTCCACGATGTTCTGCACGCCCGCGTCGATGGTCAGCACCACATCCATGCCCGGCGTGGGCGCCACGTCCTCGACGCGGTTGCGCCAGCCGGGCACGCCGGCGAGCTGTTTATCGAAAATCCGCTCCACGCCGTTGAGTCCATGGGTCGCGAACATTTTGCCGTGGTCGGTTTCCTCCTCCTCGTTCGAGACGTAGCCCAGCACGTGGGCGGCGAGAGCCCGGCCCGGGTATTGGCGCAGAAAATCGTCCTGGCCGAAAATGGATTTCTGTCGGATGGCCTGCAACGCGAGGCGACGGCTCTTGCGGAGCTTCGATTCGTTGGGACCGAAGGAAAGGCCCGCCATCGCTTGCGTGATCTGCTGCCATTGCTCGATCGACACCTGGTGCTTGAGCACCACGTAGGCGTTGGTAAGCACGTGCTGCGGCACGGCGTTGGTCCGGCGTAGGGACAGGAGGCGCTGGAGGAGGTTGGGCGCCTCGGCCGACTTGGGTTCCGCGTTCGTGCGCAGGCGCGGCTGGAGGAGGCGGAGCAGATCGGCTTGGTTGGTCTGCAGCAACGGGGCAAGGGTGCGGGCGATCAAAACCTGCTGGGTACCCATGAGAGACGGATCGGCGCAGACGGTCTTGACCGGGATGCTCCGGGCCAGCAGCGTGCCACGACTGTCCAGGATCGAGCCGCGGAGCGGCGGACGCATACTCTTATGTTCGATATTGCCCCGGGCCATGCTCTGGTAGTGCTTGTGCTCGACCAGTTGGAAGCGGCCAATCCAGACCGCCAGCCCTGCGAAGGCGACTACGACCAAAGTTGCCAGGAACGCGATGCGTGAGTGGGGACTGATGGTGTTCATGGCTGAAGTGCCCCCGTTCGGGAGGTCAGTACCCCCACCGCGGGGCGGCCCGGCCCAGTCTGTTCGGCGAGGATCCGAGCGCTTGGCGTGGGGAGGGGAGCGGCACTGGAGGCATGCTCTGTTAGGCGGAGGATCTGCTCGGGCACCGGCATCACCAATCCGAGCCCCAGGTCCTGAACCCGCCGTTCGAGGGCTCGGTGGGAGCGTAAGTCCTCCACCTGACGCTCCATCGCCTGGTTCTGCATCCGCAAGGACTCCAGTCGCGCCCTTTTCTGCTCAATCTGTCCTCTGAGTTGCTCGTTCCGGTTACGGTGCCACACATAGCCCAGGCCCGCGCCCACAAAGAGCGAGCAGAGTAGCGCTGTGGTCAAAAACGCGCCGCAGCGCACCGCTATCGTTTCTGATTTCCGATTTTTCACGTTACAAGCCAATGAGCCGCCTAGATTTTCTCGAAGACACGCAGCTGAGCGCTTCGCGCCCGCGGGTTGGCCGCCACTTCAGTGGCGTCCGCCTGGATCGCCTTCCGGCTGACCCACCGCAGGAGGGCAGGGCGCGGCTGGCGCAGCTCCGGCACGTCCACGCCGCCCGGCACCACATAATCCCGCCCCAGCGCCTGGCCAAATTCTTTGACCATGCGATGTTCACCCGAGTGAAACGTGATCGCGGCAAGCCTGCCGCCGGCTTTTACCAGACTCCACAGCGCGGGCAGGCCGCGCTTGAGCGACCCGAGTTCGTCATTTACGGCCATCCGCAGAGCCTGGAACACGCGGGTGGCCGGGTGGGTGGGCCGTCCACCCCGGGGCAGGACCCGTTCCACCAAGGCCGCGAGCTGTCCGGTGGTCACGAACGGGCGTCCCTGCCGCTCGGTCTCGATCGCTCGAGCAATCCTTCTCGAGGCTCGCTCGCCGCCCAAGTCCCAAAAAATCCATGCCAGATCTTCCACGCTGGCCTCGTTGACCAACTGCGCCGCGGTCAACTCCTGGCGCGTATCGAATCTCATGTCCAACGGGCCGTCCGCGCGGAAGCTGAATCCCCGCCCTGCGATGTCGAGCTGGGGTGAACTCACGCCCAAATCCACCAGCACTCCATCACAACCGCCCGCCGGCACCCATTCCGCCAGGTCCGCGTAGTTGCCCTGCCGCAGCTCAAAGCGTCCGGAATATTCCGCCAGGCGCTCCCGCGTCGCCGCCACCGCCCCCCCGTCGCGATCGCACCCATACAACCAGCCGGTCGGCGAACTGGCCTTCAGGATGGCCTCGGCGTGACCAGCCCCACCAAGCGTCCCGTCGGCGTAATACCCGCCCGCGCGCGGGTTGAGCGCTTTCATGACCTCGGCCAGCAATACGGGTTGATGAGTAAACTCGCGCACTTTCCATGACGCTTCGGTTAGGTTTCTTTTCGACCCGACTCGACCGGTTCAGACGCGGCGCGAGCACTTGGGTTCCGCCCTTCGATCCGGACCGAGGGCGTTCCTCCAGCCGGTATCAATGCGGCCGCCAGCCGCTTCCAGCCGGCGCCAATCTGTTCCGCGGCTCCACGATGCCGAGGTTCCACTAACTCCAGGTCGGCGTCTCTGAGGTCATTTCGCATCACTTTCACGCGGCCCAACGCCATTTCTATCTGGCACGGCTCCTGCCGGACGGGCCTGGACTGACGGCGTGAGAAGAAGCCGAAGGCGGAACGGCCCTTCTCCATCTTCACGCTCCGCGGCGCCGGGGAGCGCGCCACCGGCGGGGCCAGTGGCGTGGGATCCGCCAGAGTCTGGCGCGCGGGTTCGACCTCAGGAGCGATCGGGGCTGTCACGCTGGGTGCCTCCTCCATGTCTGGCCGGGGCGGCTCGACCACCGCGAAGGGCGAGGCCGTATCGGATCTGGTCCGCTTGTCTCCCGTCTTGCCGTCCAACCGGCGGGCAAGGGTGCCAAAACGCGGAAGATAGTCTTGCTCCACCATTCTGAGAGGGGCGGGCGCGGCGCGCACGCCGATGAGACTCCGACTCGTTGCCAGCAATTGTCGCAAGTTTACCATGGCTAGATCCTTTTCAATGCTTCGGCCTTGTTTGTGCGATCGATCTCCTGTACCTTGGCCCGGTTGTCAGGGCTCCAGAGCTGGAACCGGTCCAGCATGCCAATAAAAATGACCGTGTCTGTGATGTTAGCCGCCAGAGCCAGTTTTTGCGGCAGGCAGATTCTGCCTGCGCTGTCGATTTTCACGAACTCGCACCCGCCCGTGATGTTGCGTCGGAGTGAATCCGCTTTCGGATCTCCGAAGTCCAACGCGCTAACCTTGGTCATCAACCTATCCGCCGCGGCGGGCGGCAATGCGAGCAGACAAGGAGGTTGTCCATCCAATTCCCAGAGGAGAAGCATGAGTTCGAAGTCGGGCTGGTTCTCGGGCGGCTTCCACTTGGCAGGGACCTGCACGCGTCGCTTATCATCGACTCCATGCTGGTATTCCAGCAGGTATCGGATCGGTTTGATGGCTTCGGTTGCCGACATACCACGATCTGGGGCAAGACCACACAGTCTCACACAATTACCCAGAACGTTACCCTTTTACCCCACTCCGCCCCACCTCGTCCACAAAAATCGTGACTTCATGCGAATGACTTATTAACCGAGTTTGTTAATAGATTCGCAAATGCTTTGAGGCAGGCTTGTTAGCGATAGCTCCTTTTGTGAATAAGAGGAATGAAGCTGCCAGTTTTTTTCGTAATGCTCTTCTCCCATCCCCACTTCCCCCCACTCTCTCCGACTTTCTCCGGTTGGGGGTCAGTCCAATAATGCGATAGGGACGATGAAGTTCTTAAATTCCTGGACTGACCCCAACTTGGGAGCGAATGGCTTCCCCGATCCTCTCGCTCCACTTTTCGAGCATCGCTTCCTCCCGGCCCTCGATGAGAAGCCTCGCCTTCGGCTCCGTGCCCGAGTAGCGCAGGAAGACGCGGCCTCCGAGCGGTTTGACCTCGGCCTCCGCCTCAGCCACCAGTTCCAGCACGCCGTGCAGCCGGTCGAAGGGTGTCTTCTCCCGCACACGGATATTGCTGATTTTTTGAGGGAAACGGAGCCAGCAGAGGGAAAGCTGGGAAAGGAGGGCGTTTTGCGACTTCATGATGCTCAAGACCTGGAGGGCGGCCACCAGCCCATCTCCGGTGGTGCCAAAGTCGCGGAAGATGATATGCCCGCTCTGCTCCCCGCCCACACGGAGGCCGCTGCGGAGCATCTCGTCGATGACGTTTTTGTCTCCCACGTCAGTCCGGATCACACGGCCGCCCGCCTCCTGGATGGCTGCGTCCAGTCCGGCGTTGCTCATGACCGTGGCGACAAGGGTGTTCTCCGCCAGCGTGCCTTTCCCGAGCATCTCGATGCCCGTGATCGCCAGGATGTCGTCGCCATCCACGAGTTTTCCGTGTTCATCACAGAGGATGACCCGGTCGGCGTCGCCGTCGTGGGCGATGCCGAGTTGGGCGCGGTGCTCGACCACTTTTCGGCAGAGATTCTCCGGGTGCATCGAGCCGCAACCCTTGTTGATGTTGGTGCCGTCGGGTTCGTTGGAGTAGACGATGACGTCCGCGCCCAGTTCGCGCAGGACGCAGGGGGTGGCCTTGTAGCCGGCCCCATTGGCGCAATCGACAACAATGCGGATTCCCTCCAGTGTCATGCCTTTGGGGAAGGATGACTTGGCGAATTCGATATAACGCCCAAGGGCGTCGTCGATGCGGATGGCTTTGCCGACCTCGCTGGCGACCGGGCGGATGTTCTCGATGGCGCCGCTAAAGACGAGTTCCTCGATGCGCTGCTCGATGTTGTCGTCGAGCTTGTAGCCGTCGGCGCGGACGAATTTGATTCCGTTGTCGTCGTAGGGATTGTGCGAGGCGGTGATGACGATGCCGGCGTCAGCCCGGAGGCTGCGGGTGACGTAGGCCACGCCGGGGGTGGGGAGAGGGCCTATGAACAGGACATCCACACCCATGGAGAGAATGCCGGAGGAGAGGGCGTTCTCGATCATGTAACCGGAGAGGCGCGTGTCTTTGCCGATGACGATCTTGTGGCGTCCGCGTCCGCGGGCGTGGCTTTGGAGGGTCTTGAAGACATGGGCTGCGGCGCGTCCGAGCTTGAGGGCGGTTTCGGCGGTGACCGGCTCGATGTTGGCGGTGCCGCGAACGCCGTCGGTGCCGAAGATGCGTTTGTGGGATTTCATAGAGATCTGGGTTTGGGTGGGTTGGCGGGCGGAATGCGGACCGGCACGCATCGGACCAGAACATCCGCCGGGCTCGTCCTTATCACGCTCACGTCCGGAGGGGTCAGCACGCGGATGCGTTTGCGAAGCCCCCTGGAGTCAAGAATGGTGGTGAGATCGACAAACACAACGATGTCCGATGGCCGCAGGTTCTCGACTGTTTCGGGGTCGCCGCCGACGGTGACCTCGACGGCCGCAGGTTCGACCGTGAAGGCGCGGTCGTCGGCAGCAGTGGTCAGGACGGTGATCTGGATGTTGGGAAATGTCCGCTGACTGCCAGGCTTGAGCCGCTGCTGGACGCCGGAGTCGAGGATCAGCCAGATGAGGGTGGCGAACGCAATCGAGACCACTTTCCAGCCGAGATTATGGGAGATGGAGGCCGGCCAGCGCATGTCACGGGCTCTTGGGGCGAAGCGGCTCGATCGCGGCCTGGCTGGCGGGACGGTTGAAAGGGGACCGAAGCCAGTCGAGCATGGAGCGCGGACGAGGCGCCCGGACCAGGACGGAGGTGAGGAAGGCGCGCAGTTCCTCGAGGGTGACGCCGCGCACGAGTTGGCCGCGGTGGGCGTAGGAAACCGCCCCTGTCTCCTCTGAGACGACGACGACGATCGCGTCCGTCTCCTCGCTCAGGCCGATGGCAGCTCGGTGCCGTGTGCCCAAGGTTTTGTTCAGATCCTGCCGCTGAGTGAGCGGGAAGATGCAGGCGGCGTGGGTGATCCGGTCTCCGCGGATGATCACGCCGCCGTCGTGAATGGCGTTGTTGGGAAAGAAAATGGTTTCGAGCATCTCAGAGGAAGCCTCGCAATCCACAGGGATGCCCGATTCCACGACGTCCTGAAGTTGGATGGACTGTTCCACCGCCAGGAGCATGCCGATCCGGACATCGGCCAGGCGTTCAACCGTCTTGATGATGACCTCGATGTTCTCGCGTTGTTCATGCACGCTGACGAAGAAGGGAAGGCTGCCCAGCTCGGCGAGCATGCGGCGCAGCTCGGGCTGGAAGAGGACGATGACGGCGATGGCGAAGAAGGCGAAAAAGTTCTTGAGCAACAGGCTGAGTACCTGCAAATCCAGCACGAGCGTGACGAGGGTCAAGGCGAGCAGAAGCAGGAGGAACCCCGTGACCACGGGCGCGCCGCGGGTCCCGCGGACGAAGGTGCTGACATAATAGATGCCCACAGCCAGGATGGCGATTTCTACCACTGGCCGCCAGATATGTTGGGCCCATTCGATCATTTCGTGCGCGCGAGTAACGCCTCGGTCATCCGCACAGCCTGCACTGTGGCGGCGACGTCGTGCGTGCGTATGATTTGAACGCCCATGGCAACCGCCCAGGAGGCGCAGGCCAGCGAGGCGGGCAGACGTGCCTCTGTCCTCGCGCCGAGCAACGCGCCCATGAACGATTTGCGCGAGGCGCCGAGCAGCAACGGGCGCTCGAATCTCCTAAACCATTCCAGCGCGCGGAGCAATTCTAAATTATGATCCAGCGTCTTCCCGAAGCCGATCCCCACATCCAGGATCACCTGTTCGCCGGGCACTCCGCACTCGTTGAGGCGCGCCAGCCGGTTCGTGAAAAACTCGCCCACCTCCCGCACGACGTCCTCATACCGCGGATCGGCCTGCATCGTCTGCGGGGTGCCTTGCATGTGCATGCAGACGTAGCCGGCGCCCGCCTTCGCCACCCAGCGCCAGAGCGCCGGGTCCGTCCGGTTGGCGGCGATGTCGTTTACTACGCTGGCCCCGGCGGCTAGCGCCGCGCGAGCCACGCCGGGTTTCTGTGTGTCGATGGACATCGGCACGCGCAACCGGGGCGCCAGTCCTTCAATGACCGGCATGACCCGTCGCAACTCCTCCTCCTCACTCACGGGCGCGGCGTGGGGGCGCGTGGATTCGCCACCCACGTCAATGATCTCCGCGCCTTCGGCCACGAGGGCCTCCGCGTGTGCCAGGGCGGCCCGTGTGTCCAGGAACTGGCCGCCGTCCGAGAACGAGTCCGGCGTCACATTCACGATGCCCATCACCAGCGCCGGGCGCGGGAAGGCAAACTTAAACTTGCAGGCGTTGAAAACCATGGGATGGCGGCACTCCCCGACTATCGGGCTGGGTGGGAGCACGGGTCAAACCCTTATTCCGTCCATCATGACTTGAACCCAAGCGCTACCGTTTGGTGGCGGTGATCGAGTCTGACTCCGCCACTCGATCCGCCCGCGAGGAGTGCGTCGCGAAGTTCGGTTTGCGCCTAATCGAGCGCGACGGCCTGGTTCTCAGGGTCAACCGTCGCAGGGTTTTCATGCGATGGGTGGTTGACCACTGCATTTTTCCCCGCACTGGCCATCTCGCGCATCGAGAGAAGAATGACTGCCTCGGTCCAAGAACCGGTGGCGCCGGATCTGGCATTCCGCGCGTCAAGGCCCACAGGGGAGGCGCGGGGAGGGGATCGGGCCTGATAGCCTCTTTGAGAACGCGGCCGGATCGCCGCACGGGGGTATGCGGCCACCCGTGGGTAGGGCGTGGTGTCCCCACCGCGCCGTCTGGGACGTCCGACCGCGAGCGCGGCCCGCTGAGGACAGCAAGCCCTACCCTCCCGTGGGTAGGGCGCGGTGTCCCTACCGCGCCGTCTGGGGCGTCCAATCGCGCGTGCGGCTCGCTGAGGACAGCGAGCCCTACCCTCCCGTGGGTAGGGCGCGGTGTCCCTACCGCACCGTCTGGGGCGTCCAATCGCGCGTGCGGCTCGCTGAGGACAGCGA
>ORJL010865643.1_pt1 | contig 26676 bp, 26 predicted proteins | sample 1779941 | NCBI WGS metagenome assembly ORJL01 (sample SAMEA104232317, study PRJEB22302) | groundwater metagenome | biome: forest; feature: aquifer; material: groundwater | place: USA | collected 2011-08-07 | depth 5.8 m
AGCAGGGCCGGCGCGATGAACGCGGCATACGACACGCCGTTCACACGACCGACGAAATGGCCGAGGCCGAGGCCGAGTGAGAAGAGGTAGAAGAGCGGCTCGAAGAAGCCGCTGAGGATGGTCAACCACGTCCGGCGGTAGACCATCAAGTTGCGTTCGAACAGGAGGTGCGCACGCGTCGTGCGCCGCGGCATCGCAAACGCGGTCATGTGATCAGCTTCTTGGTGTGCGTGCGCTCCGCGAGCCAGAGGCCGCCGGCGAGCCACAACGCCATGTACGCGACGTGCCCGAGCGAAGCCCAGAGCTGCGGCGTGCCGAGCGTCAGATGCCGCATCAGGTCGACGCCGTGCCAGAGCGGCGTGACGTACGCGAGCTCGCGGATCCCGTGGGGCAGGCGCGCAAGCGGGAAGAACGTGCCGGAGAAGAGAAAGAGCGGCGTGATGCCGAAGCGGAAGAGCGCGTTGAAGCCCTCCTCGTTCGTGAGCCAGGCGGCGAACGCCGCGACCGGCGCGGAGAACGAGAGGCCGAGCAGGATCGCGACCGGCCACGCGAGCAGCGCCCACGGCGAGCGGATCGCGTCGAAGGCGACGAGCGCGACGAGGTAGATGCCGGCGGCCACGCCGACGCGCGACGCGACGTACAACTGGTGTCCGAGCACGATGTCCCGGATGCGCAGCGGCGTCGCCAGAATCGCGTGGTACTGCCGCGTCCAGCGGATCGACGCCATCACCGGGTAGCTCGCCTCGAACGTGCCGATCTGCATCGACACGACGGCGAGCATCCCGGGGGCGACGAACTCGATGTACGGAATGCCGAGCCCGTTGCCTCGATTGACGAGCTTGCCGAGCCCGATACCGAGTGCCGTCAGGTACAGCACCGGGTTGAGGACGCTCGACACGACGCTGCCTCGCCAGGTGCGCCGATACCCCATCACCCATGACTCGTAGACGCGGAGTGCGTACGCCATCAGTCGATCAGCGTGCGGCCGGTGAGTGAGAGGAAGACGTCCTCGAGCGAGCTGCGTCGCACGAGCACGCTCTGCGGGCTCAGCTTCTCGTGCACGACCGGGACGACCGCGTCGCCGTCGTCGGTGTAGAGCAGGATCCGGTCCGCCAGCGACTCGACACGTGCGACCCGCCCGTTGAACACGCTCGCGTCGATCTCCGGCAAATCGCCGGGGAACCGGACTTCGACCACTTCGCGCGTGGAGAGGCGCGTGATCAGCTCGGCCGGCGAGCCCTCCTCCGCGATGCGGCCGCGGTCCATGATCACCAGCCGGTCGCAGAGCTGCTCGGCCTCGTCCATGTAGTGCGTCGTCAGAACGAGCGTGACACCCTGTTGCTTCAACCGGAAGAGCCGTTCCCAGAGAACGTGCCGCGCCTGCGGATCGAGGCCCGTCGTCGGCTCGTCGAGCAACAGCACCTCGGGGTCGTTGACGAGCGACCGCGCGATCGTCAGGCGCCGCTTCATCCCGCCCGAGAGGGGCTCCACCTTGTCCTTCGCGCGCTCCGCCAGCTGCACGAACTCGAGCAGCTCGTCCGCGCGCACACGCGCGTCCTTGCGAGAGATTCCGAAGTAGCGCGCGTAGATGATCAGGTTCTCGCGCACCGTCAGCTCGTTGTCGAGGGTGTCGAGCTGCGGCACGACGCCGAGTCGGCCGCGAATGGTCGGGCCGTCGCGCAGCGGATCCATGCCGAGGATGCTCAGCGTGCCGCCGCTCGGCGGCGAGACGCAGCCGATCATCCGCATCGTCGAGCTCTTGCCTGCACCGTTCGGGCCGAGAAAGCCGAACGCCTCGCCTTTCTGCACGTCGAAATCGATGCCGTCGACCGCAGTGAGGTCGCCGAAGCGCTTGACGAGGCCGCGCGCGTGGATCAACGCCGTGTCGTTCACGACCGTGAGCCTAGCGACGCGCTACAACCGTGCGGTCGCGCGCTCGAGCGCTTCCGCGAGCTCTGCGAGCTCGTGCTCGTCGGCGAAGACAAGCTCCACGCGACCGACGCCGACCTTGGCGTGGAAGCCCGTGAGCCGCTCGAGCGCCGTGCGCACCCGCGCGGCGAGCGCGGGGTCGACCGGCGTCGCGCGGACGCGCGGCTTCAGCTTCGCGCCGGCCCACTTCGCGCGCTGCTCTGCGGCGCGCACCGAGAGCCCCTTCCGCACGATCTCGCGCGCGAGCCTGCGGCGACCTTCATGGTCGGGCACCGCGAGCACCGCGCGGGCGTGGCCCTCGCTCAGCTGGCCGCGCTCGAGCATGCCGAGCACGTCGTCGGGCAGGTCGAGCAGGCGGATCCGGTTCGAGACCGACGGCTTCGACCGGCCGACCCGTTCGGCGACCTCGCCGAGCGTGAGCGCGAACTCGTCGATCAACACCGCGCAGGCGCGTGCCTCTTCGACGGGCGTCAGCTGCTCGCGCGCCACGTTCTCGATCAAACCGAGCAGCAGCGTGTCGCGGTCGTCGCTCGCGCGCACGACGGCGGGGATCGTGGCGAGGCCCGCCTCGCGCGCAGCACGCCAGCGGCGCTCGCCGGCGACGATCTCGTAGCCCCCCGCATCGCGTGGCCGCACGATCAGCGGCTGGATGACCCCCTGGCGGCGTACCGAGTCGGCGAGCCCGGAGGCCGCTTCGCCGTCGAAGCGCTTGCGCGGCTGCTTCGGGTTCGCGTGGATCGCGTCCACCGGCAGCTCGAGCAGCTCGACCGCGCCGGCCTCGAGGCCGCCGACGAGCACTTCGAGGCCCCGGCCGAGGCCTCGGCGGTTAGCGGCGCTCGACAAGCTCCATCGCCACCTTCCAGTAGGCGTCGGCGCCGGCCGAACGGCGGTCGTAGGCGATCGCCGGCAGCCCGTGGCTCGGCGCCCCGGCGAGCCCGACCGACCTCGGCACCGACTGGCGGAAGACCAGCGGCCCGAAATGGCGGCGCACCTCGGCTTCGACGTCGGCCGCGAGGCGCGTGCGCGCGTCGACCATGGTGAGCAGGACGCCGCCGATCCCGAGGCTCGGGTTGAGCCGGCGGCGGATCAGGTCGATCGACTGCATCAGCTGGCTTAGCCCCTCCAGCGCGTAGTACTCGGCCTGCACCGGGACGAGCACCCGGTCGGCTGCGGCAAGCGCGTTCACCGTCAGCGGCCCGAGCGACGGCGGGCAGTCGAGGAACACGAAGTCGTACTCCGACGTCCCGGAGGCGAGCGCCTGCTTGAGGTAGCGCTCTCCGTCCTCGCGCTGCGCGAGCTCGACGACCGCGCCCGCGAGCTCCGGCTTCGACGGCACGAGGTCGAGATTCGCGAAGGCGGTGTGCTTCGTCAGCTCCGCGAGCGGCACACCGTCGAGCAGGTCATAACTCGACGTGCCATTCGCGCGCATGCCGAGCCCCGAGGTCGCGTTCGCCTGCGGGTCGAGGTCGATGACGAGCGCGCGTTCGCCGGCTTCGGCGAGGCACGCGGCGAGGTTGATCGCGGTCGTCGTCTTGCCGACGCCGCCCTTCTGGTTCGCGAGTGCGTAGATCCGGGCCACGCAACCATTGTCGCGACGGGCCCGGACGCTGCGCGGGGTTACTTGTGGAAGCTCGCCTTGAGCGCGGCGAGGGCCCGCCTGGCGGCGTCGTTGGCGGACTTGACGTCCTGCCGCTCGGCCTCGAGCGTCGCGTGCAGCTGCTGGAGCGCCTACTCGGGCGCGAGCGGCGAGCCCCACCGCCCCTCGAACGAGGGTGGCGTCAGGCGAGCGGCCGCTTCTTCGCGACTCCGACCCGGCGCGGGAACCCCGCCGGCGTCGGTGCGAGCTTTCGCAGCACGACCAGACCGTCGTGCTCCTCCGGCGGCCCTCCGCCGAGCCGCTCCGACACCGCCGCGACGGCGGCGAGGTCGGCGGTCGAGCCGAGCCACAGCACCGCCGCTCCGCCCGGGCGCACGAGCGGCAGCGTCCATTCGGCGGCGACCGGAGGCCGGCCGAGCGCCTTTGCGAGCGCCACACCGTAGGCGTCCGTCTCCTGCTCCTCCGCGCGGCCCCAGACGACCGTCGCGTTCGCGGGCGCCCAGCGCTCGAGGAAGTCGCACTTGCGCCGCTCCGCCTCGAGCAGGGTCACCTCGCGGTCCGGAAGCTCGAGCGCGAGCGGGATCCCGGGCGAGCCGCCGCCCGAGCCGACGTCGACGATCGGGCCGGCGACGCCGCGGACGATGTCCGCCGCCCGGAGCGCGTCGTCGAGGAGCATCGACCGGGCCTGTGCCGGGTCGCGGATCGCCGTCAGGCCGGGCGCGGCGAGCAGCGCCGCGAGCCAGTCATTCAGCCGGGAGGACGACGACGTACCGATTCGGCTCCGTCCCCTCGGAGGCGGTCGCGACGCCGCCGAGCTCTTTCAGCTTCAGGTGCACGACCTTGCGCTCCACGGCGGTCATCGGCTCGAGCTCGACCCTGCTCCCGGACGCGCGCACCTGTTCCGCCGTCCGCTCGGCAAGCGCCTCGAGCGTCGCGCGGCGGCGTTCGCGGTAGCCGGCTGCGTCGACGACGACCTCCTTGCGCTCGTCGCCGTGCGCACGGTGCGAGATCGCGTTCAGCAGGTACTGCACGGCATCGATCGTCTGCCCGTGCCGACCGATCAGCAGAGCCACGTCGTCGCCGTTGCACGTGACGGTGATCGCCGCGTCGTCCTCGGCCACCTCGACACGTCCGTCGACGCCGAGGGCGCTCGTGACCCGGGCGACCAGCAGGCGGGCCTCCGCCGCCAACGGGCTCTCGTCGAGGCCGGCGGCGCCGAGCGCGGCAGCCGGCGCGCTCGCCAGCACGCGTGCGGGGGCGTAACCGACCCCGAGCAGGCCGCGCTCGCCCTCGGAGACCACCTCGAAGCGCACCGCCGAGCGGTCGACGCCGGGATGCCGCAGCTCGAGCTCTCGAAGCGCCGCCCATTTCGCCTCGCCGACCGTCTCTCCGGTCACCTCGACGACGACGTCGCCCTCGCTCACCGCCGCCCGCCGGCCTTCTTCTTCCGGCGCACCTTGCGCGGCGGCGACGGGGTCGCAGAAGCCTGCGGCTGCGGCTGCGGCGAGTCGGGCCCGCGCGACGCGCCGTTCCCGGCGCTACCTCCGTCGTCACTGCGCGGCGTGCGTGAGCTCTTCTTCTCGACGGCGGGCGCCGAAGTCTTCGGAACGAGCCGGCGGGTGATCAGCCCCTGCCCGACCGTCCACAGGTTCGTCGTCACCCAGTAGAGAACGAGCCCCGCCGGGAAGCGGGCGATCACGAAGACGAACACGAGCGGCATGATCATGAAGAGCCTGCGCTGCAGCTTGTCCACGGTCGTCGCCATGAAGAACGTCGAGGCCATCTGGCTCGTCACGTAGATCACGAGCAACACGTAGCCGCCCCAGTGGGATGTCGTGTGGTCGGCGATCGAGGGGATGAAGTGCAGGAAGGAGAGGCTGCCCGGGTGCAGCTTCTCCGGCTCTTTCGAGAACGTGTTCAGCGCGTAGTAGAGGGCGATGAAGACCGGCAGCTGCACGAGCATCGGGAGACACGAGGCGGCCGGGTTGATCTGGTTCTCCCGGTAGAACTTCATCAGCTCCTCGTTCTGCTTCTGCTTGTCCTGCTTGTACTTCTTCTGGATCTCCTTCATCTGCGGCGCGTAGCGCTGCAGGTTCTGCATCGAATGGATCTGCTTCACCGTCAGCGGGACGAGCAGCATCCGGACGATCACCGTCAAGGCGACGATCGACCAGGCCCACGAAAGACCGACGCTCGAGTGCAGCCAGTCGAGGACGTAGCGCGCCGCATGCTCGAGCGGCGTCAGCGGCGACGCGACGATGAACGACAGGATTCCGCTCATCGGCTGGGCCTCGTCGGGGCGGGGTCGAACCCTCCGTGGCTCCACGGATTGCAGCGCAGCAGCCGCCAGGCGGCGAGCGCGCTGCCCCGGACGAGACCCCTCGCCCGAAGTGCCTCGACGGCGTACTGCGAGCAGGACGGGTGGTACTTGCACGTCGTCGGGAAGAGGGCGCCGAAGGTGACGCGGTAGAGCCAGACGGCGGCGACGCCGAGGCGGAACACTAGACAGCCGCCTTCGTCATCGACAGCACCTCGTCGACCCGCTCGCCGAGCCATTCGAACCCGTTCGCCGTGACAGCCGCCGGGAGGCCCGGCCGCACGATCAGCACGTAGTCGTTGCCCGCCGGCACATGGTCGAGGCGCGCCTGCCAAACCTCGCGGAGCTGCCGCTTGATGCGGTTTCGCTCCACGGCGCCGCCGACGGCTTTCGGCACCGAGAAACCGAATCGCGGCGCTGCCGGATCCTCGTGGGGAAACCAGTAGAGGACGAGGAAGCGCGACGAGACCGAGCGCCCCTGCCGGTAGACGGCATCGAAATCCCGCGAGCGGGACAGACGGTTCGCGCGCTTCACGACTCCAGCTTACGCGGGGGTCGGTTACGCCGAGAGGCTCGAGCGGCCCTTGTCGCGGCGCCGCTTGAGGATCATCCGGCCGGCCTTCGTGGACATGCGGTTGCGAAAGCCGTGCTTGCGCTTGCGACGCCGGACGTTGGGCTGGTAGGTGCGCTTCATGGGAGGGGAACGGCTCCAGAAAAGTCGGAATTGGGCGAACGAGGCGGCCAGTATAGACGAGAGTCGTCCACCGACTTCTCCACAGGCGGCGGCGGCGTAGCTATGCGCGAAAGAGGAGTTTCCCCCACGACTGTCCACACCTGTGGAGGGATTGGGGCGCACCGAGAACTCCCTGCAAAACAGCCTGTTTTGTGTCCGTTCTGGACGCTGCTATGCTCGCCACCGGGTTCACGAGGGAGGGGCTGGCAGCGGGATGGAGTACCAAATCGAGCTGACGGCCGAGAGCCTGTGGAGTGAGGTCGCCGGCCGTCTCCGGGGCTCCCTCAACGACACGACGTACAGCACCTGGTTCGGCGAGGTCACCGGCCTCGAGCTCTCCGACGAGTGCTTCGTCCTCGGCGTGCCGAACGACTTCACCCGCGACTGGATCGAAGGGCATTTCCGAGGCCTGATCGGCGCCGCGATCCGCGACGTGACCGGGGCGGAGCGTCCGATCGAGCTGCGCGTCAGCGATCTCGTGCTGAGCGTGGCGATCGCACCGGAGGACGGCGTCGAGCCGGCCGTGCCCGCGCCGATCGCGATCGAACGGATCCCAGGACGCCCCGAAAGCGGCGGGTTCAACGCGAAGTACCCCTTCGACTCCTTCGTGATCGGCTCCTCGAACCGGTTCGCGCACGCAGCGGCGCTCGCGGTCGCCGAAGCGCCGGCGCAGGCCTACAACCCGCTCTTCATCTACGGCGGTACCGGGCTCGGCAAGACGCACCTGCTGCAGGCGGTCGCGCAGTACGTGAGCGAGCACACCTCGGATCTCACCGTGCGCTACGTGACGAGCGAGACCTTCATGAACGACTTCATCAACTCGCTCCGGGACAAGCGGATCGAGGGCTTCAAGCAGCGGTACCGCACCTACGACGTGCTGATGATCGACGACGTCCAGTTCTTCGAGCACAAGGAGCGGATCCAGGAGGAGTTCTTCCACACGTTCAACTCGCTCTACGAGGCCGGCTCCCAGATCGTCATGTCGAGCGACCGGCCGCCGCGAGACATCGCAACGCTCGAGGAGAGGTTGCGCAGCAGGTTCGAGTGGGGCCTGATCACCGACATCCAGCCGCCCGACCTCGAGACGCGCATCGCAATCCTGCGCAAGAAGGTCAAGACGGACGGGATCCACATCTCCGACCCCCAAGTGCTGACCTTCATCGCCAGCCGCGTCTCCACGAACATCCGTGAGCTCGAGGGTGCGCTCACCCGGGTCGTGGCATTCTCCTCGCTCACCGGCCGCGCGATGTCGGTCGAGCTCGCGCAGGACGTCCTGAGAGATGTCTTCCCGCAGGGAGAGGCCGCGGAGGTTTCGATCAAGCGGATCCAGGATCTCGTCGCCGAGCGCTTCAATCTCTCGCTCGAGGAGCTCTGCGGCGATCGCCGCTCGCAGAACATCGTCTATCCACGACAGGTCGCGATGTATCTCTCACGCGAGCTGACGGACTCCTCGCTACCGCGGATCGGTAAGGAGTTCGGCGGCCGCGACCACACCACGGTGATCCACGCGACGTCCAAGATCGCGCGCCTGATTCGTGAGGACAGGTCTGTGTACAACCTCGTGCAAGAATTGACCGCACGTGTGAAACAGGTGCGGTAGCTCGTGACCCTGTTCACAACCCGCATCTATCCCCAGGTCCCGTCCCGTGCGAACATGGCTCAACCAAGCGCGTTGATGCCGTCGTCCCCGTCATCCACACTCTCTACTACCTCTACAAGGAATATCTAGATGATTGAAACTGAAGACACCGTGGGTGTACCTGTGGGAAGCGGACTCCGCATCATCTGTTCCAAGGACGAGCTCGTCCAGGCGGTCGGCGTCGTCTCGCGAGCCGTGTCGACTCGCACCTCGGTGCAAATCCTCTCCGGGATCTTGCTCGAGGCTCAGGGGTCCGAGCTGCGGGTCGCCGCGACCGACATGGAGCTTTCGTTGCGCGCGACGCTTAGCGCGCAGATCGAAGGAGACGGGGCGATCGTGTTGCCGGGCAAGACGTTTGCAGACATCGTGCGGCTGCTGCCGGCCGACGAGGTCTCGATCGAGCACAAGCCCGCCGAGTCGGTCGTGCACGTCACCTCGGGCACCGCGAGCTACACGCTGCACACGTACAACCCCGAGGACTTCCCGCGCCTACCCGAGCTCGACGCCGTGACGACGTTCGCCGTCGACCGCGAGCCGCTGCTCGAGACAATCGGCCGTGTCGCACGAGCCGCGTCGCGTGACGAGTCGCGCCCGGTTCTGACGGGCATTCTCGTGCAGTTCACGGCGGGCACGCTCGTCATGGCGGCCACCGACTCGTACAGGCTTGCCGTCAAGCAGACGACGCTCGAGGGCGTCGTCCCCGAGCTCGAGGCGATCGTGCCGGCGCGAGCGCTGCAGGAGCTTGCGCGCATCGCGACCTCCGGCGACGAGGTCGAGGTCGGCGTTTTCGAGAACCAGGTGATCTTCGCCACTGGGTCGTCGGGCGGCGGCGTCTGGTTGACGACCCGCCGCATCGACGGCCAGTTCCCGAATTACAAGCAGTTGCTGCCCGAAGCGTTCGAGTACGAGCTCACGGTGCCGCGCCTGGAGCTACTCGACGTCGTTCGCCGCGCGGCGGTGATGATCCAGCGCTCGACGCCGCTCCAGATCCGCTTCGCCGAGGGCGAGCTGACCGTGATCGCGCGGACGCACGAGGTCGGCGAGTCGAAGGAGTCGATGCCGATCGGGTTCACGGGCGAGACGCTCGAGATGGGGTTCAACGCGGATTTCCTCCGGGATGGGCTCGAGTCGCTCGAAGGCGACGACGTGCGCGTGAAGCTGATCAGCCCGCTCCGGCCGGCGGTGATCCAGGGCGAGGGCGACGATTTCACGTACCTCGTCATGCCCATCCGCCTTCCAGGCTGATCGTCGAACGCGTCTCGCTCGTCAACTTCCGCTCGTACGCGAAGCTGGAGCTCGGCTTGCGCGCCGGGCTCGTGCTGGCGGTCGGGCCGAACGGTGTCGGGAAGACGAACCTGCTCGAGGCGCTCCACGTCGGGACGCAGGGTTTTTCGCCGCGCACGCGCAATGACACGCAACTGATCCGCTTCGGCGAGACGGCGACCCGCGTCGCCGTTCGCGGCCACCGGGGAACGGTTCCACTGGAACTGGAGCTCGTCGTCGAAGCGGGGGCCGGCAAGCGTGCGAAGGCGAACGGTGCGCCGTTGGCCGCGACCGATCAGCTGCGCTCTGCGGCCTCGACGCTCGTCTTCACACCCGACCGCCTCGGTGTCGTGAAGGGCGCCCCGGCTGCGCGGCGTGCGTACTTCGATCGCGCGATCGGCCGGCTCTCGCCTGCTCGCGCGCAGCTCGCCGCGGACTATGGCACCGCCGTTTCGCAGCGCAACGCCTCCCTGCGCCGCGTCGCCGCGGGCCATTCGTCGCGTGCCGCGCTCGCACCGTGGACGTCGCAGGTGGCGGAGCTCGGGACGGAGCTCGTCGCCGCACGGCGCGAGACATTGCAGCTCCTCGCCTCGCACTTCGCAGAGCGCGCCTTGGAGCTCGGGCTGCCGGAGGCCGAGCTCCGCTATGACGGCGCTCCACCCTCGGTCGCAGCACTCGAGGAACGACTCGACCGCGATCTCGAGCGTGGCATCACGGGGCTCGGTCCCCATCTCGACGACGTCGTGATCGCCTCCGGCACGCGGGAGCTGCGCGGCTACGGATCGCAGGGCGAGCAGCGCCTCGCGGTGCTCGCGCTCCTGCTCGCCGAGGCCGAGTTGATCGTCGAGCGTGGCGGCGTCGCGCCGCTGCTCCTCCTCGACGACGTCCTCTCCGAGCTCGACCCCGAACGCCGCCGCATCCTTGCCGCACGCGTCGCACGCGTCGGCCAGGCGCTGATCACGGCGACGGACGCCGCGATGCTGCCGGCCGAGCCCGACCAGCTGCTCGAGGTCTCCGTCGGCGCCGTACGTGAGGCCGCGTGATGGAGCCGCTCGGGTCGGAGCTGAAGAGTGAGCTCGCGCGCTTCGGTCCGCAGGGTGGCATCGGCGACACGGTCGCTGCGTGGCCGTCGGCGGTCGGCGAGGAGATCGCACGACACGCGTGGCCCGCCCGGTTCACCCGCGACGGCACGCTGCTCGTGAACACGCGCGACGCCGTGTGGGGCTTCGAGCTGACGCAGCGTGCGGCGGAGATCTCCGCCCGCCTGCCGACGAAGCCGAAGCTGCGCTTCGCGCCCGGGCCGCTGCCCGAGGCTACGCCGGAACAATCCGCCGGCCCTGCCCGCGACCGCCCGGAAGCGACGCTGGAGCAGGCGCGCGAGGCAGCCGAATGGGCGTCCGAGATCGAGGACGAGGAGCTCCGCGAATTGGTCGCCAGGGCCGCCCGCGCGAGCCTCGCGAGAGCCGCTGCAGAACGCTCGGACGACCGCACGTTCTGATACACTTACCAGTGCCCGCAAACGCCCGATTTGCAGGGCTTTTTTCATGACCGAAACGTCCTACACCGCAAAAGACATCACTGTCCTCGAGGGCCTCGAGCCCGTCCGGCTGCGGCCGGGCATGTACATCGGCTCGACCGGCCAGCGGGGCCTTCATCACCTCGTCTACGAGGTCGTCGACAACTCCGTCGACGAGGCCCTCGCCGGCCGCAACGACCGCATCGAGGTGACCCTTCATCCGGACCATTCGGTGACTGTCCGTGACTGGGGCCACGGCATCCCGGTGGACTTCATGCCGGAGCAGAACCTGCCCGCCCTCACGGTCGTCCTGACGAAGCTGCACGCCGGCGGCAAGTTCGGCGGCGACGGCTACAAGGTCTCCGGCGGCTTGCACGGCGTCGGCCTCTCGGTCGTCAACGCGTTGTCCGAGTGGCTCATCGCGGACGTTCGTCGCGACGGCAAGGCGTACCGCCAGGAGTTCGCGCGCGGCGTGCCGCAGGGGGACATGGAGATCACCGGCGAGGCCGCGCCCGACGACACCGGCACGACGATCTCGTTCATGCCGGACACGGAGATCTTCGAGGAGATCGACATCGACGCCGCCACGGTCTCGCAGCGTCTGCGCGAGACCGCGTTCCTCACCAAGGGCCTCTTCATCAGGCTCACCGACGAGCGAGCCGACGGCAAGACGGTCGAGTTCCATTACGAGGGCGGTATCCGGGACTTCGTCGCGTACATCAACGAGCAGAAGGACCCGATCCACAAGCACATCGTCTACTTCGAGGGCGAGACCGATCAGGGCTCGGTCGAGGTGGCGATGCAATGGAACTCCTCCTATCAGGAGTCGGTCTTCACGTTCGCCAACAACATCAACACGGTCGAGGGCGGCTCGCACCTCTCGGGTTTTCGGAGCGCGCTCACGAGCACGCTCAACCGCAAGGCCCAGGACATGAAGCTGTTGAAGAAGGATGAGAAGCTCGAGGGCGAGGACGTGCGCGAGGGGCTCGCGGCCGTCGTCTCCGTGAAGCTGCGTAATCCGCAGTTCGAGGGTCAGACGAAGACGAAGCTCGGCAACCCCGGCGTCGAAGGCCTCGTGCAGACGACGGTGAACGCGCAACTCGCGCAGTTCCTCGAGGAGAACCCGCAGGACGCGCGCGCGATCATCAACAAGACGATCGCCGCGATGCGCGCGCGCATGGCCGCTCGCAGTGCGCGTGATCTGACGCGGCGCAAGTCGGCGCTCGACAGCTCGTCGCTGCCGGGCAAGCTCGCGGACTGCTCGATCCGCGACCCGGAGGCGGCAGAGCTGTTCATCGTCGAGGGCGACTCTGCCGGCGGTTCCGCGAAGATGGGCCGCGACCGCACGTACCAGGCGATCCTGCCGCTGCGCGGAAAGATCATCAACAGCGAGAAGAACCGCATCAACAAGGTTCTCTCGAACAACGAGATCCAGGCGATGATCACCGCGATCGGCACCGGGATCGGCGACGAGTTCAACATCGAAGGGCTCCGCTACCACCGGATCGTCCTGATGACGGACGCTGACGTCGACGGCTCGCACATCCGCACGCTCGTGCTGACGTTCCTCTACAGGCACATGAAGGAGCTCTTCGAGCGCGGCCATATCTACATCGCGGTGCCGCCGCTCTACAAGGTGAAGCTCGGCAACCAGGAGTACTACTTCGAGAAGGACTCGCAGCTCGAGGACCTGCTCGTGCGCGAGCGCTTCGGCGATCTCGTCGTGCACGACCGTGGCGGCACCGAAGTGAAGCTCACCGAGACACGGTGGAAGCGTTTCACCTCCGCGCTCGCAGAGTTCGAGGGCTGGTCGGCACGGCTGCGGGCGGATTTCGGCCACCACGCCGCCGACCTCGTCATCTCCCACCGGCTCGTGGAGCTCGAGGCGCTCACCCCGGATGACGTCGAGAAGGCGTTGAAGAAGTTGCCGGCGAACGGCTTCACGTTGTCGGTGCTCGAGCGAAGCCCCGACAGCCTGCAGGTCAAGATCGTCGAGGAGTCGACCTCGTCGGCGCAACACGTGCTGTTGTCGTCCGAGCTGCTCGCCTCGCCGATCTACACGCACCTCCGCAAGGCGCACGCACGCCTCGTGGAGGTCGCCGGCCCGCCGCCGTTCACGCTGCAATTCGGCAAGAAGATCGCCGCTGCGCAGACGTTCTCAGAGTTGCGTAGCGCTGCGCTCGACCTTGCGAAGGAGGTCGGCATCCAGCTGTCGCGCTTCAAGGGCCTCGGCGAGATGAACGAGCTGCAGCTGTGGGAGACGACGATGGATCCCCAGAAGCGGCTGATGATCCGTGTCGACGTCGAGGACGCGCACGCGGCCGACCAACTCTTCTCGATGCTGATGGGCGATCAGGTGGAACCGCGGCGTCTCTTCATCGAAGAGAACGCCAAGGACGTCAAGTTCCTCGATGTCTAGGAGCACAGATGTCTGAGCTGGAGACCGGCGCGATCGACCGCGGCCGCGTCGAGCCGCGCGAGCTCGAGCAGGAGATGCGCTCGAGCTTCCTCGACTACGCGATGTCGGTCATCGTCTCGCGTGCGCTGCCGGACGTGCGCGACGGGCTGAAGCCCGTGCACCGGCGCGTGCTCTACGGCATGCACGAGGCGGGCCTGCAGCCGAACCGGCCGTACAAGAAGTCCGCCGCCACCGTCGGCGACGTGATGGGTAAGTACCACCCGCACGGCGACTCCGCGATCTACGACACCCTCGTGCGCATGGCGCAGCCGTTCTCGCTGCGCTACCCGCTCGTCGACGGCCAGGGCAACTTCGGCTCGATCGACGACGATCCGCCGGCGGCCATGAGGTATTGTCTTGTGCCCGAAACTCGGGTCGAGACGTCGAGAGGCACGTTGCGGATTGGCGATCTCGTCCCGGACGCGCAACCCGAGTCGGACAACCCGGTCGACGTGGAAGTGCTTGACCGTTCTGGTCGCCCGGTGCGCGCCTCGATGCTGTTCCACTCGGGTGAACACGCGACGATGCGTCTGCGGACGCGCGAGGGGTACGAGCTCACGGGCACGCACAACCATCCCGTCTTGTGTCTCGTTGACATGGTCGGCGTACCGCTCCTACTTTGGAAGCGGCTCGAGGAGATGCATGCCGGCGACCGCGTTCTGGTCGCTCGTATGAACCGCGACAACGAGGAATGGCTCGACCAGCACCAGCGGCAGGAAGCCCTGCTCCTGGGTGCTTTTGTGGCCGAAGGCTGGTTCAGCGAGACGCGCGGCGGCTTCAACAACGTCGACTCCGAGTACTTCGGCTCCGTTCTCTCGGCGTACGACTCGATCGTGGGCGGCGCGCGGTATGTGAGCACGCGCACGATCGCTTCCGGCTCGGAGCTTCACGAGCTCGATGTGCACAACCTCGAAGCGGTTCGCAGCAGCTCCCTCTCGAGCTTCATCGGCCGCCGCAGCGACGCGAAAGCGATCCCGGATCCGGTGTGGCAATCCGGCACGGGCTTCAAGCGGATCTTCCTGCAATCGCTCTTCACGGGCGACGGGTCGTCCTCGCTCCTGCCGCGCGACACGATCCAGGTCTCCTACTCGACATACAGCGACCAGCTCGCGAAGGATGTGCAGCTGCTCCTGCTCGAGTTCGGCATCGTCTCGAGGCTCTGCCGCTACGCAGAGGGCGAGACGAAGGTCGTGATCTCGAATCGCCGCGATGCGCGCCGGTTCGCGCTCGACGTCGGTTTCCTCGGCACGAAGCAGCAGAAGCTCGAGCGCGACCTCGCCCAGATTCCGGTCGCGAGCACCGCCCTCAGTCACGACCACGTTCCGTACGTCGCCGAGTACATTCGCAAGGACTGCGGCTCGCGTTGGGTCGACAAGGACTGGCTACGGCGTCACAACGTCGACCGGGTCGAGCGCTGGGAGCAGGGTGGCACCGCGATCATGGAGCGGATCGCCGCCGAGGAGGTGCGCGCCGTCGTCGAGCCGCTTGTCAGCGGCGACTACTACTACGCCGAGGTGGCGAGCGGCGAGGATGCCGGGGTGCAGCCCGTCTACTCCCTCCGCGTCGACACGAACGACCACTCGTTCCTCACCAACGGCTTTGTCAGCCACAACACGGAAGCGCGCCTCTCGCGCATGGCAACGGAGATGCTGCGCGACATCGACGCGAACACCGTCGACTTCGAGCCGAACTACGACGAGTCGCGCAGGCAGCCGACGGTGCTGCCGTCGCGCTTCCCGAACCTGCTCGTCAACGGCTCGACCGGTATCGCCGTCGGGATGGCGACGAACATGCCGCCGCACAACCTCGGCGAGATCGTCGACGCGATCGTCGAGATGATCGACAACCCCACTGTCGACGTCGAAGGCTTGATGAAGCACGTCAAGGGCCCCGACTTCCCGACCGGCGCCTACATCGTCGGCCGCACCGGCATTCGCGACGCGTACCGAACCGGACGCGGACGCGTCGTCATGCGCGCGCGGGCGCACATCGAAGAGCTGCGCGGCGGCAAGTCGGCGATCGTCATCACCGAGCTGCCCTACGGCGTCAAGAAGGGCGGCGACTCCGGCGTCATCCGCAAGATCGCCGACCTCGTGCGGGAGAAGGTGCTGACCGAGATATCCGATCTCGCCGACCACTCCGACCGCACCGGCATGCGCATCCAGGTCGAGCTGAAGCGCGACGCGATCCCGCAGGTTGCGCTCAACAAGCTCTTCAAGCACACCTCGCTTCAGGCGACGTTTGGGTACAACGCCGTCGCTCTCGTCGACGGCGTGCCAAAGACCCTCTCGCTGCTCGAGCTCGTCACGCACTACCTCGACTTCCAGCGCGAGATCGTCATCCGCCGCTCGAAGGACGAGCTGCACAAGGCCGAGAGCCGCGCGCACGTCCTCGAGGGCTACCTCATCGCACTCGACAGCATCGACGCGATCGTCGCGCTCATCCGTGCGGCGGCCGACACCGACGACGCGCGCACGCAGCTCCAGGCGCGCTTCTCGCTCAGCGAGATCCAGGCGCAGGCGATCCTCGACCTGCGGCTCGCGCGCCTCACCGGGCTCGCGCGGCAGGAGATCGAGGCGGAGTTCAAGGACCTGCGCGAGCGCATCGCTGAGCTGCGGGCGCTGCTCGGCGAGCCGGCTCGCATCGACGCGCTCATCCGCGAGGAGCTGCTCGAGCTCCGCCAGATCTACGGCAAGAACGACGACCGGCGCACCGAGATCGTGCACGCGGAGGAGGAGCTCGAGCTCGAGGACATGATCGCGGAAGAGGACATGGTGATCGCGATCACGCAATCCGGGTACATCAAACGCGTCCCCGTCCCCACGTACCGCGAGCAACGCCGTGGCGGCGTCGGCGTGATGGGGATGGACATGAAGGACGACGACTACATCGAGCATCTCTTCGTCGCCTCGACGCACGACTTCATCCTCTTCTTCACGAACGTCGGCAAGGTCTACCGGTTGAAGGTGCACGAGCTGCCGCTCGGGTCGCGCCAGTCGAAGGGCCGCGCGATCGTCAACCTGCTGCCGTTCCGCCAGGACGAGACCGTCCGCGCCGTGATCCAGACGCGAAAGTTCGAGGAGGCGCGCTATCTCGTCTTCGGCACGAAGAACGGCATCGTCAAGAAGACCGAGCTCAAGGCGTACAACACACCGCTCAAGGCCGACGGCATCATCGCGATCAAGATGCGCGAGGGCGACGAGCTCGTGGGTGTCCGTCACTCGTCGGGTGAGGACGACATCCTGATGATCTCCAAGCTCGGCCAGGCGATCCGCTTCAGCGAGAAGAACGCGCGCGCGATGGGCCGCGACGCCTCAGGCGTGCAGGGAATGCGCATGCGCGGCGGCGACGAGGTGATCTCGATCAACATCGCGCAGGACGACGCCGACCTGCTCGTCGTGACCGAGAACGGCTACGGCAAGCGCACCCGCGTCGCGGACTACCCGCTCAAGGGCCGCGGCGGCCAGGGCGTGAAGACGATCCAGCTCACCGAGGCGAAGGGCAAGCTCGCCGGCGCCCGCGTCGTCCGCGACGGCTACCAGGTGATGCTCATCTCCACCGGCGGCACGGTGATCCGCATGCCCGTCGAGGACGTCAAGCGGCTCGGCCGCTCGACCCAGGGCGTGATCGTGATGCGGCTCCGGGGCGACGAACGGGTCTCGGCGCTCGCGCCCGTCGTCGACTCCGAGGACGAGGAGCAGGCGCCCATGGCGGGCGACGAGACGGTCGAGCCCGACGGCGTTGCGCCGGAGCCCGCTCCCGCGGCACCCGACGCAAACGACTCCGAATAGCGGCTCAGCGCGCCAGATTGACGCAGGTTCGTCCCCCGGAGGGGGAAAATTTCTTCGTCTTCCTCTTCACAAACGGCAATTTCCTGTTTATAACTCTTAAGTTGAGGGGTCGGAGCGCCGACTGTAGATAGGGACGACATGGTGATCAGTAGGCACATAGATCTTCTGGAACCGATAAACCTGGCGGAGCATCTCGACAAGGTCGAGCTGTATCTGGGACAGGGCTGCCAGATCGCCGGGATCTCGAAGATGCAGCTGGACTACTGGACGAACAAGGCCCAGATCCCCACCAAGGGGAAGAAGCAGCGCATCTATGACATGGACGCGCTCGAGACCGTGATGCTGATCAAGCAGGCCAAGGACAAGGGCCTGAACCTCGGCGCGGCCATCGAAGCCGCACGCCGGTTCCGGGACAGGCCGGCCGACGAGCTCGTCTCGCGGCCGTAGAAGTCTCCCGGTCTGCTAGTCCGAGCCGCTCGAGCGGGGGCGCTCGAGGAACGGCTTGATCAGGTCGATCGGCGCGGGGAAGATGATCGTCGAGTTGTTCGTGCCGCCGATCTCGAGCAGCGTCTGAAGGTAGCGCAGCTGCAGGGCGATCGGGTGGTCCTCGATCACGAGCGCCGCATCCTTCAGCCGCTCCGCCGCCTGGAACTCGCCTTCGGCGTTGATGATCTTCGCGCGACGCTCGCGCTCGGCCTCGGCCTGGCGCGCCATCGCCCGCTGCATACCGGCCGGGATCTCGACGTCCTTCACCTCGACGGCGGAGACCTTGATGCCCCACGGCCCCGTCGCCTCGTCGATGATGCCCTGCAGGATCGCGTTGATCTTCTCCCGCTCGGAGAGCAGCTCGTCGAGCACGTGCTGGCCCAGCACCGAGCGGAGCGTCGTCTGGGCCTTCTGCGACGTCGCGACCATGAAGTTCTCCACCTGCACGATCGCGTCCTGCGGCTGCACGATTCGGAAGTACGCGACGGCGTTCACGCGCACCGGCACGTTGTCCTTCGTGATCACTTCCTGCGGCGGAATGTTGAGCGTGATCGTTCGGAGGTCGACCTTCACCATCCGGTCGACGACCGGGATCAGCAGGAAGAGGCCCGGCCCCTTCGGCCCGGGAAGCAGACGGCCGAGCCGGAAGACGATGCCGCGCTCGTACTCGCGCGCCACCTTGATCGCCGCGACCAGGAAGAGGACGACGATGAAGACGACGACGGCTGCGGCGACGAAGGCGACGTTCATGCCCGAAGCCTACTCCTCCACCGTCACGGTGAGCTCCATGCCCTCCCTCGCCGCGATACGCACACGGGAGCCCGGCACGAGGTCGCCCCCGTCCGCGCGGTGCGCATGCCAGAGCTCGCCTTCGACGAAGACCTGGCCCGGCGCGCGCACGATCGCCTCGGCGCCGAGGACGCGGGCCGGGCCGACGGCAGGCCTCCGCCGCACCTCGACCGCCTTCGTAAGCGCGAACACCCAGAAGAGGCCGATGACCAGCGTGAAGCCGACCACCGGCCACACCGACGTGTGGTACGGGGCGGGAGCGTTGTGGAAGAGCATGATCATCCCGAACGCGAGCGCGATCAGGCCCGAGACGGTGAGCGCGCCGTGCGTCACGACGTGCGCGTCGATCACGAGCAGGGCGACACCGAGCAGGATCAGCACGAGCCCGGTCCAGGAGATCGGCAGCACGGAGAAGCCGAACAGCGCGGTCAGAAGCGCGACGGCGCCGAGCGCCCCCGGCAGCACCACCCCCGGGTGGAAGATCTCGAAGCCGATGCCTGCGATGCCCGCGAGGAAGAGCAGGCTGAGGATGTTCGGGTCGATCGCCGCGTTCAGGATCCGCGTGAGGAGGCCGGGCTTCACGGTGTCGACGTGCGCGCCGGCGAGCTGCAGCGTGTACGGCCGGTCTGCGTCCTTCGTGCGGTACCCGTCGAGCTTTTCGAGCAGTACGGGCAGGCTCGGCGCGATGAGGTCGATCACGTGCATGCGGAGAGCCTGCGAGGCGGTGAGGTTCGATGCCTTGCGCACGGCCTGCGCGGGCCACGTCGTGTTGCGGTGATGCGCCGCCGCAAGCGCGGTGAGTGACGCCGCCGCGTCGTTCACGACCTTGCGCCGCAGGTCGGAACCGAGGTTCCGTCCGCTCGAGTCGATCGGCGTCGACGAGCCGATGTTGGTCGTCGGCGCCATCGCGAGCACGTCTGCGGCCTGTGCGATCCACACGCCCGCCGAAGCCGCCCGCGCCCCGTCGGGGGCGACGTAGACGATCACCGGCAGCTTCGCGTTCAGCTCGGCGGTGTAGATCGTCTTCATCGACGTGGAGAGCCCGCCGGGCGTGTCGAGCAGGATGACCGCGGCGTCGTAGCGCTCACGGGCCGCCCGGGAGAGCTGGTGGGCGAGGTAGTCCTGCGTGAGCGGATTCACCTCGAGATCGGGACCGAAGCGGATGGCGAGCACCCGGGGTTGCGATCCTGCCGCGCCGGCGCCGCCCGCGATCGACAGTACCGCTGCCGCGACTCCGGTAGCGACGATGAGCGCACGAACGGCCCGCCTGTTCACAGTCGTAAAGATTCTATCTGGAAGGGTCTTTCGCCCTTGCCGCCGAAACAGGCTGTTGCGACTCTGGCTCCGGGGTCGCAGGTTAATGAAGGTCTTTCTCGCCACAACCGTCGCGGCGCTCGCCGCGCCTGCCGCCGCCTTCTCTGCGGGGCCGTCACTGACCGTGCGGGATGTGCCCCTCCGCGCAGGCGCGCGAACGCTCGCGGCCGCCGTGCCGCGCTTCAACATGGTCGCCGTCCACTGGCGCGGAGCCGGCGGCGTCGACTTCCGAACGCGCGCGGAGGACGGCACGTGGAGCGCCTGGCAGCCCGCGGACGATGACGTCAGCCCCGACGCGCGCAGCAGGGAGAACCGCGTCCGCGCCTGGCGGCTCGGAAACCCGGCGTGGACGGACACGGCCGACGCGATCCGATTCCGCATCCACGGCCGCGTCACGCGTCTGCGCGCGTACTCCATCTGGAGCGCTTCGGAGCCCACGCCGTCGCGCCGGCTGACGATCGCGAACGCGCCGCCGATCATCCCGCGACTTTCCTGGGGCGCCGACGAGTCGATCCGGCGTGGGAATCCGAAGATCGCCACCGCAATCCATTTCGCCGTCGTCCATCACACAGCCGGCTCGAACGACTACACCGCCGCACAGTCGGCGGCAATGGTGCGCGGGATCGAGCTGTACCACGTGAAGGGCAACGGCTGGGACGACATCGGCTACAACTTTCTCGTCGACAAGTACGGGCAAGTGTTCGAAGGCCGGTTCGGCGGCGTCGACCGGGCAGTCGTCGGCGCGCACTCGCTCGGCTTCAACGACGGCTCCGTCGGCATCGCAATGCTCGGCGACTACAGCGGCGCGCCGATCAGCGTGGCAGCGAAGACCGCCCTCGAGCAGCTTCTCGCGTGGCGGCTCGATCTCGCGCACATCGACCCGCTCTCGACGCTCACGTGGCTGTCGGGCGGCAACCCCCGCTTCCCGTCCGGCGTCCCGGCGATCCTGCGTGCAATCTCCGGCCACCGCGACACGAACTTCACCGATTGCCCCGGCAGCTCGCTGTACGCGCAGCTCCCGCAGATCGCGAAGGACGTCGCGGCGCTCGGAGCGCCGAAGCTCTACACGCCGCTCGCCAACGGAAAGCTCGGCGGCCCGATTCGGTTCAGCGCCCAGCTCACGAGCTCGCTGCCGTGGACCGTGACGGTGACGGACGCGAGCGGCGCCGTTGCCGCCCAAGGCAGCGGCACAGGAGTTGTCGCGGACTGGACGTGGGACGCCACAGCCGCGCCCCTCCAGCGGTACACGTGGACGATCGCGGTGCCCGGCGCGCGCTCCGCCACGGGCGCGATCGGCTCCGGCTCCCTCGCACTCGCGTTGCAGAAGGTGACCGCGGTGCCGTCGCTTGTCTCGCCGGGCGGCGACCGCGCGGACGACTTCACGACGGTCTCCTACACGCTCACCGCCGCGGCGACGGTCACCGCGACGCTCGTCGACGCGAACGGGCAAGCGCTCTCGACGCTCTTCTCCGAGCCGAAGTCCGCGGGCGCGCAGACGTTCACGTTCGCGGCGGCACCGGGCCTCTTCGCCGGCGCGTACACGATTCAGCTGGCAGCGGTCACGATGGCCGGGAAGACCGCGTCGGCGATCGTGCCGATCACGATCGACGACATCCTCGACGCGTTCACGTCGTCGACCGCGCTCTTCTCCGCTGCCGCACACGGCGCCGCGTCGGTCTCGTTCACGCTCACGCGCCTTCCGGCGTCGGTGCAGTTCCAGGTGATCAAGGGGACAGGCGTCGCGGCGAATCCGCCCCTCGGCCCGCTCGAGGTGGGACCGCAGACGCTCACCTGGGACGGCACGCGCGACGACGGGACGACCGCGCCCGACGGGGTGTACACGCTGTCGCTCACCATGACGGACGCGCTCACGACGTTCACGAAGACCGCGACGGTGACGCTCGACTCCACGCCGCCGAAGCTAACCGTGCTCTCGTACCGCATGCTGCGCTTCCGTACATCGGAGCCGTCGGTGCTCACGCTCCTCGTCGGGACGAGCCGCTACACCCGGACGCTGAAGCAGGCGAGGACGGTGTCCTTCTGGCTCAGGCAGAAGCCGCGCGCGTACCGGCTGATCGCCGTGGACGCCGCGGGAAACACCTCGGTCGTTCGCTACCGCTCCAGGTAGCGCGCACCCCACGCGTCGTACCCCAGCTCGAGCTCGGCGAGAATCGCGGCGAGAAGTGGCGCGCGCGCGACCTCCCGCCCGAGCTCCACCCGCAGCGAGGTCGACGGTTTCACGGTGTCCGCCGGCAGCTCGTCCGCGGCCTGGTTCACGTTCACGCCGATGCCGAGCACGACGCGTCCCGGGCTTGCTTCGGGCAGCACGCCGACGAGCTTCCGGCCGGCCACGACGACGTCGTTCGGGTGGCGGAGGCTCGCCTCGACGCCCGTCTCGCTGCGCAACGCTCGCGCGACCGCCTCGCCGGCGACGAGGGAGAGCTCGGGCCACAGCGGCATCGGCGGCCGCGGGGGGAGCAGCCCCGAGAGCAGGATCGAGCGGCCCGGCGTGTCCTCCCAGATCCGGCCGAGACGCCCCCGCCCGTGCGTCTGGTGGTCGGTGACGACCGTGGTTCCTTCCGGGTCGTCGGTTCCGAGCAGGCGTTGCGTCGAGGCGCACGCTCCGACGAAACGGTACGGCGTTCCGAACCGGCCGCGCAGGAGCGGCGCCACGAGCTCCGGGATCAGATCCGACACGCCCGACTAGAGTAGACCGCCCGATTAGACTGGACCACGGTGCAACCGCTCAGCGGGAAAGCTCGTCCGATCAGACTGGAGCCGCGGCACGACCGCGGCCTCGTCTACGAGAGGCTGAGCGACCCCATTCTGGTGACACGCGCAAAGGACGGCGACCGGCTCGCGCTCGACGCGTTGTGCGCGCGCCACGCGCCGAAGGTCGAGCGCCTCGCGCGGCAGCTCCTTCGCGATCCCGAAGACGCGAGGGACGCCGCACAGGAGGCGCTGGCAAAGCTCTGCGTGCGAATGAAGCAGTTCCGGGGCGACTCGCAGTTCTCCACCTGGCTCCACCGGCTCGTCGTGAACACGTGTCGCGACGCCGCCGAGCGACGCCGGGTGCGGGTGTACGAGCCCCTCGCGGACGAGCTCAGCTCGGGCCCGGACGACGATCCGGTGTGGGCGGCCGGTATGTCGGAGCTGCGACGCGAGCTTTGCGACTCCCTCGCAGGGGTGTCGCCGCAGCAGGCACAGGTCGTGCTGCTGAAGGACGCGCTCGGCTACTCGTTCGAGGAGATTGCGGAGGCCGCCGGCATGCCGGTCGGCACGGCCAAGTGTCATGCGCACCGTGGCCGCAACCGGCTCCGTGAGCGCCTGGAAGATCGGGAGGTCGCGTGACGATCCCGGCAGCGCCTTTCGGCCGGGACGTGATCGAGTCCCTGATCCCGCATCGAGCGCCGTTTCTGCTCGTCGACGAGATCCTCGAGCTCGAGCCGGGCAAGCGCGTCGTGGGCCGGCGGCTGATCCGGGCGGACGACTGGTGGTTCCCCGGCCACTTCCCCGAGCGTCCCGTCATGCCGGGCGTCCTCACCATCGAGGCGATCGCCCAGGCCGGCGCCGTGGCCGTCCTCGCCGCCGAGGAGAACCGCGGCAAGGTCCCCTTCTTCGCGGGCATCGACGACTGCCGCTTCAAGCGCGTCGTCGAGCCGGGCGACATGCTGACGCTCGAGTGCGAGTTCACGCGCGTGCGCGGTCCGATCGCAAAGGGAGAAGGCCGCGCGTTCGTCGGCGACGAGCTCGCCGCGCAAGCCGTCCTCACCGTCTTCGTCGGCGAATGATCGGGACGACCGCAGCCGGCCGGCCGGTTTCGATCACCGGGCTCGGCTGCAAGGTGCCGGACCGCGTCATGACGAACGAGGACCTCGCGAAGTTCGTCGACACGTCCGACGACTGGATCGTCGAACGCACCGGCATCCGCGAGCGGCGAATCGCCGAAGACACGGAGGCGCTGTCCGACATCGCCCTGCCCGCTTGTCGCGACGCTCTCGCCCAGGCGGGCCTCGAGGGGAAGGACATCGACCTGCTGATCGTCGCGACCGTCACACCTGACATGGCGTTTCCGTCCACGGGCGCGATCCTCGCCGACCGGCTCGGAGCGACGAGCGCTGCGGCCTACGACCTCTCGGCCGGGTGCACGGGCTTCGTGTACGCCGTCGCCCAGGGACACGCGATGGTTGCCGCCGGGCTCGCCACCCGCGCGCTCGTCGTCGGCGGCGACCTGCTCTCGCGGATTCTCGACTGGGACGACCGCGCGACGCTCGTGCTCTTCGGCGACGGGGCGGGCGCCGTGGTGCTCGAGGCCGTCCCCGTCGAGGGCTTCGTCGGCTTCGAGCTGGGTGCCGACGGCGCCGGGGGCCAGAGCCTCTGGCTGCCCGGCAGCGGCTCGCGCCTGTTCGACGAGTCGGAGAAATACGTCAAGATGAACGGCCGTGAGGTCTTCAAGTTCGCGACCCGGATCCTCGTCCAGTCGGCCGAGGCCCTGCTCGCGAAGTGTGAGCTCTCCATCGACGACGTGGATGTCTACATCCCTCACCAGGCGAACATGCGGATCATCGACCACGCAACCAGGAAGCTCGGCGTCCCGTCGGACCGCGTGGTGATCAACGTCGACCGCTACGGGAACACCTCGTCCGGGTCGATTCCGCTCGCTCTCGCGGACGCGGCGGCGGACGGACGGCTTCGCCCCGGCCAGCTCGTGCTGATGACCGGGATGGGTGCAGGACTGACGTGGGGCTCGGCCCTGATTCGCTGGACGAAGGAGATGGCCGCCTGATGACATCGAACGCCAACAAGATCGCGTTCTGCTTCCCCGGTCAGGGCTCGATCGAGGCGGGGATGGGCCTCGACATCGCCGAGGCCGTGCCCGAGGCGATGGACGTCTACCACCGCGGCAGCGCGGCATCGGGGCTCGATCTCGAGCACCTGTGCTTCCGGGGCTCGGCCGAGGACCTCGTCGACACCGCGGTGCAGCAACCGGCACTCGTCGCCACCTCGCTTGCGGTCCTTGCAGCCGTTCGGGCCCGTGGCATCGAGCCGGACTTCGTCGTCGGCCACTCCGTCGGCGAGTTCGCCGCGATCGCGGCGGCCGGCTCGATGACCGTGGAGGAGGCGCTCGAGCTCGTTCGCGAGCGCGGGATCGCGATGGCGGAGGCCGCCGCGATGCACCCCGGGTCGATGGCGGCGATCCTCGGCCTCGAGGACGAGGTCGTCGAGACGCTCTGCCGCAAGATCCTCGGCGTCTGGCCGGCGAACTACAACTGCCCGGGCCAGATCGTCGTCTCAGGCGAGAACGACGCGGTTGACGAGTGCTGTGAGCGTGCGCAGCAGGAGGGCGCACGCCGCGCCGTCAAGCTGAAGGTCTCGGGCGCGTTCCACTCCCCGCTCGTGGCGCGCGCCGCCGACCGGCTGCGGCCCGCGATCGAGAAGGTGAACTTCAAGGAGCCGCTGTCGCCGTTCATGTCCACCGTCACCGCTCGCGTCGAGTCCGCCCAGCGGATGGGGCCGCTCCTCGTCGATCAGCTCACGGCGCCCGTGCGGTTTACACAGGCGGCGAGCGAGCTGATGCGCGAAGGCGTCCGCACCTTCGTGGAGGTCGGCCCGGGCAACGTGCTCTCCGGCCTCGTCAAACGCATCGACCGCAGCGTGAAGGCCGTCTCGGTGAACGATCTCGCCTCGCTCGACAAGCTCCGCGAAGCCCTCTCCGAAGCGTGACGTTCGCGTCGCTGGAAGGGAAGACGGCGCTCGTCACCGGAGCGTCGCGAGGCATCGGGCGTGCGATCGCGAGCGAGCTCGCGGCCGGCGGCGCAGCGGTCGTGATCGGCTACCGCTCGGGCAAGGACGAGGCCGAAGCACTGGCCGCGGAGTTGGGGGGGCGCGCCGTTCAGGCAGACGTCTCGAGCGCCGAGGATGCCCGGAGGCTCGTCGAGGAGGCCGGCGACCTCGACATCCTCGTCAACAACGCAGGGCTCACACGCGACGGACTGCTGGCGCGAATGTCGGACGACGACTGGCGCACGGTGATCGAGACGAATCTCTCGTCGGTCTTCTACACGTGCCGCGCCGTCTGCCGCCCGATGATGAAGAAACGCGCGGGCGCGATCGTCAACGTGTCGTCGATCGTCGGCGTCCACGGCAACTGGGGCCAGACGAACTATGCGGCCTCCAAGGCGGGGATCATCGGCTTCACGAAGTCGCTCGCGAAGGAGCTGGGCAGCCGGAATGTGCGCGCGAACGTCGTCGCGCCCGGCTACGTCAAGACACAGCTGACCGACGTGTTGCCCGAGGAGGCGACCGCCGCGATGCTCACGAACACCCCCCTGGGGCGCCTCGGGGAGCCGGACGACGTTGCCGGGGCGGTACGCTTCCTCTGTTCCGACGCGGCCTCGTTCATCACGGGCGAGGTGCTGCTCGTGGACGGGGGACTGGGAATGTGAGCACGGACATCGGGTCACTGAACGGGCGGCGGCGTGTCGTCATCACCGGGCTGGGCGCGGTCACCCCGCTCGGCAACGACGTGCGCTCGACCTGGGACTACCTGATCTCGGGCGGCTCCGGCGCGGGACCGATCACGCAGTTCGACGCGACCGATTTCCCCGTGACCTTCGCCTGCGAGGTGAAGGACTTCGTGCCCGGCGACTGGGTCGACCATAAGCAGGCCCGTCGCATGGATCGCTTCGCCCAGCTGATCGTCGCGGCGGCGCGGCAGGCGGAGGCCGACTCGGGGCTCGACATCGCCAGGGAGGCGGACCGGGTCGGCGCGGCGATCGCCACCGGCATCGGCGGGCTCAAGTCGTTCCAGGACTGTCACGACACGCTGCGCGAGCGCGGCCCC
>ORJL010169614.1_pt1 | contig 26672 bp, 22 predicted proteins | sample 1779941 | NCBI WGS metagenome assembly ORJL01 (sample SAMEA104232317, study PRJEB22302) | groundwater metagenome | biome: forest; feature: aquifer; material: groundwater | place: USA | collected 2011-08-07 | depth 5.8 m
ATCCGCCCTGCGGGCCGCTCCGCCCGCCCTGCGGGGCGGGCTCCGCGGGACAGCCCCGCCCATCGCGCGCCACACGGTGTCGCGCGACGGTCGGCCCGCGGCCAGGCTGCTGCGGCAGCCTGGAGCCGCGGGCGCACTATTCACGAACGCGCCGCTGCGCGTTCGTGAATAGTGCGGGTTAGAAGGTCCCGCTCGCTCGATCGTAGACCTCGCCGACGCGGATCGAGAAACCGGGGAGCACGTCGCCGCCATCGAGCATGTCGCCTTGTGGAAGGACCGTCGACCGGTCGGGCGATGTGTGGACCTCGACGCTGCGGTCGTCCGGCTGGAACAGCCAGACGAGGCGGACCCCCGTGGCAAAGTACTCGCGGACCTTCCGCGTCATCTCCTGGGGAGAGTTCCCCTCGCTCAGGACTTCGATTGCGAGGTCGGGCACGAGGTCTGGGATGGGAGCGCGCGGCACCTGTCGTCCCGGGAGCCGAGCCCAGTCGACGAACGACACGTCGGGGATCCGAACGAGCCCCGGGGCGAGGCGCATCATCCCGTCCGCGCCCGCGACGATGCCGAGCGGGGAGGACTGCAGATGCCGCTCGATGAGGAAGATGAGCACGGCGGCGACGCGGGACTCGTAGTACCCCATGACCTTCTCCACCAGCACGCCGTCGATCAACTCGCAGAGGCGGCCCTCGCGATCGTGGACCTCGATGACGTCGCGCTCGGTGGCAGTCCCGGGGGCGGGGCGAACTCGGATCCGGCTCGCGGGATACCCAGGGAGCCGCTCCAGGACCTCGGCGATGGTGGCCGGAACCGGCGTGGTGGATGGCATGCGACGGTCTCCGTGGGGGCGGGGTTTCGCCGCCCACTGGAACAGTAGCAGGGTTCTCCGCATCCGGTCAACCTCGCAGTGGACGCGAAGCGCGAGCAACGGTGTTCGCACTGAGGGGCGAGGCGGCGATGCCGTCGGGCGACTGGCGCGCGGAGGCGTGCCTTCGACGCCTTCCCCGACCGCCGCCGACCTCGTCCCCGCGATCGAGGAGAAGCTCGACTTCCGCGGGAAGAAGCTCGTCGACGTGCGCGGCGAGCTCCGGGCGAAGGAGGCCAGGTACAAGAAGCTTTGGGACTCGCGCCTGACCGCGCAGATGGTGGAGCTGCCCGAGTTCGCCGGTGTCTATCGCTCCGTGCGGCGGGCCCTGCGCCAGGCAGGACTCACCGCGAAGCAGACCGAGATGGTGGGGGCCGATGCCCTTGACCCGTGTAGTTACACGTGGTGTACTACACTCATGGCGCGCCCTCCTTGGCGGATCACGGCGTTCGACTGGGACGAGGCAAACCTCGAGTACGTTGCCCACCACGGGGTCGAGGACTACGAAGTCGAGGAGGTGTTCGACGGTTCCGTCTACGTCCGGCGTGTCCGAGACGTCTACACCGTTCTCGGCGCGAGCAGCTCGGGACGCCGCCTGTTCGTCGTCATCGCCCGAAAGGAAGGTGGAGTCGTTCGGCCGGTCACGGCGCGGGACATGACGCACTCGGAACGACGGCTCTACGAAAAGAGGGGACAATGAAGGCGAAGAAGCACATCCCGGCCCTCCGCACGGAGAAGGGCATCGATCGCTTCTGGTCGAAGCATAGCCTGACGGACTACCTGACGGAGACGGAGGCCGTGGACGAGGTCCTCGAACTGGCCCCCGAGCTGGCCAAGAAGATCCGCGAGCGGTCGCGGAAGCGTCTCCTCACGATCCGCATCGAGGGATGGATGGTCGACCGTGCCAAGAAGATCGCGAGAGAGCGGCGGATCCCGTACCAGCGGCTCCTTCGCGAGTGGATCGGTCAGGGGATGCGCGCGGAGATGAGGTCAGGGGGGAAGCGCCTCAAGGCCTGACCGGGCCGACATCACTCCTTCGCCCGGGCGCATCGGCGGGATCGCCTCTGCGAAGATGGAAGTCCGCGAGCTGCTTCTCGAGCTGGTCGAGGCCGGCGAGGCCGCGGCAGACGGCGCACCGGTGTCGCCTCGCGGGCTATCTGCCTGCTCGATTCTCGCGCTTGCTGCGTGAGAATTGCGGCGTGAGGCGGGGGGGCCGCCGGCCCCTCCTGGACGCTGTCGGAAATGCCATCACTTTGCTCCACGCGCGATCATCCGGGAGGTGATTTCCGCGGTACAAGTCGGTGGGCATCGGGGGGATTCGGTGAATGGGCAGGAGGGCGACGTGGGAGGGGGCCTGGCTCGACGCGTGCGGGTGGGGAGGAGGACGTCTGGAGTGTTCCGATGGCCTCGGTCCCTCGCGACTACATGGCGGACGAGCCGGTGCTGGTGACCACGCGGTGCGTGCTGCGCGTGAGGTTCATGGAGCGCCCCGCGATGAGGACGGGGTGGAGGTGGCGCGGGAGGCGATCGAGCGCCACCCCGAGGTCGTCGACAAGGGGGGATGGCGCGCGCCGATCGCGGTTGCGCTCTGGGCGGGGGAGGAGGAGGCGAAGCGGGCTGGGGAGGCGGTGCTGTCGGCGCCGCAGGTCCGCGTGAAGTTCACGCCGCGGAACGCGCCGGCGCCTGGGGACGTGGTGACGGTGGTGTTCCGCGAGATGCCGTCGATCGACCGGTCCGGCGCGTGGCCGCCCGACTCCTCGTAGCCGACGGGCGGACAGCGTGAATTCACCTCGTCACGTGCCGCAGAGACACTCCGCCTCGATCAGGCCTTCGACCCCCTCCGAGGCTGTCTCGCGGCCTCACCGTCCTCGAATTCCCCGCACCGCTGGCCATTCCCCCCGCCGCGCGTTCGACTGGCCTCCTTGTCCCCACTCCGTTCACTCGCGTGAACCTCACAACCCCCGCGCCATCAACCGCGAACAGGCCTTCAAGGCCTTCGTTCCGGGTGCGAGGACTCACGCACAACGATGTGGGCGTCAAGGCCCGTGTGTTCGGCTCCAGTTGCGTCGTCTCGTGGCGTTTTTCCGCCCTCTGTCCGGAGCATCCGCTTCGACCAGGCGAGGAGCATGGACACGCGCCCCATCCGCCTACGTGAGCTCCGCACGGCTGGACGCACCCAGGGCGCGCCAGTATGATTGCGGGGTCAGAGAGGACCCCCCGAAGTGGACGCCCCGCAGAACCCCTCCAAGCCGAGTCGGCCGACCAAGCGCGAGGACGAGACCAGCGGCCTCGGCGCGACCGTCCGCCTCCCAAGCGACATCTCCATCAACGTCTCCGAGGTCACCGCTACCCCCGTCGCCGTGGACGGCTCCACCGCCCCGCCCCCCAAGCAGTTCGGCAAGTACGAGATCCTCGGCGAGATCGCCCGAGGCGGCATGGGGATCGTCTACCGCGCCCGACAGGCCGACCTCGACCGCATCGTCGCACTCAAGGTCCTCCAGCTCGATGCCGGCCTCGATGCATCCCAGTCCAAGCAGGACGACCGCAACGAGCTCATCGCCCGCTTCGCCCGCGAGGCCCAGGCCGCCGCACGCCTCCAACACCCCAATATCATCAAGATCCACGAGGTCGGCAATCAGGACGGCCGCCACTTCTTCACGATGGAGTACGTCGAAGGAGGCAACCTCCGCGACCATGTCCTCGCCCAGGAAAAGGCAGCCGCCGAACGCGCGAGCGGCCTGTCACCGGGGGTCGCCATCAAGAACATCCTCGGCCTCGTCCGCCAGGTCTGCGAGGCCATCCACTTCGCCCACGAGAACGGCGTCATTCACCGCGACATCAAGCCCCAGAACATCCTCATCGATGCCCACGGCACCCCCAAGGTCACCGACTTCGGCCTCGCCAAGTCGACCGACTCCCAGACCCACCTGACGCAGAGCGGCGCCGTCATGGGCACGCCGTCGTACATGGCCCCCGAGCAGGCCCGCGGCCATACCCACGAGATCGATCGCCGCAGCGACGTCTTCTCCCTCGGCGCCGTCCTTTACGAGGCGATCACCGGCCGCGTCCCCTTCGACGCGCCTACCGTCTTCGAGATCATCCACAAGGTCGCCCACGAAGAGGCGCCCCGCCCCACGATCCTCAACCATCGCCTCCACCGCGATGTCGAGACGATCGTGATGAAGGCGCTCGAGAAAGAAAAAGACCGCCGTTACGCCACCGCCCACGAGATGGCCGAGGATATCCGCCGGTTCCTCGAGGGCGAGCCGATCCGCGCGCGCCCCGCAGGCTGGGCCTACCGCACCTACAAGAAGTTCCGCCGACACTGGGTCGCCGCCTCCGCCATCGCCGTCGCCATCGCCGCCGTCGGCGTCTTCGGCACCTACGGCGCCGTCGTCGCCTTCCAGCGCCAGAAGGAAAAGGTCGAACGGGAAAAGCACGAGGCCGCCCGCCACGAGGCGATGTCCCACCTCGACCGCGCCCGGCGCCTCTCCGGCAAGGAGGCGATCGACGCCTGCACCGACGCCATCCTCGCCGATGCAGGCTACGCCGAGGCCTGGATCGAGCGCGGCACGCGCCACGCCGAGGAGGGGCACGCCGAGGCCGCCGTCGCCGACCTCACGAGCGCGCTCAACATCGACCACGAGCTCGCCCACGCCCTGCTCATGCGCGCGCGCATCTACGAGCGAGACCTCCACGACCTCTCCTCCGCCCTCGCCGACTACCGCGAGGTCCCCCGCCTCGCGCCGCGCGAGTCCGACGCCTTCGTGGCGGCCGGCAGGATCCTCTCCGCGAAGGGGCTCTTCGGCGAGGCGATCGAGAAGCTCGACGAGGCGATCCGCCTCGCCCCGACCGCCGCGAGCTACGCCGCCCGCGCCCAGGCGAAGCTGGAGGCGGGGCGTCTCCAGGAGGCCCGCGCCGACTTCGCCGAGGCGCTCCAGAAGGACAACGCCGACGCGGAGGCCCACTGCGGTCTCGGCACCGTCCTCCGCCTCCTCAACGACGTCGACGGCGCGAGGCGCGAGCACGGCATCGCGATCGAGCGGAACGCCCGCGAAGGGCGCTACCACTTCGAGCTGGGAGAGGACGCCTACGCCGCGAAGGACCTCGAGGGCGCCATCGCCCACTACCTCACCGCGGTGTCGCTCTCCGACCGCCTCGCGAAGGCCTTCGCGCGGCTCGGGCACCTCTACGTCCTCCTCGACCGCCCCGATTACGCGGTCGCCTACGCGAGCGTCGCGACCGTCCTCGACCCGAAGGACGCCGACGCCTACCTCGACCTCGGCCGCGCCCTCGCGAAGAAGGGGTTCGACGACCTCGCCATCCACGACTTCAACCGCGCCATCGCGCTCGACCCGCGAGGGAGCGAGGCGTACCTCTTCCGCGGGCAGACGCTCCAGCGCCTCGGGCAGATTGACGCGGCGATCGACGACTTCAAGACCGCCATCGCGCGCGACAAGCTCTGCGTCGCCGCCTACCTGTGCCGCGCCCGCGCCTGGGCGGACAAGGAGAACTTCGTCGAGGCGCTCGCCGACACGAGCCAAGCGCAGACGCTGGCGCCGAACGCCGCGGACGTCTTCGTCGCGCGCGCCTACGTCCACGAGAGGCAGCCGGGCAAGCTCGACGAGGAGATCGACGACCTCTCGCAGGCGATCGCCCGCGAGCGCGACCACCGCGAGGCGCTCGTCGCGCGCGCACGCGCCTTCGCCGCCCGCGGCGACGCGAAGGCCGCCGCGGAGGATTACTCGCACGTGATCGCGAAACTCGGCGAGCGGATCGCCGACCCCGACGCCGACCTCTTCCGCGAGCGCGCCTCGGCGCGCCTCGCTCTCACCGACGCCCCGGGGGCGCGAGACGACCTCGCGCGCGCGGCGGGCGTGCGGCCGAGCCTCCTCGGCGACGCCGCCTTCCTTGCCCTGCGCGCCCGCGTCCACTCCGCGCTCGGGAGCTGGCAGGAGGCGGTCGACGACGTCTCCGAGGTCCTCCGCGTCGGCGCGAAGCCGACCGCGGAGCTGCTCCACCTCCGCGGGACCGCGTACCTCTGGATCGAGAAGTGGGACCTCGCCGAGCGCGACCTGCGCGAGGCGCTGCGCATCGACCCGAAGAGCGCGGAGGCGCAGTCGGAGCTGGCCTTCCTCTATCTAAGGCAGGCGCGCTACCCGGAGGCGGAGAAGGCGGCCGACGAGGCGATCGCCATCGACGAGCGCGACCCGCGCGCATGGTACTTCCGCGGCACGGCTCGGGCCGAGCAGGGGAGGAAGGACGACGCGATCAAGGACCACCGGAAGGCGATCGAGTTGGCCCCCGTCTTCCCGGAGGCGTATCTCGCGCTCGCGGTCCTCTATCGGGAGCAGGGGAAGCAGCAGGCCGCGCACGACTTCCTCGGCCACGCGATCCAGCAGCGGCCCGGGTACACGCTCGCCCATCTGACCCGCGGGCAGGTCGACGAGGAGCTGGGGAAGCTCGATGACGCCGTCGCGGACTACAGCGAGGCGATCCAACTCGACCCCGACGCGCCGGACGCCTACTTCTACCGCGGCAAGGCGCAGGCGGGGCTGGGGAAGACGGACCAGGCGATCGACGACTTCACGGCGTGCCTGCGGCGCTCGCCGGGGGAGGCGGAGGTCCTCCTGTGGCGCGGGAAGGCGTATCGCGAGAAGTCGCTCCTCGACATGGCGCTCGCGGACCTCGACCAGGCGGTGAAGCTGGAGCCGCGGGACCCGGAGGGGTACCTCGAGCGGGGGAAGGTGCAGAACGCGCGGAAGCAGTTCGACGCGGCGATCAACGACCTGTCGGTGGCGATCTCGCTCGCGCCGGCGCGGGCGGAGGGGGACGTGGAGCGCGGGGCGGCGAGCCTGGGGCTCGGGCGTCACGCGCAGGCGATCGACGACCTGACGAAGGCGCTCTCGATCTCGCCGAAGGACACGCGCGCTCTCTGCCTGCGGTCGCGCGCGCGACTGGAGGACGGCGACGCGGCGGGGGCCCTCGCCGACGCGGACGCGGGGCTCAAGGCCGACGACAAGGACGTCCCGCTACGACTCGCGCGCGCCGCGGCGCTCGAGGAGCTGGACGCGCTGGAGGAGGCGATCGGCGAGTACCGCAAGGCAGTGGAGCACGCGCCGCGCGACCCCGAGGTGCGCAAGCGGCTCGCCGACGCGCTCGCGCGGGCGCACCAGGAGCGGGAGAGCGTGGAGCAGCTCACGCGGGCGATCGAGCTGACGCCCGGCGACGCCGAGCTCTACTTCCTGCGCGGGAACGCCTACTTCCGCCTGACGATGCTGCGGGAGGCGGTGGCGGACTACACGCAGGCGCTCAAGATGAACCCGCGGCACCTGTCCGCGCTCGGGAACCGCGCCGTGGTGCAGGCGCTGATGACGGAGTACGAGGCGGCCGCGGCCGACTTCCAGCGCCTGCTGGACATTGACCCGACGAACGCGTCGCAGGGGGTGATCCAGGAGCAGCTCGACGACGCGAAGCGGCGCGCGCAGATCCTGAAGGACGGACCGAAGTCGCCGGAGGAGTTCTACCTCCGCGGCGACATCCTGCTCAAACGGCACGAGCTGGAGGCCTCGACGAAGGACTTCGAGCGGTTTCTCGCCGGATGCGGGGAGCCGCCCGCGGAGGGGCTGGAGGAGATGTACGTCGCGGCGCACTACAACCTCGCGGCGTACTACAGCGTGAAGAAGGAGATCGACAAGGCGTTCGACCACCTGGCGAAATCGATCGAGGGGGGGTATCGCGACGTGGCGCGCCTCCAGACCGACCCGGACCTGGAGGAGCTGCGGAAGGACCCGCGGTTCCAGGAGGTGGTGAAGCCGAAGGGGCCGGGCACGCACGATCCCAACGGGCAGAAGTAGCACCATGGAGAGGCTCGCGTAAGCGAGCCGTGGCCTGGCGCGCGTGAGCGCGCCAGTCGGAGGTACCGATGCAACCTCACCCCAAGGACACCGGCTGGATCGAGGTGATCTGCGGATCGATGTTCAGCGGCAAGACGCAGGAGCTGATCCGCCGCCTGAAGCTCGCGCAGATCGCCCGTCAGACCGTGCAGGTCTTCAAGCCGCACCTCGACGACCGCTACGCCCACGACCAGATCGTCTCGCACGACCAGCACCGCCTCCCGAGCGAGGCGGTCGAAAGCGCCGGTGAGATCCTCGAGCGCGCGAAGCCCGAGACCGTCGTCGTCGGGATCGACGAGGCGCAGTTCTTCGGCGTGGAGCTCGTGCGCGCGTGCGAGAGCCTCGCGAACCAGGGCCGCCGCGTGATCGTCGCGGGCCTTGACCAGGACTACCGCGGCGTCCCGTTCGACCCGATGCCGCAGCTCCTCGCGGTGGCGGAGTACATCACGAAGAACCTCGCGATCTGCGTCGTCTGCGGCAACCCCGCGAACCGCTCGCAGCGGATCGGCGGCGGGGCGGACCGCATCGAGGTCGGAGCCACCGAGATGTACGAGGCCCGCTGCCGCAAATGCTTCCAGGGGCTGTAGGGGGGGGGCGCCGCCTCGCCCCTCGCCATTCCCTTCCCATCCATAGGGGAAACGCCCGATGAAGGTCCTGCTCGACTCCGACAAGGTCCAGGCGCGCGTCCGCGAGCTGGGCGCCCAGATCTCCCGCGACTACGAGGGGAAGGACCTCGCGGTCGTCGGAATCCTCAAGGGGTCGTTCATCTTCATGGCGGACCTGATCCGCCAGGTCACCGTCCCCGTGACGTGCGACTTCCTGCGTTGCTCGAGCTACGGCGACGCGAAGGTGTCGAGCGGGCAGGTGCGCCTTGACCTCGACACGACGCAGCCGATGACGGGGAAGCACGTCCTGCTCGTGGAGGACATCATCGACACCGGGCTGACGATGAGCTACCTGCTCGAGAGCTTCCGGACGCGGAAGCCGACGAGCCTCAAGGTCTGCGCGCTGCTGCAGAAGCCGGACCGCGCGAAGGTGCAGGTGCCGATCGACTACCTCGGGTTCACGATCCCGGACGCGTTCGTGGTGGGGTATGGGCTCGACTACGCGGGGAAGTTCCGGAACCTCAACCACATCGCTGTCGTGGAGTAGGCGATTCCGGGCGGGAAGGAACGGGCGGCCACGCAAGCCGGCATGAGCGGGCGGCCACAAGGGCCGCCCCTACACAGCGAAATCCCCTGGGATACCGTCATTTCCCCTTCGGGGCCCGGTCCGCCTCGGCCTCCGCCCACACCTGCACGTGCTTCATCTCCTTCGAGTCGAGCCACACGCCGTGCGCGGCGCAGCGGTCGATCGTGATCCCGCTCTTCCCCTGGAAGCTCACCTTCTCCATCTTCCCCTGGCACTTCGGGCAGGCGGCGTCCTCGTCCACCTTCGCCTTCCCCTCCGCGTTCGCCTTCGCGATCGCGTGGAGGATGTTCTCCTTCTCGTTCTTGCCCCACTTGTAGGCCTTCTTCGAGGTGATCGCCTCCAGCTCCCCCGTGTCGAGCCAGTAGCCGTAGCACGCCGTGCAGGTGTCGACGTCGATCCCCTCGTACTTCTGCGCCGTGAGCGGCAGGTTGCAGCGCGGGCAATCCATGACGTTCCTCCCTTGAAGGTACAAGCGCGAACATCCTACCCGGATCGCTCCTCCCGGACAGGGGAAAAAATGCGTGGGCGCGACGGCGGCCGGGGAGTAGGCTTTCGGCCTGGCAGGGCCAGCTTGCTGGAACGGGGAGGCGCGCCATGGCCCAGGACAAGAAGGTCATCGGGGTCTTGAACAAGATCTCGAAGGCGATCGGCGCGACCGGCGAGCTGGACGAGATGTTCCGCGCCGTCACGCGCGAGACGACCCGCCTCTTCCCCGCCGACATCTGCTCCGTGATGCTTCTCGACCCCGCGCGCGGCGAGCTCGTGGTCCAGGACGCGGCGGGGCTCTCGCGCTGGGAGACGGAGACGATCCGCTTCAAGGTCGGCGAGGGGATCGCCGGCTGGGTCGCGCGCACCGCGAAGCCCGCCCGCGTCGCCGACGTCGCGAAGGACAAGCGCTTCCGCACCGTCGCGGGGCAGCGAAGCCGCATCGTCTCCCTCCTCTGCGTCCCGCTCCTCGCGAAGGGGAAGGTCTTCGGCGTCGTCACCCTCACGAACCGGGCGAAGAAGTCGGCCTTCGGCCCGACCGACGAGGCGCTCCTCACCCTCCTCGCGAACCACATCTCGCTCAACGTCGAGAACCACCGCCTGCTGCAGCTCTCCGCGACCGACTCCCTCACCGGCCTCTACAACCATGCCCACATCACGCGGCGCGTGGAGGAGGAGCTGGCCTCGGCGCGGCGCTACCACGAGAGCGTGACGCTCCTCATGTTCGACCTCGACCACTTCAAGACCGTGAACGACACGTACGGCCACCCGGCGGGGGACAAGGTCCTCCTCGGCGTCTCCGACATGCTCCGGCGGAACATCCGCGAGAGCGACATCGCCGGTCGGTACGGCGGCGAGGAGTTCACCGTGATCCTCCCGCAGACGAGGAAGCCGGGAGGCGTCGTCATCGCCGAGAGGCTGCGGAAGACGATCTCGGAGGCGCAGTTCCCCCTCCCGCAGGGGAACGTCGGCGTGACGGTGAGCGTCGGCCTGTCGAACTACCCCGAGGACGCGATGGACGCGGCGGAGGTCATCGACCGCGCCGACCAGGCGCTCTACCAGGCGAAGGCGGCGGGAAGGAATCGCGTTCACGCGTTCTAGGAAGTAGACTTCCCCTCCGTCCCGAAGAGGAGCACCGCCCCGTGACCAAGCTGACCCCCGTGATCCGGGAGTTCCCCGCGGACCTGGAGACGCCCGTCTCCGCCTACCTCAAGCTCAAGGAGAAGGGCGCTCTCTTCCTGCTCGAGTCGGTCGAGCACGGGGAGAACGTCGGGCGGTACTCGTTCATCGGGGTGGGGTACCTGAAGCGGTTCACGGCGTGGCCGGGGCGGATCGAGATCGAGAACGAGCGCGACGACAAGGTCGAGACGCGCCAGGTCGCCGCGGACGTCGACCCGCTCATCGCCCTCCGCGCGGAGCTCGCGCAGTACCAGATCGAGCGCCACCCGCTCGTGCCGCGCCTCCTCGGAGGGGCCGTCGGGTACATCTCCTACGACTACGTGCGATACCTCGAGAAGGTGCCGGCGCGCGCCGCGGACGACCTCGGCCTCCCCGTCTGCCAGTTCTACCTCGCCGACACGCTCCTCGTGTTCGACCACCTGAAGCGGAAGATCCTGCTCGTGTCGCTCGCGGAGCCGGGGGAGGAGGCGAAGAAGGCGGCCGAGACGCGCATCGTCGCGATGGCGCAGCGCCTGCGCGCGCAGATCCCGCAGGAGACGTTCATCCACGCCGCGCCGAGGGCGTTCGAGTCGACCTCGAACCTCGGCAAGGACGAGTTCTGCGAGCGGGTGCGGCGGGCGAAGGAGTCGATCAAGCTCGGCGACATCTATCAGGTCGTCGTGTCGCAGCGATGCGGGGGGGAGATCCACGTCCCGCCGTTCAAGGTCTACCGCGCGCTGCGGTCGCTCAATCCCTCGCCGTACATGTTCTACCTCGACTTCGAGGAGGTGCAGCTCGTCGGGTCGTCGCCGGAGGTGCACGTGAAGCTCGACGGGCGGACGGCGACGCTCCGCCCGATCGCAGGGACGCGGCCGCGCGGCGCGAGCGAGGAGGAGGACAAGACGCTCCGCGAGGAGCTCCTCTCCGACGAGAAGGAGCGGGCCGAGCACGTGATGCTCGTCGACCTCGCGCGGAACGACCTCGGCCGCTGCTGCGACTACGGCACGGTGAAGGTGACCGCGCTGTTCGAGGTGGAGAAGTACTCGCACGTGCAGCACCTCGTGTCGCAGGTGGAGGGGCGCCTCTCGGAATCGTGCGACGCGTTCGACCTGCTGCGGCACACGTTCCCGGCGGGGACGGTCACGGGGGCGCCGAAGGTCCGCGCGATGGAGATCATCGAGGACCTGGAGCCGGCGCGGCGAGGCGCCTACGCGGGGGTCGTCGGGTACTTCAGCCTGACGGGCGAGATGGACACCTGCATCACGATCCGGACGATCCTCGTGAAGGGAAAGAACGCGTACCTGCAGGCGGGGGCGGGGATCCTCTATGACAGCGACCCCGTGCGCGAGTGGGAGGAGTCGGTGAACAAGATGGCCGCGCTCCAGGAAGCGATCCGCATCGCAGGCGAGGAGTTCTAGCGAACAACTTCAACTCCCAACTCCAACACCAACGAACTCCAACCCGAACTCCAACCGAATGGAGTTCCGCTGGAGTTGGTGTTGAAGTTGAAGTTCGTTGGTGTTGGAGTTGGGCCTTGGAGTTCAGTCATGATCCTCATCGTCGACAACTACGACTCCTTCACCTACAACCTCGTCCAGTACATCGGCGAGCTTGGGAAGCCGATGTCGATCCACCGGAATGACCAGATCGATCTGGAGAAGGCGAAGTCGATCGCGCCGACGCACCTCCTGATCTCTCCGGGGCCGGGCCACCCGCGCGACGCGAAGGCCTCGAACGACCTGCTGAAGTACTTCAGCGACAAGATCCCGGTCCTCGGCGTCTGCCTGGGGCACCAGTGCCTCGCGCACGTGATGGGAGGGGACGTCGTCGGCGCGGAGCACCTCATGCACGGGAAGACGTCGCTCGTCTACCACGACGGGAAGACGATCTACCGCGGCCTGCCGAACCCGTTCAAGGCGACGCGGTACCATTCCCTCATCGTGAAGGAGGAGACGCTGCCCGCGAACCTCACGGTCACCGCGCACACGTCGGAAGGGGAGATCATGGGGATCCGGATGAAGGGGCTGCCGGTCGAGGGGGTGCAATTCCATCCCGAGAGCGTGCTGACGACGGTCGGGAAGACGCTCTTGTCGAACTTCCTCGAGCTGAAGCCCGCGGCGCGCGCATGATCGCCGACGCCATACGCCTCGTCGCCGACCGCCGCGACCTGACGGCCGAGCAGGCCGCGCAGGCGATGGGCGAGATGATGCGCGGCGAGGCGACGCCGGCGCAGATCGCCGCCTACCTCACGGCCCTCCGCATGAAGGGGGAGACGGCGGACGAGATGGCGGGGAGCCTGCGCGTGATGCGCGACCACGTCGTGCGGATCGACACGGGGGGGCGGGCCTGCCTCGACAACGCGGGGACGGGCGGGGACGGGGCGCAGACGTTCAACATCTCGACGACGGCGGCGATCGTGATCGCGGCGGCGGGGGTGCCGGTGGCGAAGCACGGGAACCGCTCGGTGTCGAGCCGATGCGGGAGCGCGGACCTGCTGGAGGCGCTCGGCGTGCGAATCCAGCTCGACCCGGAGCGGGCGAAGCGGTGCCTGGCGGAGGTCGGCTTCGTGTTCCTCTTCGCGCCGGCGTTCCACCCGGCGCTGAAGCACGCCTCGCCGGTGCGGAAGGAGATCGGCATCCGGACGATCTTCAACCTGATCGGGCCGATCGCGAACCCGGCGTTTCCGAAGTACCAGCTCGTCGGCGTCTACTCGCCGAAGGTGATGGAGCCGGTCGCGCAGGCGATGCGCGCGAACGGGGTGGAGCGGGCGTGCGTGTTCCACCACGCGGACGGGCTGGACGAGGTGGCCTCGACGGGGACGACGCAGGTGATCGAGGTGACGCAGGCGGAGACGCTGCGCTACGGTGTGACGCCGGACGACGCGGGGCTGCCGCGCGGGACGCCCGCGGGGCTCACGGGGGGAGACCCCGATGTGAACCGGCGGATCACGCTCGACATCTTCTCGGGCGTGAAGGGGACGGCGCGCGACTCGGTGGTGCTGACGGCGGCGCTCGCGCTGCGGACCGCGGGCGCGGCGAAGGATCTCCGCGAGGGGGCCGTGCGCGCGATGGAGGCGATCGACAGAGGCAAGGCGCAGGGGCTGCTCGACAAGCTCGTCGAGGTCACGAACCGGGCGTAGCGAGCAAGGCAGTCGGGCCACGGTTTGGCGCTGGCGAGCCGCAGCACTGATCCTTCCGTGTCTCGCAGCGACGCTGTTTGGGACATGGAGGGTGCTCCGCCGTATTTCAGAAGCACGCCTCGAATCGAAGAGGGAGTGGGAAACCTACGCAGGTGGTGAACAGATCAAGATCGAGCTACTCGAAGAACTTCGCCAGGGTTCGTCGGATGAACATGAGCGAGAGAAGCTGGCTCAACAGATCGAGGAAATCCGAGACCACATGGATCAGGTCAGGGTGTGGCACTCGACTTCTTTCGGGTTGCCCCACTTCATCATGCCGGATCGTTGGACGACCGAACTGTTCATCTGGCTGCTCCTTCCCGCAAATCTCTGCATGCTCGTTCTCTGTGCGTACCCCAAAGCTGACCTCTTCCGAGCCTCGGTGTCCGTGACTGTCGTCTGCGCACTCTGCGCTGGCGTCTGGCCGCAGCTCATTCCCGGGATGGGAGTCTACTTTGCACTTGTTGAGCGTCTGCGGCCGTTCATGCCCCTCTCGGAGGCGTTGCTTGCATTCGTGTACCCCGCGAGCGCAGTCTCAAGCCTGGTGTTGGTCCCTGTCGTCTTGATCGTCGAGACGATGATCTGGCTCCGCATGCGCGCTCTCCTGGAACCCTACGTCCGGTGCGTTCGCATCCAAGCAATGGGACGCAAGAGACTTGCTTTGGACGCCACAAGTCGGAACGACTTCACGAAGTTCAAGACGCTTTGGCGATCGGAGCTCTTCGAGTTCGAGACAAAGTTGGGCTGTGGAGTCCGTCGTCTCCAAAGGCGACCGCTCCTGCTCCTAGCGACTGGCTTGGCGCTCCTCCTATGGCCGGCTACGGACTCGATGTACCTGAACGCACTGAATCGCGCGATCAAGAGCGCGCAGGAGAGAGGGAAGGACACGACTGGACCGGGACTCGACTTTCTGCGGACTCAAACATCAGGCCGTGAATTCCTTGCCCCCGCGTTGCTGGGAGCGTACGTCGCGTTGAATGCGCTGCACGACCTCTGGAGGCGACGATCCCCGCTGAGGCGAGACTTGTTTTTGGTCAACATGGACGTTGCCGGTCACTCGGCGGCACTGAGCAGCCTCGGACCGGCTGTGGTCGTGCCTGAACTTCGCCGACTGCGCTGCCTTGCTGACGTCCTCGCGGCCGCGCACGGTGGCCATCCAGCGAAGGACATGGAGGGCGACGACGGTCTATATGTGGTGCCGCAGCCGATGGAGCGCTCGAAATCGAAAATGCTTCACAAGCTCCCGGCGCTGGGCCTGTGCGTATTCATCAACAATGCGATCTCGTCCCGCACTCTCGCTCTGCCCACATACCAGCCTCAAGTGCGGATTGTCGTGGGTTTCGAACGGCTTCGAACAATCATCCCATCTGGGCGATGGCATTCCAGCGAGATTAATTTGATCTGCAAGGCGAAGGTCACGAGCGGGGCGTGAGCGGCGCCGGTTGCGCTGAGCGCGCAGCGACGATAGAGTGGGGACATGAGGACTCGTCGCCGCACTCGGGGCATCCTGGACTCCGTCGTCGACCCGCCACTCAGGTATCGCCTACCGGGGAACGCCGACGAACAGCGCGCGCACCTGCGGCGACTCGATGGGGAGTGCGACGAGATCGAGAGGAAGATGATCCCGTGGCGGCGGCGCGTCCGACGACGGGTTCTCCAGCTCGTCCGACCCTTCCTGCCGCCTGAGAGCCGATTCTGGCAGCTCGTCGGAAAGCCGCCGCGGAGAGGCTCGCGAGTCAACGTCCTTCGCGATCCGTCCCTCTATCGGATCCTCATCGAGGAGCCCCTCCGTCGATGGAAGCGAAAAGAGCTCCGGAAGAAACTCCCGTCGATCCTCAGGTCATTGCCGTCTACAAGCAAGGCATGGCGGCTCTGCGGAAGATCCGGGTCCCGTTCGCGCTGATCGGGGGCGTCGCGCTCGAGGCTTATGGCGCGCGGCGGCGAACGACGGACGTCGATTTCATGCTGTTCTGCGCCCCACGGACCTGGGAGGAGGTCGTCCGGAGGGACGCTCTGGGCGGTCTCTTCCGCGACTCGGAATGGCAGGCGCAGCATCCGGAAGCCGCGGGACTGGTCGTGCGGTTCCGAGGCGGGGATGTGCCGGTCGACTTCCTCCGTCCCCGGGACGAGCACGAGGAGGGTCTGCGGACCAGGCGCAGGACGGGGAGCATCGCGGGCCGGCGCTGCATGCTCCTGCCCCCCGAGGACTACATCTTGCTGAAGCTGAAGGCGCAGCGAGACCACGACTTCGCTGATGCGATCCGCATCGTCCGGGCGCACCTCGATCGGCTCGACTATGCCTACCTGCGAGGCTGGTCGATCAAGCTCGGCGTGTTCGAGGAGTTGCAGTACGTTGTCGTCCAGGCGGAGCGGACGCCGTCGGGATAGGGCGCATCCTACTTCACGTGCCCGCGGTCCTCGACGGTGCCCGCAGTGACGTCGACGGCCCAGGTGCCGGACGACCAGTGGCCGCAGTCGGCGTCCCAGCCGTCGTAGGCGGTGACGAGGAGCTTGCCGTTGTCCCCCGGCTTGATCGCTACGGGCACGACGGGGCGATCCTCCCAGCGCGCCTTCTCGCGCATCACCGAGAGGACCTTCCGCTCGACGTCGTCGCGTGCGTGCAGGTCGAGGAACTCGAGCGCCATTCCCTCCTCGCCCTTGCGTTCGAGGACCTTCCGCGCTTTCGCGTCCCACGCGAAGACGACGCAGCGGTCGTCGCCGAGCCAGAATCCTCCCGCGACGATTGGCCACACGGGGTCCTCCGGGACACTTCCCGACGACGACACCTCCCCCTCCGGCGAGCTGAACCCCTGGTCCCAGAAAACGACGGTCACCTTGTCGTCGGGGGCCTCACTCGCGGGGACTCTTGCGCGCAGCGCCGCGAGGGCCTCCGCGCGGTGCGCATCCCTCTTCGCGCTGTCCTCCGCCGCGGCAAACGCAGAGAGGGCCTTGTCCGCCTCCGGGTCCTTCTCGACCTCGGCCAGGCACTCCTCGACATCGTTCCCGAGCGCCGTCCCCGCATACGACTCCATCAGCTCATGACCGAGGTCCCAGACCCGCCGCCAATCCTTCGCGGCGGAGGCCTTCTTCAACTCGTCGAGGCGTTCCTTTGCAGCCTTCACGAGCTCGGCGAGCTTCGTTCTTGCCTCCGCCGTGAAGCGGAAGTCCTTCTTGCAGTTCTCCGCGATCCCGACGACGACGTCGAGGTCGGCGAGCGCAGCCTTCGCGTCCCCCGCGGCGCTCGCGCGGCGCCAGGCCGCCCGCGCGTTGCGGTAGTACCCAGCCTCGATCCCCATGCCTCCGTTCTGCGTCGCCACCGCCTCGAGCGTCTCCGCGAGCCCCTTCCCGTCCGCGGCGGGCTGCACCACCTGCGCGCGCCACTGCGCCTTCGCGTCGAAGAGGTGCACGGCCGGAAGCTGCGAGAGGTCGCACGCGTCCCCCCAGCGTTTTTCGAACGAGGCGCGGTCGTCCGACGCCTTGGACAGGTCGATGCGCCAGAGCGCCCACGCGTAGAGCGCCTTCGTCGCCTCGCTCGCGCCGATCGCCTGCGGCGCCTCCCCCTCCTCGCCCGCGCGGCACACGTACACCGCGAGCGGCGCGCCGCGCTCCTCCGCCTCGTCGAGCGCGTCCCCAAGCGACGCGTTCCACGGCAGGGCGTCGATCGGCCGATTCCCCTGCGCGAGCGCCGTGCCCGCGAACACCAGCAGGCCGAGCCAACGGATCATGGCGCCTCCAGCTTCCACTCGTCCCCGACCCGCGTGAACCGCCACGTGAGCCGCTTCGTGAACTGCTTCCCCTTCGAGAGGCTCTGCCCCAGCGCGACCTCCAGATCGCCCCACGGGTTTCCCGTCTTCTCGTGCGCCGGGGGCTCCTCCGTCACCTTGAGGTCAAATTCGAGGTACACGCTCGCGTCCTTCTCCCCGGGCAGGACATCGGCCACGCGGCTCTGCACGACCTCGACGGGGACTCCTCCCGCGCCGACGAGCGCAGAGAGCAGCTCGCCGTCGGCCATTCCCGCGGGGTTCGAGACCATCCGCGTCCGCACGCGCCGCACGTCCTTGTAGAGGAGCGCCTTCGCGAGCTCGTCGATCCGCGCGCGGAGACTGCTCTCGCTCTCGCCAAACGCGAGGTCCGTGGACGTCTCGCGCAGCTTCTTCCAGTACCGCACCGAGACGAGAACGAGCGCGATGACGGCCACCAGCGCAATGACCGGCTTCCCCGCGCCCCAGACGTAGGCGGCGAAGTCGCCGACCGCCCTTCCCGCGCGGCGCGCGATCGGCAGCGGGCGGAGGTAGCCGCACTGGAAGCAGACACGCTGGTCGGGCGACATGATCCTCCCGCACCCGGGGCAACGCCCCGCGACGACGGGCTGCGCGGCGGCGACCCCCGTCACGAGGTTCGCCCCGCACTTCGCGCAGAACTCGCTCCCGTCGGTCTGCGGGGCGCCGCAGCGCGGGCAGGGGACGGCGAGATCGATCGCGCCGAAGCCGTTCCCGCAGTGCGGACATCTCTCGGCGGAAAGGGCGACGTTCTCGAAGCAGTTCGCGCACTCCTTCACGGCGTAGGCGATCGTCGTGTGCCGGTCGCTCTGCCCGCGCTCCATGCGCCTCTGCGCGCGGAGGAGGGACCGTTGCTGCGTGCGGCCGATGATCCCCTTCTCGAAGAGGAGCTCGGCAAGGGCGGGAATCTTCTTCGTCTCGCGGAAGCGCGTCTCCTGCAGCGAGAGGCACTCGTCGACCTGCGCCTGGGTGGCCATCTTCTCCTCGACGGCCATCCGCGCGACTTCCTTGGAGGCGGACCGCTCGCGGCGGAACCCCTGCGCCCGGAGGATGCGCGCGATCCGACGATCGCTGAGGAGGCCCATCTCCTTCATGATCTCGCCGATCGGCTTCTGGACGTGCGCGGCGAGGTACTTCTCCTGCCGCTCCAGCGCCTCGCGGACCTGGTCCGGCGTGGCGTACTTGAAGCGAACGGCGATCTGGCCGAAGAGGGCAGGTGACGACATCGAAGGGATTGTATGTCGCGACGAACCGACTGGCCAGCGGATGGAGCGGTCCGCCGAGCTGGCGCCCTTCCGCCCGCTTCGCGGGCTCTCGCTCGATGGCGCAGATCGAGAACTGCGGGCTGGCGCCCGCAGCTATTCCCTTCCGCCCGCTTCGCGGGCTGGTAGCCGCCCCATCCGCGGGCTGGTGGCCGCCGCACGAGCCAGGCGAGTCCGCGCAGTCGGCCGCTCCTGAAGGTCTGACTCCAGCCCGCGAAGCGGGCGACAGCATGTAGCCTGCGGCGTCAGCCGCAGGTCTCTGAACGACGGCCCCTGCACCGAGCCCGCGGAGCGGGCGACAGAGCGAAGGCAGGGCCACCGGGTTCTGGCCATTCCACATGGACACGCTCTATAATCCGCCCCATGCGCTTCATCTGCCCGGGCTGCGTCACGAGCTTCGAGATCCCCGACGAGGCGATCGGCGCGCTCGTCACCTGCACGAAGTGCGGCGCGTCGTTCCCTCCCGCCTCCGCGCAGACCTACCTCCGCCCACCGACGCCCGTGGCCCTCTCCAGCATGCGGCGAACGCCGGGCGTCGCGTGGGAGGGGCCGCCCGAGGGGACGAAGCTCGGCGGCTACACGCTCGAGACGCCGCTCGGGTCGGGCGGGATGGGCGTCGTCTACCGCGCCCTCCAGACCTCGCTCTCGCGCCCCGTCGCGCTCAAGGTCCTCCCGCCGGAGCTCTCGAGCGACCCGGAGTTCGTCGAGCGCTTCCACCGCGAGGCCCTCACGCTCGGCGCCCTCTCCCACCCGCGCATCGTCTCCGTGATCGACCGCGGCGTGGAGAACGGGATGGCCTTCCTCGCGATGGAGCTGGTCGAAGGAGAGTCCCTCCGCCAGCGGATGGCGCGCAGCTCGATTCCGCAGAAGGAGCTCGTGCGCCTCGCCATCCAGGTCTGCGAGGGGCTCTCCTACGCCCACGCGAAGGGGGTCGTCCACCGCGACATCAAGCCCGAAAACCTGCTGCTCGACCGCGACGGCTCCGTGAAGATCGCCGACTTCGGCCTCGCGCGGATCGTCCGAGGCGACTCGCGCGAGAGCCTCCGCCTCACGATGTCGAACGTCGCGCTGGGGACGCCCTTCTACATGGCCCCCGAGCAGATGGAGGGGGCCGCGGCGGTCGACGCGCGCGCCGACCTATACTCGCTCGGCGTGGTCCTCTACGAGGCGCTCACGGGAGGCCTGCCGATCGGCCGGTTCGAGACGCCGCGCGAAAAGTTCAAGGACATCGACCCCAGGCTCGATCGCCTCGTCCTGCGCCTCCTCGAGAAGTCGCCGGATCGCAGGCCCTCGTCCGCGGACGAGGTCGCCTCGGCGCTCCGGGAGGTCCTCGAGACGCCGGTCCCCTCGGCGCCTCCTCCGGACGAACCGACGCGGCTGCGGCCGGCCGTGCCCGCGATCCCCGTGCCGCCGTTCAGGCCGCAGAAAACGGGGGCGATGTCGGCGGTGCTCGTTGCCGGAGTGGCTGCGGCCGTCGCCGTGCTTGGGTTCGTCCTCTTGTCCGTTCGTCAGCAGCCCGCGCGCCCGGAGCCCGTCGCCATCCCGTCTCCGACGGACCTCGGAGGCATCGATCCCGTGCAGGTCCCGAACGGCGTGCCGCTCCTGGTCCCGGACCAGTCCGCCCTCATCAGGCAGGTCGATGACATGGTCGCGACGTACCGCAAGCTGCACGGCGGCTACCCCGCCTCGGGCGACGAGCTGTTCGGCTCGATGAAGATGGGACGCCCGACGGGACTCGAGGGATACGAGGTGCGAGTCGATCCGAAGACCGGCAAGGTAACCTTCGAGCAGGTCCCTCCCACCCCTCCGCAGAAAGGCTATCGATAGATGCTGGCGAAGCTCGCGCTCGAGGACGGCACGGTCTTCCAGGGCACCGCCTTCGGCGCGCCCGGGGAACGCTGCGGCGAGGTCGTCTTCAACACCGCGATGTCGGGGTACCAGGAGATCCTCACCGACCCGTCGTACAAGGGGCAGATCGTCACGATGACAGCCCCCCTCATCGGGAACTACGGCGTGAACCCGGAGGACAACGAGTCGCCCGTCCCGCACGTCGAGGGGTTCGTCGTCCGCGAGCGGTCGCGGCTCGTGTCGAACTACCGCGCGACGGAGTCGCTCGAGGACTACCTGAAGCGCTTCGGCGTGATCGGGATCGAGGGGATCGACACGCGCGCGCTCACGAAGCTCCTGCGGGTGAAGGGGTCGCTCGTCGGCGTCCTCTCGACGACCGACCTCGACGACGCGAGCCTGGTGGCGAAGGCGAAGGCTGCGCCGAAGATGGAGGGGCAGGACCTCGTGAAGGTCGTCTCCTGCCGCGAGCCGCGGACGTGGACGCAGCCTCCGCACCCCGTCTTCGGCCAAGGGTGCGCGACGGGCGCACCGCGCTTCCGCATCGTCGCGGTCGACTACGGGATCAAGGCGAACATCCTGCGATCGCTGCGCGGCCTGGGGAGCGAGGTGACGGTGATGCCGGCGACCTCGACGGCGGAGGCGATCCTCGCGCTCCGCCCCGACGGCGTGGTCCTCTCGAACGGCCCCGGCGACCCCGCGGCGCTGCCATACGCGGTGGCCTGCGCGAAGGGGCTCCTCGGAAAGGCGCCGGTCTTCGGGATCTGCCTCGGGCACCAGATCCTGGGGATCGCGCTCGGCGGGCGGACATACAAGCTGAAGTTCGGCCACCACGGGGCGAACCACCCCGTGAAGGATCTCCGCACGGGGCGGGTCGAGATCACGAGCCAGAACCACGGCTTCGCGGTCGATCCGGAGTCGCTCGCCGGGAAGGGGGTCGACGTCACGCACGTGAACCTGAACGACCAGACGTGCGAGGGGATGGCCCACCGGACGCTCCCCGTCTTCTCCGTGCAGTTCCACCCGGAGGCCAACCCGGGGCCGCACGACTCGATCCACCTCTTCACGCGGTTCGCGCGCCTGATGGAGGGGCGATCGCCCGCCCTGGTCACGCGGTAGCCGGTGATTGCCGGAGCACGGTCGGAGGCGTACACTGTCGCACCTGATCGCGCCCGCCCCCCGAGAGGTCGAAGGATGACCGAGCCGTCCCCCCAGCCGACGCGGAACGCCTCCCCGACCGACTTCCTCCCGAAGGAGCGGCGGACGATCTATGTCGTCGACCGTGAATTCCAGTTCCGATTCCTGACGAACTGGATCTTCATGACGCTCGCGTTCATCGCCCTGATCATCGTCGTGGTCGTCGCGGGGGCCCATCTCCTCCAGGGCGTCAGCACGCAGCAGGCATTCTCGACGCTGTCGTTCATGCTCAAGATGAACGGCCTCTTCGTCATCCTGCTCACGGTCTTCATGGGGCTGTACACGATCCTCCTCTCGCACCGCGTGGCAGGGCCCGCGTACCGCGTGTCCCAGTGCCTCAAGAAGATGATCGTGGGGAGCTACGACTTCACCGTGACGCTCCGGAAGAAGGACTATCTGAAGGATGTCGCGGCAGACATGAACCTCCTGCTCGTCGACCTGCGAAAGCGGCAGGCGAAGGTAAGGGAGGCGCTCGAGGCCGCGCGCAAGGCGAGGGCGACCGCGTCGCCGGACCTCGCCGCGGAGCTGGACCGGGCGTGCGCCGGGCTGGAGGAGGCACTGCGAGCCACCCAGGAGGCCGCGAAGCCGGCGGCCCCCGCCCCGCCAACGCACTAGGAGACCTGGACCGATAGAGGGATGTCATTTCGATGGGCGTGCGCCAAGCGCGGTCTCGCCACCGCGCATTCACGCTGATCGAGTTGCTCGTCGTCCTCGTGATCATCGCGATCCTCCTCGCGGTGGCCGTGCCGCTCCTCATCCGGAGCAAGGTCGCCGCGAACGAGGCCTCCGCGCTGGGATCGCTCCGGTCGATCACCTCGTGTGAGGAGCTCTTCCGCACGGAGAACAAGCACTACGGGACGCTCGCGGAGTTGAACGGCGAGCAGCTCGTGGACCCCGAACTCGGGAAGGGGAAGAAGGCGGAGTACGTCTTCGACTGTTTCGTCGAGGACGAGACGAAGAACTCCCGTTGGTATGCGGAAGGGCATCCCGTAGTCCACAACCGATCCGGGCTGAACATCTTCTACGTCGACGAGTCGGGCGTCATTCGGTACCGCGACACGGGCGGGGCCGTGTTCGTCCCGCGGGCCGACGCCGAGGCATGGTCCGCAAGCGAGTAGTCCACCAGCGGAGAGAGCACGATGCCCGCGACCTGCGTGATCGGAGTCCAGTGGGGCGACGAGGGGAAGGGGAAGATCGTCGACGTCCTCGCCGAGCAGTCCGACCTGGTCGTCCGCTACCAGGGGGGCGGGAACGCGGGGCACACCGTCGTCGTTGGCGATCGGAAGTTCGTCCTCCACCTGGTGCCGTCGGGGATCCTCCATCCGGGGCGGATCTGCGTCATCGGGAACGGCGTGGTCGTCGACCCCGCGCAGCTCTTCGAGGAGATGGAGACGCTCGCGAAGCAGGGGATCTCCCTCGAGGGGCGGGTCGTCGTGAGCGACCGGGCGCACGTCGTCTTCCCCTACCACAAGCTGCTCGACTCGCTCTCGGAGACGGCGCGCGGGGCGGGGCAGATCGGGACGACGAAGCGCGGGATCGGGCCGTGCTACGCGGACAAGGTCGCGCGCGTCGGGATCCGCGTCGCGGACCTGATGAACCCCGAGGTCTTCGCGACCCGGCTGCGGCAGAACGTGGAGGAGAAGAACCGCGTGCTGCGGCAGCTCGGCCACGCCGGGGTCTCCTACGAGGACCTGCACGCCGAGTACTGCGGCCTCCGCGAGAGGCTGCGGCCCCTCGTCCGTGACACCATCGACCTCGTGAACCGCGCACTCGACGAGGGGAAGCGCGTCCTCTTCGAGGGGGCGCAGGGGACGATGCTCGACGTCGACTTCGGGACCTACCCGTACGTGACGTCGTCCTCGAGCGACGTGGCGGGGGTGAGCCCCGGCGCGGGCGTGTCGCCGCGGAAGATCGGCCGGGTGATCGGCGTCGCGAAGGCGTACGCGACGCGCGTGGGGAGCGGGCCGTTCCCGACGGAGCTGTCGGACGCGCTGGGAGGGGCACTTCGCGAGAAGGGGCAGGAGTTCGGGGCGACGACGGGGCGGCCGAGGCGGTGCGGGTGGTTCGACCTGGTCAGCGCGCGGTACGCGGTGCAGTTGAACGGGATCGACGCCCTCGCGATCACGAAGCTCGACGTGCTCGACGACCTCGCGGAGGTCCGGCTCTGCACGGAGTACCGCTGGGGGGCGAAGCGGACCGACCGGTTCCCCGCGGACATCCAGGCGCTCGAGACGTGCGAGCCGGTGTACGACACGATGCCGGGGTGGAAGGCGAGCACGACAGGCGTCCGCAAGTTCGAGGACTTCCCGACGAACGCGAAGCGGTACCTGGAGCGGCTGTCGCAGTCGCTCGGCTGCCCGATCCAGATGGTCAGCGTCGGCGCGGGGCGCGACGAGATGATCTACCTGTGAGCTCCGGAGAGGCGCCCGGGAGGGCGCCGTGGATCGCCAGCCGTGAGGCTGGCGACCAGCGTCCGACGGCGCTGGTCAGGCCTCCTTCCCGCGCGTATGCGCGGTGCATCCGCGAGGACCCTTCGCGCCCGATCGACGTCGGACGGGCGCAGGCGCAGCACACGGAGTACTGCGCAGCGCTGGCGTGGGCGGGGTGCGCGGTGGCGTGGCTCGCGCCGGAGGCGGACCTGCCGGACGCCTGCTTCGTCGAGGACACCGCGGTGGTCGTAGGGGACCTCGCGGTGATGACGCGGCCAGGGGCGCCGGCGCGGGAACCGGAGGTCCCGTCGGTGCGGGCCTTCCTCGCCACGCGGCTGCGGGTCGTCGACATGGACCGAGGCCACCTCGACGGAGGGGACGTCCTCGTCGCCGGGAAGACCGCGTTCGTGGGGCTCTCGGGGCGCACGAACGAGGAGGGGGCGAGGTGCCTTGCGGGGCTGCTCGCGGAGGTCGGCGTCGAGGTGCGGACCGTGCGAGTCGCAGGGCTGCTCCACCTCAAGACCGGAGCGACGCCGCTCGACGACCGCCGCATCCTGGCGCGGAGGGGCGCCTTCCCGGCGGGGACGTTCGAGGGGTACCAGGTCGTGGAGACGGACGAGCCGTACGGATCGACGGTGCTGGCGATCGGCGGTCGCGCGATCGTGAGCACGGCGGCCCCGCGGACTGCGCGGCGCCTGGAGGTCGAGGGGCTCCAGGTCCGCCCCGTGGACGTCACGGAGTTCCACGCCGGCGACGCGGGGGTGACGTGCCTGAGCATCGTCCTGCCGTGGACGGCCGACGATCGCTCCGTCCCATCGAGGTAGTTCTCACGTCCCCGCGAAGCGCCATCGCTGGGACTGCCCTCGATGCCCCGCGGAGCGCTATTGTCAGGACTGCCCACCGTGCCCCGGGTAGCCCCCGAAGGGGGCGTCAGAATGTAGCCAAGGCCGACAGGCCCTGGTTTCGCAGGCCAAGGGTGAAGTGGAGCCCCGTAGAAGACGCGGGCCCATTCGCAGGACCCGCGGCTCAGGTCGGCCAGCCAGTGGACCGCGAAGCGGAGGTGCTTGTTGCACGCGCGGCGCATGCGGGCCTTCTTCATCTTTCCGGACTGGTAGGTGACCGGGGCCGTCCCCGCGTAGCACTGGAGTGCCTCGGCCGAGTCGAAGCGCGCACGATCATCGCCCAGCTCGGCCAGGAGCCGAGGCAGGGTCTTCTCGCCTGCGCCAGGAAGCGACCCGAAGAGGTCATGGTCGGGATGCTGCTCGAAGAGTTCGTTGATCCGAGCGCGATACGCATCGAGCCGATGTTCGAGAGTCAGGAGCATTTTCGCGAGGCTCACGGCGAGGAGACTCTTCGCCCTGGTCGTCGGCTCACTCCCGCAGAACTCCTGCGCGCGGGCGAAGCAGTTCATGCGCTCCTCGTCTTTCTCTGTGCGAGCCAGTCTGTGCGTATGGAGGAAGCTGTTCCACTTCTTCGTTCCGGCCTTCGCGAGTGCCTGCGGCGTCGGGAACTGGATGACGAACTCCCACGAGGACGGCCTTGTCCAGTCGTCGAAGGCCTCCAACGCGACCGGATAGTACTCGTGGAGTGCCTGCTGCAGTTGGTTGACGTGGGCCGTCCGTTCCTCGATCAGCCCGACCTCGTCTCGGCAGAGGAGCCGGAGTTCCTGGATCCCCGGGTCCTCGGCCTTCAGCGATCTCCATGCGCTCCCATCCAGACGCAGTGCGTCCGCCAGGCTCCATGCGTCAAGGCGATCGGTCTTCAGTCCCGTGGGCGTTTTCCGCTCGCGGTACCGTTCCGCGCATTTCGGATTCACCGGGTAGACGGTCACTTCCATCTGCAAGAGCCGCTCCACCGCCGCTCCCTGACAGGTCTCGACGACCACTCCGACCGCCGGGAACCGCTTCATCCGCTCCGTGAAGTCAGCCCACCCCGTCGCCGTGTCCTCGAGTCGGAAATCGGCCGCGACCTTCCCCGCACGATCCACCACGACCACGTCGTGGTGCTCACGGGCCCAGTCGAAGCCTGCGTAGTGCGAAAGATCCTTCCACGATTTCATGCGGTCTCCTTTCATAGTCTTCGTCGCGGTCAACGCCAAAGGCCTGGCGAGAGTCGACCTGATACGAAGCCGTCGCGAGGCGATGTTCTCTCAGACTTTGATCCAGGCACCGCCGACGAGTCCGGTGATCTTCGGGAAGCCCTCGAGGAGCGGGGGCGATATGACCGTGGCTGCGTCGCGGCGTTGACTTCAGAAGACTCCTAATGAGAATAGTCGAGCGTGCAGTTTTCCACAACCGCCCCCGCCAAGTTGTCCACGGCCCCCCTCGCGCTAGGGCTAAGGCCCCCGCTCGGGGGGGACGCCTTGGGGAGGGTATCAGGGGCGACAGAA
>ORJL010369448.1_pt1 | contig 26650 bp, 35 predicted proteins | sample 1779941 | NCBI WGS metagenome assembly ORJL01 (sample SAMEA104232317, study PRJEB22302) | groundwater metagenome | biome: forest; feature: aquifer; material: groundwater | place: USA | collected 2011-08-07 | depth 5.8 m
AAGCTAACATAAAGTGTTCTTCCAACCAATTGTTTTGGATCTGCCGCCAAAGTTTCAGCAATAACAGGAGCTCCAAACATTTTAGGTGCAAGAATTTCATACCATTGTTTTTTTACTGCCATGAATATCAGCTATTTAGTTAATATATAACATTTAAAAACCCACTATAAGCGGGTTTATTTAAAATTCATTCAAGATTTAAAAAGCTAAAAGGGTAGCTAAGTTCTATATGGAACATGCTTCAAAGAGCCGCGTCTTCTTAAAATTTCGTACAATGTAGGGGCAACTTTTTTCAATTCGTTTTGTGTGACGCCGTTATGATTAGCCCGATAATATGTTAGCGGGTCATTTCCATATCTGTAAGGCCCACGTCTGATTTTTCTTGTCCTTTCAACCATGCTTTTATCTGCTGGAATTATGTCAAGTAGCCCTTTTTTTGACAGGCTTCTATAGAGCGCATTGTCCGTCTTTGCAAGCCTGGACCTGTTAAAACCGCTGTAATGCTTGTTATAAAATTCAACTGGATCATACTCTCCTTCTTCTCTGTCCGCCCATTTTTTCATGGCTGCAAACATTTTTTAAATATAATAAAAAACCTTAAGAAATGCTGTGCCAAATCATTACTATGCAATATTCTAAACTTGCTGATTTATACGAACAATTGGAAAGCACGGCAAAAAAGCTGGAAAAAAGAGACATGCTAGCAGAATTTTACAAAAAGTCTGATAGTATAGACAAAGTAGTAATGATGTCCACAGGTTCTGTTTTTCCTGCCGGATCATACGATCTAGGACTAGCAAGAGAGCTCATGAAAAAAATAATTGCAAAATCATCCGGCTCTTCTTTGGATTCAGTAAACAAGACATTCAAGGAAACAGGAGACCTTGGATTGACAGCAGAAAAGCTTATGCAAAAAAAGAAACAGTCGTTCCTGGCATCACATGCGCTTACTGTTGATAAAGTGTTTGATAATCTTAAAGAATTGCCAAATCTGACTGGAAAAGGTTCTCAGGAAAGAAAGGTTGATCTCGTGGTAGAGCTTCTTTCTCATGCCTCTCCAAAAGAGGCGCGCTATATTGTAAGGACCATTATTGGCGGAATGCGTATAGGCGTAGCCGAAGGCATCATAAGGGAAGCAATAGCTTTGGCTTTTGACAAAGAGCCTCAGCAGATAGAGCATGCGTTTAATGTTGTAGGTGATTTTGGAATTGTTGCAGAAATGGCCAAGAAAAATAATCTGAAAGCAGAAGTGCAGTTGTTTCATCCTATAAGGGTCATGCTTGCAGATGCCGGCCCGGAATTGAAAGAAGCTATTGAAAAGTTCGAAGAGACGGCTATCGAATATAAATACGATGGCTTTCGGATCCAAGCGCATAAAGACGGCAACAAAGTAAAGATATTCTCGCGCCGATTGGATGAGGTTACAAACCAGTTTCCTGACATAGAAAAAATGATAAAGGAACAGGTTTATGCAAAGCAGTGCATAATAGAAGGCGAGGTTGTTGCTGTTGACAACAAAGGCAATCCACAGCCATTCCAGTCACTGTCAAGGCGCATTAAAAGGAAACATGATATTGAAAAAATGGTTAAGGACATACCTGTTCAGGTTAATTTGTTTGATGTAATTTACCTTAATGGGAAATCACTGATGAATGAGCCTTTTAAGGAAAGGTGGAAAATTCTGCAAAAAATTATAAAACAGGTAAAGAGTCTGCGTCTTGCAGATCACATAGAAACTAAGGACATAGAACAGGCAGAAAAATTTTACCAATCTTCGCTTAAAGCAGGACAGGAAGGCGTGATTATAAAAAATTTGCATGCTCACTACCAGCCGGGCAAAAGGGTTGGTTATTGGCTGAAGATAAAACCTATAATGGAGCCTTTGGATCTTGTTGTCGTGGGCGCTGAATGGGGCGAAGGCAAGAGAGCAAAATGGCTTTCATCCATGGTTCTTGCTGCACGAAACAAAGAGGAGCTTTTAGAGACAGGAAGAATGGCCTCTGGTTTTACAGAAGATCAGCTCGAAGAGCTTACAAAAAAACTCAAACCATTGATAATAGAAGAACAAGACAAAATTGCAAAAATAAAACCTCAGGTTGTGATAGAAATAGGCTACGAGGAAATACAAAAATCACAAAAATATCCAAGCGGATATGCATTAAGATTTCCAAGATTATTAAAAATCCGTGACGACAAATTACCAAAAGATGCTAATACAGTCAGGGATATAGAAAAGCTTTTTACAATGCAAAAGAAAAGGAAATGAATTAGGCAGCTTTTGTCAGTACAGCTCTATAGTCTAATTCATCTTTGGGTATTCCTGACATGTGTTGTTGCACATGAAAAGGCATTCGTGTAAGGGCGTCTTCAAATGACCCTACATTGCCTTCTATTCGTTCTTCGCTTATTTGCACGCCTTTGTTAAGAAGTTCTTCTCTTAATTCTGCAAGCAGATATCGTGGCGTTGGCCATATAATAAATCTTTTGCCGCGCTTCAAAACTCTAAGCGCTTCGTAAATTGTTCTGACCATAGGCTCTTTGCATCTGGTTAAGTATTGAAAATCTGCTTGTGCCTGTCCAACTAAACGTATTGCTGCTGCTTGATTCAATTCAAGCCCGTCTTTGAAATGAGCATTGTGGCTTGCTGCTAAATCATAATATCCGTCTGGTCGTGGTATGTATGAGGCATTTTGTCTCATAAGAAATGATGTGTCTTCTGGAAGCTCTGGATCAATTCCTTCAGCCGAAATTCCAAATGTTCTCAAACGCCTTACTAAATAAGCATGCTTACCGCATCCTATGTCTAAAAGCCGGCCGTCAAATGTTGGTACATCTAGCCCAATATTTGGCAGTACAAAATTGTGCGGATATTCTGATGTCAAGCCGTCATAAGGCATATTCGCAGGGCTCATGACATTAGGATAAAGGAAAAATATTAAAGTTTATTTAAGTTGGCAAGACAATTAGAATGAATGAAAATAACAAAAATATTTCATTCATGTGTGCTTATAGAAAATCAAGGCACAAAAATTTTGGTTGATCCTGGAAAATGGCAGTTTGATGAAAACATTGTGCAGCCTTTGGAGTTTTATGATGTTGATGCTATTATTGTGACTCATGAGCACCAGGATCATTATTATCCAGAAGCCCTGAAAGAAATAAGCAGGAAAATTATAACTAACAAATCTCTTGCGCAGAAGATGAAAGAAGAAGGCCTGAACGCAGAATTTTTATCGCCGGGAATAGAGACAAGCGTGAATGATATAACAATACGCGCTTTTGCTTGTCCGCACGGCACCCTACCGGTCCCGTGTCCTGAAAACACAGGTTTTCTAATAGCAAATAAAATTTTCGCGCCGGGCGACTCATTAGAATTCCATAAAGAAATACAAAATGTTGAAGTACTGCTGGCGCCTGTAATTGCTCCGTGGATGAGGGTTGCAGAAGGAATTGATTATGTCAAGCATGTGAAGCCAAAAGTTGTTGTGCCAGTCCACGACGGCTTCATGAAATACCCTTTTGCATTGAATATGTTTTGCAAAGTTCTGGAAGAAGCAAGGTTCAATGTTCAGGCAAAAGATCCCGGTATGAGTTTTGAAATCTAAATAACAATGATTAAGACTCCGCTCCGTTGCGCTCCGCTACGCCCTCACAATTATTTATTATTCTTATTTTAGTTGCTCGGGGAAATTTTCCTACGGAAAACTTCTCTAAATCGCATACGTTAGTTGCGTAATCTTTATATATTAGTATGTTTACATCATAATATATATAGGTAAAAAATGATGTAGGCGATAATATGGACTGGCAGGAAATGGCTAAGCAGTTAAGGGGCATGCAGACTGTTTCAAGCATAAGCAGGAAACTTGGCATAGGCAGGAGAACCGCCATAAATTACATATGTGAGATGAGGAAAGGCGGCTATGTAACAGAATCTCGCGGCAAGAACAAGACAAGGATATATGAAATATCGCCTTTGACTGGCAGGATGCATGGTTATCCTGGTCTGTACGATATAATAAATTCTAACTCGCCAATAAAGCTCGTCAAGCCATATGAGCACAGGGTTTATTGTGAAATGTCTGTGGAAGAGGCAATTGTCAGGGCTATAAAGACAAGAGATTTCAGGGCAATACTCGCATCACTTGCGCTTTTCAGAAAGGTAAAGGACTGGTCGCTCTTGTACAAGCTTGCAAAAGAAGAAAATTTACAAAGGCAGGTCGGAGCCTTGTACGATTTGGCAAGGAAATGCATTCGCGTCAGAAAAATGGATAAGCGAATAAGAAACAATATGAAACAATCAAAAAACGTGGAAAAATTTATAATCAAAAACATGAAGAGCAGTGATTTTACAGGCATAGAAAAGGAGTGGGGGATTTTTGTTCCTTTCAACAAAAGCGATCTTAATAGATACATGGAAGTGAAAAGATGATAGGAATAGACGAGCAGATAGAATTGTTTAAGCTGATAGGCGGAGAACTGAAAAGTAAGGTAGAATGTGTCGTTATTGGTGGCTCTGCAATGCTTTTTTATGGCGCTAAATCTGCAACAAAAGACTCTGATATTGTTTTTCTTTCAGAAAATGACAGGAAAGAATTTGTAAATGCAGCCGAAAAAATCGGCTTCGGCAAAACAACAGTCATACAACCCATAGGCATCAAAGCCGCAAATTATAAACTCAAAACAAAAGCGCCCGTTGTAATGGAAAGAAAGGAAGCAAGGCTGGATTTGTTTTTAAATGAAATAATTTGTTTCAAGTTGTCGCCCGGAATACTGGAAAGAATAAAAGAAAAGCACGAATTTGAAAAATTGATTGCAGGCATTGTTTCCCCAGAAGACATTATTTTGCTAAAATGCGCCACAGACAGGGCAGGCGACAGGAAAGACGCCTTTGAACTGATAAGCAAATATCAGATTAACTGGGATGTCATAATAAGTGAATCTGTATGGCAAATGAAAAACGGTAAAAAAATCTTTCCTGTATTTTTATATGACTTTATTGAAGAGCTTAAGGAAGATTATAAGGCTGAAATCCCGTCTGAAGTATTGAAGAAATTAAGGAAGCTTGCAGAAGAGGAAATGCTAAAGGCGCTTGGAAAAAAACATTAGGGGTTTGAAAGCTAGTTCCTAATGTTTCTCAAAACTATGTCAGAAATTTCAACGTCTGCTGACTGTGATACTGCAAACATTATTGCATCTGCGACTTGTTCAGGCGTTAGCGCATTGTCCATGGGCTTCTTTATGCCGGCCTTTTCAAACAATTTTGTCCGTACTTTTGCAGGATAAATTCCTATAACCCTTATTCCATGCTTCCTGAGATCTAACTGCAGGCATTTTGTTGCGCCTGTCATTGCAAATTTGGCAGCTTTGTAGACTATCCTTTCCTCTTTGCCCATCAGGCCTGCTTGCGATACAACGTTAACAATAGTGCCTTCCTTCTGCTTTTTCATTATTGGTATGATTTCTTTGGTTACAAACAAATGCCCTGTACAATTTGTTTCAAATGCTTTTTGTATTTCATCTGATGTGTGGGAATCAAGCTCTCCCTCCAGCCAAATGCCGGCATTATTGACAAGCACGTCTATTGTTTTGTATTTTTTAATAATTTGTTTTACAGTCTCCTCAACTTTCTTTGCGTCTGTTATGTCGCATACAAAATAATCAGAGTTCTTAATTCCCTTTGATGCTTTCTTCAGCCTGGCTTCTGATCTTGCGATCAGGCAGACAAAGAAACCTTGCTTTTACAGGGCTGAAGCAGTCGCTTTCCCGATGCCGTCGCTTCCCCCTGTTACTACAGCAATTTTCATGTGTTTTTCTCCTTTTCAAGCAGTTCGATCATTCGAATTAGTGTATCGCTAAATTTTTCATTAGGTAATTGATTTCTTTTTACATGAGCGTAAGCTTCATCCGAAAGAACTATTTTTTTAGTCATATTTTCTTACCTCATCAATACATTTAATAAATGCTTTCTTAAAATACATTCCTTTGTCAGATATCATAACACGGTCACAGTTTTAGCAATGTTCTTTGGCTTGTCGATTGGCAGACCCCTGATTTTTGCTATATGATATGTCAATAGTTGTCCGACAACTACTGCAGAAATCGGATATGCATCTTTAGAACTATTTACATAGATGCCTGTTGGAAAATGCTTTTCAGATGAGATTTCTATAATTTCTCCGCCTCGTGTTTCAACTTCCTTTGCGTTTGTAAGAATATCATGATTGCCATCGAAAAGGGTGATAACAGGCGTTCCCTCACTTATCAATGCAAGCGTGCCGTGTTTGAGCTCTCCGCCCATCATGCCTTCTGCATGTATATTGGCTATTTCTTTCAGTTTAAGCGCTATTTCTCTGGAAACAGGATAGGAAAGTCCTCTGCCAATTATGTATATGTCATTCTTGCCTGCTATCTTTTTTGCAATCTGTTCTATTTCTTTCTCCTTCTTCAGCGCTTCATCTATTGCTTTTGGTATGGAATTTATGTCAATGTCCAAACCAAATTCTTTTGCAAGATGCATCATGAAAACTACTTGATTTACATAGCTTTTTGTTGCGCCAACAGATATTTCATTCCCGGCATGTATCTGTATGCATACATTGCCCATTCTTTCTATTGTAGAATAAGGCTTGTTGATAATAGATGCAATTTTGACTCCTCCGGCTTTCGTGCCTGAAAGCGCTTTTATTAAATCCATGGTTTCACCGCTCTGGCTGACAGCTATGAGCAATGTTTTGTCGTCTCTTAAGTAAAAATTTCTGAATTCGGATGCTATTACAGCATGGGCTTCTATGCCCGCTTTATTGAGAAAATAAACTCCTAAGAGGCAGGCAAAATATGAAGAGCCGCATGCAACAAAAACAATCCTTTTAGAGTTTTTTATCAGCTGTTTCAGGCTTTCTACTTTTTCCTTTTGTTCATTCTGCAGAGATTTTATCAGACGGCCTGCTGCAATAGGCTGCTCCATTATTTCTTTCAAAAAATAATAATCATAGTCTTTCATGTCGTCTTCTTCATGCCATTCTAGTGTTTTGATTTCTTTTTTTATTTCATTCAAATTTTTGTCAAAAAACTGATAATTGTCTGCTTCTATTACTGCAATTTCATTCTCATTGAAAAAAATAACTTTGTTTGTTTCTTTTGCAAATGAGTAAGCATCGCTTGAAAGTATTATTCCGTTTTCAGTTATACCCATACAAAGAGGCGAGCCTCTTTTGAATGCGTATATCTTGTTTTCTCCTTTCTTCATGAGCAAAATTGCAAATTCACCCTCGGCTTCATTGAAAAATCTTGAAATGTCTTCGAGAATGTTCTCAGATTTCTCAAAATAGTGTGCGATGACTTCTGTATCTGTCTCGCTTTTGAAAATATGCCCTTCCTTAAGCAGCTTTTCTTTTATCTTTTCATAGTTTTCAAATATGCCGTTGTGGACTATCGACAAATTACCAGAACAGTCTGTGTGCGGGTGCGCGTTTGCTTGGGTGACTTTTCCAGTCGTGGCCCATCTTGTATGCAATATAGCGGTTTTTGTTTCTCCTGAGAACTTGCCTTTTATTTCGCCTGTTTCCTTGTGAAATAAACCTTCGCTTGTGAAGAATCCGAAAGAATCATAGCCTCTGTACTCCAGTCTCTTCAACATTGATATTGGTTCGTCTATTGAAGTTTTCGTTTTGTTTACAATTCCAACTATTCCGCACATATATATCACCTCTTCTTTAATTTCAAACTTGGTTGCTTCTCAACGTCTTCTGATATTGTTGCACAGGCTGGCACCATAATGTTGTCCCATATTTTTTTGCCCGGCATTATTGTTACATTAACGCCAAGTTTTACATTATCCCCAATAATTCCTCCAAGCTTTCTTATTCCTGTGTCAATTTTATTTCCATTTACTTTCATCCAGATATTTTTGTCGTCAAGCTTCAAGTTGGCAAATATGGTCCCTGCGCCTATGTTGCAGTTTTTTCCCACAACACTGTCGCCAACATAGCTCAAATGAGAAACATGACAGTTGTCCATTATAACTGAGTTTTTAATTTCAACAGCATTTCCGACCTTACAGTTTGCGCCTATAGAAGAGTATTTTCTTATAAAGCAGTTAGGACCTATAGTTGCATTATCGCCTATTGCCACAGGTTCTTCTATTACAGCTCCAGGTCTGATGTCCACATTTTTGCCGATTATATTTCCATACTCGTCTAAAATTCGTTTGTTCAGTTCTAAAATGTGCCATGGATAGGATAATGTTTTCCATGTTCCAACAGAAAAATGTTTGAACTCAATGCCGTCTTTTATCATGACGTTGAAAGTATCGGTTATTTCCTTTTCTTTTCTTATTTTGTTCACAGGCGTTTTTCTTATGTAGTCAAATATCCTTTTGTCTAGCTTGTACATTCCAGCGCTCGTAAGATTAGATGTGGGATTTTTTGGCTTCTCTGTTACATTTGTAAGTTTATCGCCGTTAGTTTCCCAAACACAGAAATTTTCAGGCTTGTCTACCCTGGCGACAGCGATTGTATAAGCAGGCTGTTTTGAGAATTTCTTTATCTCTTTTCTGTCAAAACTCTCGTCGCCATTCATGCAAACAAATTCGTCCTCTATTTCATTTTCTGCAGAAAGAATTGCATCTGCAGTTCCTTTGACTTTGTTGACGCCTTTGGCGTCGGTTCGCTGTTCCTGATAGACAACCTTGCATCTGTTCTCAAATTTTTCGATTACGTCTTTCTGGCTCTTGTTAACAACCAATACGACTTCACCGTCTAGCTTTTCTATGGTCCATTCCAGTGCAGGTCTGTTTGCTATTGATATCATTACTTTCGAAGTAGCATTCGTTAATGGCTTCATCCGTGTGCCGTTGCCTGCGCATAGTATTACGTATTGCATTCACTTGCTTAATTATGAAATCTATATATACTCATATTAAGAAAGTTATACTACTAGTATAATTTTTTTAATACTATAGGTAAGTGTATGGGACGTGCCAAAAGTACGTCGGTGGTTTTATGTTCGTGGCAAATGAAGAAAAGGGAAGCCTTAAGATTTTGGAAGCGGCAGAAATAAAAAAAGTCAGTTCTTTGCGCGACAAAATATTGGCGCTGCTTGCTGAGCAGCCTTCTTACCCGAGAGAGATTGCCCGCCAGTTAAAAGCGGACAAGCAGAAAGTTTATTATCACGTGAAGCAGCTTGAATCAAAAGGAATGATAAAAATATCCCACCGCGAGAACATTGGTGGAACGCTTGCAAAATATTACAAGCTTGCAGCGCCCGCTTTTGTTACAATTTATGGCCAGATGAAGCCTGCCAATCGCATTCCAAGATCTTCTGCAGGCATGCTGTCAGGCCATGTAAGGAATGGGGAGCTTGACTCTTTGATCATAATAGGATCGCCAGATCCACACGGGCCAGAAAGGGCCAGGTCCAGAGATGTGGCTTATGTTGCAGATCTTTGTTTATTCTTGGGAACTTTTGTTTCAATATATGACAAACCAAAGGTTGTTTTCGATACAAACGTGCACGCGCACGACCTGCAGGAAAATATAATTCTGATAGGCGGCCCGGTGACAAACAAAGTTACAAAGGAAATAAATGAAAAAATTCCGATAAGATTTGACAAGAATAAAAATATATACTCTTCTTTTACAAAAAGGGTCTACAAGAACGATTATACAGGATTTATCCTTAACATAGAAAATCCGTTTAATCCAAAGAAAAGGCTGCTTTTGCTCGCCGGCAAGAGATTTTACGGAACTCACGCCGCAGTGCTTGCACTTATGAAAAGATTTTCTGAAGTCAAGAAGCAATATGCAATTGTAGAAGGTTTGGATGAAGACGGCGACGGAATTATTGACAATGTTAAGCTGATTGACTGAATTGTATTCACGCATCTAAAATAATTGCTTGTCATAAAAATGGCTAAAAATAGTTACTTCCTTTTCTTCTTATTCTTTTTAGCTGGTTTTGTTTTCTTCGGCTTTACTTTCTTTATCTTGGCTTTCTTAGGCTTTATATTGGCTTTCTTGATCTTTGGTGCCAGCTTTTCTATTTCTTTTTCAATGATAGGTTCATGCTTTATTTCAGGAGCAGGCATTGAAATAACAGCTGCTGCAGCTCTTGCTTCCTCTTCCTTGGCCTTGCTCTCGACTTCTTCTTCAATATTCAAGGCTTCTGCCATTTCCTTGTACCTGTTTCTTATTGTGACTTCTGTTACGCCAACAACGTCGCCTACTTCTCTTTGTGTTTTTCTTTCGCCTTCAAGCACAGAGGCTATGTAAATAGCAGCTGCTGCGCAGCCTGTAGGACCTTTTCCTGAAATAACGTCCTTTTCTTTTGCTGCTTTCAATATCTTAATTGCCCTTACTTGCGTTCTGTCAGAAAGTTTAAGCATAGATGAAAATCTTGGAATGTAACTTTCCGCCCTGGCTGGCAGAATTCTTATATCCAATTTTCTTGAAATGTATCTGTAAGTTCTTCCAAGTTCTCTCTTGCCAATGCCAGATGCTTGTGATATTTCAGTAAGAGTTCTTGGCGTTTCGTATTCTCTTGATAAAGAATAAACTAATGCTGCAATAATGGATTCTATAGATCTGCCCCTAACAAGGCCTTTCTGCAAAGCTTTTTCATAAAGTTTGGCAACCTCTTCGTGTAATGTTTTAGGCAAACCTAAGTATGATATCAATCTTTGTAATTCAGAAAGAGCAAAACTCATGTTTCTGTCCTTAGAAGTCAGTAGTCTCTTCTGCCATTTCCTAATTCTGAAGAATTGGCTTCTTTTCTTAGCCGGAACCTTGAACAGTTCTGTTGTGCCTTTGCCTATTTCTGTAGTAAGGCCTTTGTCATGTCTTTTATGTGTTAAAGGCGCGCCAGTTCTTGCTCTTTTAATTTTCTGGTCGTGGTCGAAAGCTCTCCAATCCTGGCCTGTATCGACCATGCTTTCTTCTAAAACTAAGCCGCACTTTGTGCAGACTTTTTCCGCTTTTTCTTGATCTCTGTAAAATTGTGTAGAACTGCATTCAGGACATTTATCCATTATTAATCACCTAAAGCAAACTGACGTCAATTTCCTACAGTTACCACGCATTAATGATATAATATAATCTATAGGCTAGACACAATACTTTATACCGAAAAGTACTTAAAGATTTTGCTATTTTGACCAAAATGCTTATAAAAGGCATATTTTAGGGATTTTTAACCATTTTGAAACAATTTTACTTATGCTTTCCCTTTTGTCCTTTGAACGTATAGCCAGAAAAGCAGGCGTTAAAAGAATATCAAAGAAAGCACTGGAAGAGCTTCGAGAAATTATAGACGAAGAAGCCTCTGAACTAGCGACAAAAGCTGTCCAGATAAGCAAGCATGCAGAGAGAAATACAGTTATGGACAGGGACGTCCGTCTGGCAACAGGCGTTAAGGAATAGCCGAATAGTAAGCTTTTATATTTATTCACTATATAATGGTAGTGATTTTATGGGTGAAGAAGTACCTGAAGGACCAGTAATAAAACTTCCAAGCAATGAACGTTTAGTGGGAGCGCTTAGAAGAAAAGAAAATGAATACAAGGAAAGGGTTGAAATAGAAGATCGTGATGGTTGGATGTTTCAAGCGCCTGAAGCAAAGTCTTTTACGACCAGGTATAAATTTGAAATCTTACAAAGAGTTCTTGCTGATGGTGAGGTTAATACTTTTAACTTATGCCGTGAACTGCAAACAAGAGACGGATATGTCAATGGGCACGACTTTAACAAAGCAGCAGGTATTGTAAATGCATACTGTAAAGATGGTGGAGCAAGATTAAGGGGCGGCACTGGGCTTAGTTTCTAGGTAAAGTAAACATAGTTGAATAAATTTCATTTAAATATTTCAAGTTACAATACATTTTTGATTTTAGGTAATACTTGATTGATTGCAAGTAATAATTTTGATACAAAGTTCTGTAAAGACCACTCTGTTTTTGGGGTTGATACAGACCTTTTTACTAAAAAGGGATGTATTATGGAAAAAAAACAAACCGAAATTAAAAAACTGAAGACGGGAAGCTTTTGCCTTGTTGATGAAGTTCCTTGTATTGTTGATAAAGTGCAGAAATCAAAAGCAGGAAAGCACGGCGCTGCAAAAGCTCGCTTGTTCGCCTCGGGCGTATTCACAGATGTAAAAAAAATCATAGTTAAACCGGCAGACACTACTATTGATGTGCCTATTATAGAAAAAAGGTCCATGCAGGTGCTTGCTGTTTCAGAATCAAATGTCCAGTTGATGGACATGGAAGACTATGCACAGGTAGAAGTTCCAAAATCAGCAGAGATAGAAGTCCATGAAGGCGATGAAGTCCTCGTGTGGAGATATGGAAAATATTTCATGATAAAAGGCAGGAAATGAGCCCTTTCTTTTGCGACTTATAGATAAAATCTGCAAAGAAATCCCTTGGGGAAAGAAAATAATATTATTAAATAAAAACAAACTTTATTTGTTCTACATCTTTGGATGCAGTAGCTTTTTACTATCAGATACAATAATAATACAATGCAGCTAAAAATTTTGGGTGACTATCTTCAGAAAAGCATAACTTTTCTGAGATCTCAAAAAGCTTCGCTTTTTGCAGATCATCCTGTTTTCGCATTTCTCATAAAATTCAATATATTGGCCATACCAATGTATGCGGCTATTTTGCTTGAGTTTGATTTTTACATATTACAGCAGTTTACAGCTAATGTTGTTTACTTTTTGTTGCAATTTTTTGGATTTTCCCCTGTTATCGATGGGATAATGATCACAATACCAGTTCAGAATGGTACATGGGCAGCGTTGATAAATTCTGCATGCACGGGCTGGAAAAGCGTGCTGCTGTTTTTGGCGCTTGTAGCAGCAACGCCTAAAAACAACAAGAAGACAGCTCTTATTTTTATTCCAGTAATCTTGCTTGTCAATATCATCCGTATTGTATTCATGTTCTGGGTGGCGTCTGTTGAATTGGCATACTTTGAACTTGCCCACACACTAATATGGTCTTGGGGAATGATCATAATTATAATCAGTTTATGGCTGCTTTGGATGCTAAAAATAAGCAATATGAAAATTGTCAAGCACTCTAAAACTTAATATATGGCCAGCGACAATAAAAATTATGTCAGATGTAAAAAAGCTAGAGGAGAAGCTCAATAATTTAGAATCAAAACTAAAGGCCACTTTTGAAGAATTGGAAAAGAGGCTTAATGACTTGGCAGCTACTCACACAGACACTTCAGAAAACAGGTTCCAGGAAATTGAGGACCTTGTTTTGCTTATTCAGGTAGAACAAATGAAAATAATGGAGCGCATGCACGCTTCTCTTGATATTAATTTATCAGATGGCAGCAGCACAGTAAATACTAACACAAAGGTTGCAGAGCTTGAAAAAATAATACTGCAAATGGCCGAAAGGATTGACCTATTGGAAGGAAAAGGCGAACCGACGCCCTTAGGCGTCAGTGCACTCAGTTTATCAAAGGAAGCAAAAGTTACAAACATACATGAGATAAGTGCAGTTGAGGAAAAGAAAATAAACAATTCACATAACTCAACACACAAGAATGAGGCGCACGAAGTTGCATCTAACACTCGTGATAAGCTTAAAAAAATATTGGCGGGATAAATATGGATCGAATTGATGATTTAGAACAGTCTTTGATCACGCTTGCAAAATTCGTGAAAGAAGAAACAAACAAACTGAAGTCTGAAAATGAAAACATAAGGACTGCGCTGAGTTCTTCTGCATCAAAAACTTCCATCAGTAAGGTTATAGGCCTTGAAGCAAAAATAAATGACGCGCAGAAAAAAATAGCTCTGCTTATGCTTAAAGGTAACGATCAAAAAAAGGGAAACGACGCGTACGCGTCTACACATGCAGCAGATTACACTTCAAAATTTTCTAATTTTGAAAGTAAAATAGAAGAATTACAAAGTAAATTTGATTCTGTTAAATCCTCTGAAAATCCTTTAAAAGAAAGGTTATCAAATATTGAACAAAAACTGGAAAGCGAATCTAAAAGAGAGAACGACGCCTCAGGCGTCAAAGCACTGTACGACACTCTAGAATCTCAGATAAGCTCTTTGGCATCTGAAGTGGAGAAACTAAAACAAAGCGCCATGTCAAAACAAGATACAGATACAAATACGAAATATTATATGGGAAAGTTGTCTGAGCAGATTTCTACTCTTGAAAACGACCTTCAAAGCAAAATTGAGAATGCCCGCTCTGCTTTGGATGACGAATTTCAAAACAGACTAGACGGCTTAAAGATGGTATTGGAAGAGGAAGCAAAGAAAATTGCACAGAAAAAAAATAAGGAAGAAAATTTTGGCAAGGAAATTTCAGAAATTAGAGAAGAATCGTTTGCAGAAGAAGCGTACTTGGACAAAAGAATTCAGGACGCGACCGCAAAGATAGAAAATGCTCTTAATTCTACAGAGGTTGACAAAAAAATAGACAGGAAACTGGATGAGATGAATGAGCAGGTAACGCTAAAAATGCATGCGTTGGAAATGCTTGAAAACAAGATGAATAAGGCATTGGAAGAGAAGGTAAAGAAAGTTGAAGGTGAGGAAAAAACCAATAAAAAGCAATATGATAAAGAAACGAAGGCAAAGTTTCAGGAGTTAGAAAAAGAATTTACTTCTAAACTTGAAAACATAAAAGGCGCGGAGAAGAAGCTGGATGAATTGGTGCAAAGAAAAATAAATCTTGTGGAGAAAGAACAAAAGCGCGAAGAAACTGAATTGGATAAAAATTTGAATACTAGAATGGAAGAGCTTGAAGATAAACTTTCTCTAAAGCTTCATGCTTTGGAAAGCTTGGAAAACAAAATGAACGAAATACTTGGCAAAAAAATGAACATGCTTGAAGAGGATGAAGGTATTGAAATAGCATCTGCTGACAAGAAAATACAGGATTTGCACAAAGCAGTTGCTGATATGCAGCGCGAAATCGCCCAGCTCAAGAGCGTAGACGTTCTGGAAGAAAAATCAATGCGGAAAGACGTTGAAGCATTAAAGAATAGGGTAAAGTTTTTTGACGACCATATAAAAACAATTTCTACAAAACACATGACCAAGCAGTTAGAAGAATTTGCCCATTATCTTGACGGTAAAATACCTGAAGTCGTTACGCTTGAAGAATTCCAAAGGCACATGGACATGCTCGATAAAAAAATCAACAGCATAAATGCCCCAGACACAACACAAGTAATGCAAAAAATAGGTTTAATGGAAAAGGAAATCAATGGCGTTCTTACAGAGCTTAAAGACATCTACGGCAACATGCCAAAATTTGTTGAATGAGCCTTTTCTTTCGTGTGTCGTATAAATTTGTCACACAAAGAAAACCCTCGGGAAAAGAAATATATATTATTTTTTAATTCTTCCGAAAACTGCTTGGCTTTAGCCAGCAGATTAGGACAAGATGTTGGCTAAAGCGAAGCTTTGCCGACACACATGAATGCTTTGCATCCATGATGATTCGAAAAGACATCCACAAGAAACCTTTTCCTGTAATCAGGTCGTAAGAGAGGATTTCATCTTCTTCGTTTGCCAGTAGGATATTGTGTGGCTTCAGGTTTGGCTGCACGCTTTCTTGGATTCACAGGCACAAATCCATAATTTCCCATCATATATTCAATTCCATCTGAAGTTGCGCCATTCAAAGATGTCACAATAACACAAGAGTAGTCAGACGTCAACGCATATCTAAAATCACCCATGTCTCTTTCTCCGGCTGTCTGTGTTCTGAGAAAAGCTAAATCTGTTTCATCAACATGGCCGACTTTACGCTTGAATTCATAAATTTGTGGTTCTTCTGGCATCTCACACTAACTTAACGCAAATCAATAAATAGACAACATCATTTATTTTAAGTTGCAATTTCATAGCCAATAACTTTCAGAGTTTTTATTACACTGGCAATATTGGCATTTGTTGAAATGTATATTTTTCCGCCGTCTAATCTGGCAGAATGCTTGCCTGAAAAGGAGCTTGATAATGTTGATTCGACATTAGAAACATCTCTTGGCCCAGCAGGCATACTTCTAAGTCTGAAGCAGTATTCCACCATAAGTAAAGAAGATGAAAGAAGTCTTTTAAAGCATTCCTATCTCACTTAAATTATGCCAGGATACTTTAGCATACTAAGGCCTAGTGTTTGCTTTCTTTCTGCATTTGCCATACTAGTAGGCTCTATTGTAGCAGGAACAACAGGCTTTCCTTTACTTGTTCTTTATGCCATTATAGCTTCGTTCCTGATTACAGGCGCTGGCAACGTAGTGAATGATATTTTTGACGTGGAAATAGACAAGATAAATGCCCCTCATCGCCCGCTCCCTGCAGGCAAGATAAGCAAAAATACAGCCTGGTTGTATTTTGCGATCCTGGAAATAATAGGGCTTGCATTTGCTATAATGATAAATGCAAACTTCCTTGCTTTGGCTATAGTAAATTCTATTTTGCTTTTTGTCTATTCATGGAAATTAAAGCCTGTGGCTCTTGTCGGCAATTTGATAGTTAGCTTTTTGGCGGCTTCTAACTTTATAGCAGCGGGATTAATATTATTTAGTTATTCAGCCATCCCTTATGCTATTCTCATCATTTCTGCGATATCGTTCTTTGGCACGCTTTCACGAGAGCTGATTAAAGATACGGCAGACGTAAAGGGTGATAAAGAAAAAGGCGCTAAAACCTTGCCAATCATGATAGGCGAAAAGAAAACACTTGGATTGGCTTACATAGTACTCATTTTGACCATAATATCACTGGCGTTGCCCGTGTATCTTAGTCTTTTCACATACGTCTATCTTGTAGGCGCAGTGCCTGCAATATTGCTGAGCTTGTATGCAATGAAGAAAAAACCTGAGAAGTCGCACAAATACATCAAATTGGCCATGTACTTTGTAATTCTGGGCTTTGTTTTAGGGGCTGTATTTTAAGATGGTAAGTGCTGCTGTTTTTGATTATAATGGAACCATCGTGGCAAATCCTAACGAAGGACCTTTATGGAAATATGTTGGAATTGAACACCTTAAGGCAAGCTTGCCTTTTCATCCGTTCAGAGCAATTGGACTTCTGATAGCTTTCAAACAATTGACAAAATTAAATGGTTTGTACAGACAAGGCAAAGTTAATTATGATAGGTTATATGAGTTGTTTAATGAGCGAGTTCTTAGAACATTAGAGGAAGAGCTTTTGAAAGCTATAACCATGGCTTAAATCCCTTTCTCTCAACTAGTTTTCATGGTTAAAACAAAAGGCAAGATCTCAATTCTTATTACTGGAGGCAATGGCTTTCTTGGTAAAGACTTGGCAGAAAAGCTGGCAAAAAACAAGAAATACAATATTTTGGTTTTTTCTCGCCATAGAGAACAAACGCCTGCCAACGACGCAAACCAACGACGCACAGCGTCCATACACCTTGGTCCAAATACACAGAGCGTCAATACACGTTCTGATGTAAAAAGCGTTGCGGGCGATATAACGAGTAAGGAAGATTTGGAAAAGTGCTTCCAAACTAATGATATAGATACAGTTTACCATCTTGCAGCTTCAACAGACGAATTGGACAAGGAGATGTGGCAGGTAAATGTCAACGGCACGAGAAACGTAGTTGAGTTTTGCAAAAAGTATAATGTCAAACAACTTGTTTTCATGTCGTCTTCTGGAGTTCTTGGAGAGACAAAAGAACCTGCAACAGAAGACATGCCTTACAAGCCGAAAACAGACTATGAATGGTCAAAGAAACAGTCTGAGCTTGTTGTAAAGGAATTCCCAAATTATACAATCATTCGCGCGCCGATTATCATAGGCCCTAATGATATTTGGATGAAAATCATTGGCGCTGCAAAACAACAATACCCGTTGATTGGCAGTGGAAAGAATTATTTTCATTTAGCTTACATAGATGATGTTGTTGATATTCTTACAATAGTTTTGAATAATAAGAAAGCTTTAGGCCAAGTATTCCATGTAGCAACAAAAGATACGCCTACATATAAGGAAGTTTATCAGATGATATGCGATGAATTAAAAACACAAATGCCTGATAAAAAAATGCCTGTTAAATTGGTCAAATTTATGGCTTCTTTGCATGAAGCATCGTCAAAAGCCAAAGGCAAGAAACCAAAATTAACAATGATGAAAAGCAGCATTGACAGGCTTGTAAGAAACAGAATAATTTCTACACAAAAAGCAGAAGATTTGCTAAATTTTAGGCCAAAATATTCAACAAAAGAAGCAATTCATGAAACAATTAAATACCTAGCAATGAAAAGGCTTGGATATGACAAAGTGGAGAAGAGCGGCATGGAAGTAGAGAAATACATTAAAAATAAAATTGCGCAGGATGGAGGAATAATTTCTGTTGTGATAGACCCTGTAGATTATCCAACGCTAGAAAAAGCAGTTGAAACAGGCATAACTGCGTACAAAGCAGGTGTTGATTTGATAGCAGTTGGCGGATCAATAGGCGCACAAGGCCGTTTGTTGGATGAAGTCGTACAGAAGGTAAAGGAAAAAGTTGATATTCCAGTGATATTGTTTCCTGGCAACATTGCTACAATAACGCCTTATGCAGACGCGATTTATTTCATGACACTGCTTAACTCAAGAAATCCTTATTGGATATCACAAGCACAAACTTTGGCAGCTCCTTTGATCAAAAAGCTGGGCATAGAAGCACTGCCTGTTGGTTATATTGTGATCGAACCAGGCGGCACAGTAGGCTGGGTTGGCGACAGCAATAATGTGCCAAGAAACAAGCCGCAGATTGCTGCAGCTCTGGCACTTGCTGGCCAAATGGCAGGCAAGCGAATAATTTTTACAGATGCAGGTTCAGCAGCTTATGCTCCTGTGCCGACAGACATGGTCAAAACAGTAAAAAGGGCAATTGATGTTCCTTATCTTGTTGCAGGCGGCATCAAAACGCCAAAACAAGCCTATGAAATAATAAAGGCAGGCGCAGACTGGATTCAAATAGGAACAGCCGCAGAGCAGTCAAAAAATACAGAAAAGCTTCTGAAGGAATTTGTCTCGGCAGTTAAAAAAGCAGGCAAGGCGAAAATAAAATGAGCTACAAAACAGTTGCATTTGACGGATTATCCTTAGCTGGAAAATCTACAATGGTGCAAATGCTTCTTGAGCGAAGCCAAGATGCAGAAGTTATAAGAGAAAATGCACATGACCCTTACAGAGTTGTTACTTCTGAAGTAAATAAATTGTTGAAGCAGCATGTTCCTGCTGAAGCAGTAAGATTAGCTTTACAAGAATTTCCAGATGCGTCAGACTTATTATATGAGGCAATTGGTTATTCAATTCTTTTTCCTAAAGCGCAAAAGCAGGCTCTGCTAGCTTACATGTTTACAAAAGGAAGAAAAGTCGTAGATGATTATGTAAGAAGTGTTAAAGAAAAACACGATATTATTCTTGACAGGTGGCAACTTACAGGCTGGGCATACCAAGTTGGTTCTGAAGGATATTCATGGCAAGATATAAGAGAACTTAATGAGGATAATAGTATAACAGTTCCAGATGTTCAATTTTTATTGACTTGCCCTGTTGATGAAATTCCAGCTAGAAAAGCTTACAGAGAAAAAAGTGGCGTAGGCACAGCCGGCCAAATGAGCAGAGGAAGAGAGGATGTAATTCTTCCTGCCTTTTTAGAAATCTATAAAGCTCTAGATGGAACAATGCCAATTTATTTATTAGAAAACGCTGGAATTCCTGTGTCAGATGTGAAGGAGCAGATTAGGCAGGCTATTCCAACTTTCCAAAAAGTTGAAGCTGCTGTTAGTAAGCGAGGTTTTAAGTTAAGAACAAATCAAGTAGCTGACGAAGTATTTTGGCTTGATCCAAAAAGATTGCAAAGAATCTATGACAGGCAATCAAAGTAGCAGTGCAAAAAACACATTGCCCCATAGCAGTGTAACAACAATCGTAATTGCGAATACAGGGACAAATCGCACTCCATCCTTTATCATAACATAATCCTTATCTTTTTTCAGTGCTTCTATGTCTTCCTTTGTAACGCCTATCCATTTTTGATCAATAAGCACATCACCTTCTTTTAACTGTGTAACGTGAATTTTTCTCTTAAAGACATTGTTTTCAACTGCTACTGCATATCGCCAAAAAAGCATAAGTGCAAGAAGCATAAGTGCAAGAAATATAGATCCGGGTACTATGATAGTTAAAATTCCGGCCGCTATTGGCGGTGCCATTATTATGTGCCATTTTTCCTTTACATCAGAAACAAAGACTTTCATAACTTTTATATTTTTCAATCCCAGAACAAATGAGTACACAAAAAGATACACTAGGGAAACGATAAGAAAATTAAAAATGTAATCGTAAAAGAAAATCTGAGAGCTGACGACGCCTTTGGCGTCCAATCCTCCATTATACAAAGGTATCATGAAAGCAACGGCCGCGAGTATCCATGCATCAGCTTCTCCCCACTGTTTTTTGTAATATAAAATAAGGCCAAGTGCCAATACTAATGTGCCTATGACAAAGGAAATTGTTAGTGGGTATGCATCTCCTACAGCAACCCACCAGAAATACCAGAAGATGAGTCCGCCTGCAACCATTCCTATAGGCAGCCAGTCGGGAACTTCTGTTGTCTTCAAGTCCCATAAACCGGCTACCACAGAACCAATTATTGCCGCTACGATCATAATTTCTGACATATTTAGATTTGTACAACGTATTTTATAAAGAAATTGTGCAAATCTTATATCTAAATTTCTTTATGTAATTGTAAGTAAAGAAATTTCAGATTTTTAAACTTACCCGTAGCAAGTTTATAGCTAACCAACAAAAGAATCCAGACATGTTTGTTGGTTATAGTAAGTTCAGTTGATAATTGAACTTTTAATGAACTTGCTATAAAGGGGGTTCGATAAATATAAAGTTCAATAATTTAGCGAATCTCCTATTAGATAGATTTTGTGAAGCTTGTATAAAAAAAATTCATAATTTTATTATTGTTCTAAGTTTTGCATCAATTAAAACTTTTAAAAACCTCCTATAAGATAAATGATTTACAAAGGAGATCAATATGTCAATTAATCATATAGCTATTATACCCGACGGCAATAGAAGATTTGCCAAAAAAATGAACATACCAATACCTAAATCCTACGCAATGGGTGTTGACAAGATAATAGAAGTTATGGAATGGTCTAAAGAGCTTGGTATAAAAATGGTAACCTCATGGGGATTTTCAACTGAGAACTTCAGAAGAAGTGCTTTGGAAAGAAGGCTTCTTTTCAGATTGTTTGAAAATAAAATAAAAGAGTTCTTGGAAAACGGCCGGTTCAAAAAAGAGCAGTTAAAGGTAAAAATAATAGGCGATAAAAGCAAGTTTCCAAAGAGCCTAGTAAGCGCAATTAATAATCTAGAATCAGAAACGGCCAAATACGGCAAGTTCCAGTTAAATCTTGCATTAAATTATGGCGGCAGGCAGGAAATCATAGAAGCGTGCAACAGGATAATTGCTTCAGGCATCAAACATGTTAAGGATAAGGACTTTAGCAGATTTTTATTTACATCTGGCTTGCCAGATCCTGATATCATATTAAGAACATCTGGTGAGCAGCGATTGTCAGGATTTCTGCCATGGCAGTCGTCTTATTCAGAGTTTGTTTTTCTGAAACCTCTGTGGCCAGAACTTCAGAAAGAAGAGTTTGTTACGGCAATAAATGATTATGACAACAGGCAAAGAAGATTTGGCAAATAAAAATGTTCTATAAATAATATTCTTTGTCTTGATGCTTCTGTTCTAATGAAGTGACAGTGCCTTACAATAAGTGATAATTATGAAAATCCTTCTATTGTCAAAAGAAAGCAAATCCTACATTGTAGACACTGTGCAGAAGAAATTCTCGTGCAATCAGGGTTTAGTCGACTTGACAAAAGCCAAAGTCGGCAAGAAAATAAAATCCAATACAGGCGCAGAGTTTCTTGTTTTGCAGCCAACAGTTACAGACCTTCTTAGAAAAGCTGGCAGAGGTCCTCAGATAATTATGGAAAAGGATTCTGCGCAGATAGCAGCTGTAACAGGCATAACAAATGGCTGGAAATGTTTGGATGCAGGTTCAGGCTCTGGTTTTGCTGCAATTATGCTAGGAAATTTTGTAAAGCCTTCTGGTTCAGTTGTAAGTTATGAAAAACTTGAAAGGCATCACAATATAGCAAAGAAAAATGTAAAGTATTGCAGTCTGGAAAAAGTAGTAAAAATGAAAAATAAGCCTGCAGAACAATTCACAGAAAAAAATCTTGATTTAATACTGCTTGATATGCCTGATGCAGATAAGATGGTAAAAAAGTGTTATCCTGCATTGAAGCCTGGAGGCTGGCTTTGCATCTACAGCCCTCATATAGAGCAGCAGATAAAATCAAGGAAAGAAATGGAAAAAGCAGGCTTCATGTCTGTGCGCACCATAGAAAACATACAGCGACAGTGGAAATCGTTGAAAGGCTTTACCCATCCAAAGCCTTCAGGCATAATGCACACAGGTTTTATGACCTTTGGAAGAAAATACTAGCTAGCCTCTTTTTTTTGTAAATAAAAGGTTGCCGTATCCAAAAGAAACTGATGATCCTATTATGAATTCTGCAGAACAAGTTTTGAAAGAAATAGAAGCACTAGCTTACAAGAAACACCCAGACATGTTTCTTCCTATCGTAGGGCCTGAAAAAGGGAAACTATTGGAAGACCTGATTAAAAAATACAAGCCTAAGAAAATTTTAGAAATAGGCACGCTCGTAGGCTATTCTGCCATTCTCATGGCACAGCATGGGCCTAACGTTATTTCATTGGAAGTAGATCCTAAGGCGGCAGAAATAGCAAAACAGAATATTGAAAAAGCAGGTTTGTCAGATAAAGTGGAAATAATTGTTGGCGATGCAAAAAAGACAATAGAGCAGCTAAAAGATAAATTTGACATGATTTTTATTGATGCAAAAAAAGATGAGTGCATTGATTATCTAAAGCTCTCTGAAAAAAATATGAAAAGCAGCACAATAGTTGTTGCAGACAATGTAAAGAAATTTGCAGAAGAAGTCAAAGATTATCTTGACCGCGTAAGAAACAGCGGCTTGTATGAAAGCAAATACCATGATTTTGGATTTGACGCTGTTGAAGTTAGTGTTAGAAAATAACTTACTTCAAAACATATTCCCAGCCTGGCTGCCATGCTTTATTATGTCGCCAATCTTCAGAAATGGCCTGCTTCCAAGTTTTCTTTGTTATTAAAACGTCCAGAGCCAGTTGCGGTCCTTGATGAGCGACAATGGCAATATGCTTCCCATCATAATTCTTTTTGAGAAACTTTAGGAAATCATGTATTCTTTTCTCTACATCTCTGTAACTTTCGCCATTAGGAAATGGTTTTTCCACATAATCAGTCATTTTATGCTTGAATTGTTCTGATAGCTTTCCTGTAAAATCTCCATAATTACACTCTCTTAATCGTTTGTCATGAATAATTTCGTATTTGTTTCCAAAGCCAAGATCTGCGGAATCCACAGCCCTTTTCAAATCAGAGCAGAATGCTATGTCAAAATGCCTGTCGGCAATAATTTTGCCTAATTCTTCAGCTTGTTTTATTCCAGTCTTTGATAATTCACCCGGCAACCACCCTGTAGCCAAATCTTGTTCGTTATCAGTTGTAGTACCGTGAACAAAATAAGTAATTTTCACTGTCATAATCTAAGTTAAATTAAAAGCCTTTTAAGTCTACAGAGAAACTAGATCCATTCCTTAGGGCTCGTAGCTGTGTTTTTGTTCTCATTCCCATACTGTATTTAGGCTGATAAAAGTTGCCAAAATTATCAGCATAAACGTATTCATTGAATAAATCAGTGCCTCCGAAAGCGGCTCGTGGTTGTGCTTGGCTGATGGTTTGGTTATTTGCAGAACAAATATGATTTACACACAGTTGATTTGTGGTCCATGTTGGCGGTATGGGTAATCTTAAATAATATTCAATACTTATAGATCTAGTGATTTGCATGAAAAAGCAGGTATTTACAGTTCTGATAGAAAAAGACGAAAATGGCACTTATGTAGCCGAAGTTCCTGATCTCAAAGGCTGCTATACCCAAGGTGATTCAGTGGAAGAAGTCATGAAGAACATAAAAGAAGTAATAGAAATGTGCCTTGAGGAGCAGAACGTAACACCAAATGAGTTTATCGGTATCCAGAAAATAGAGGTAAACGCGGATTGACGCACGAAGTGCGTCGGTGGCTAGCATGAAACTGCCTCTGGTTTCTGGCAAAGAAATGGTAAAGATTCTTTCTATGAAAGGTTTTCAAGTCGTAAGACAAAGAAGCAGTCCAGATGAAAGATGTGAAAGGAATACTTGTTACAGTGCCTGTTCACTCTGGAAAGGATGTAAGTATTAGCATAACACTCAAGATTCTTCGCGACGCAGAGATCTCAAGAGAAGAATTTATAGAACTTGAAAAGAAGGCATGACTGTGCTCGTAGTTTTGTTTGCTTACTCGTTTGGTTCCCCGTAAAAGAGTCCTAGAACTAGCGTTTTCAGCAGAAATAAGCATGTTTCCGAGCATAAAACCACACCAAAGGGTAATTTGCTAGTATTTGCATGCCTTTAGATAAATAGATTTCTGTGCTTTAAAAGTAGAAATTATAAATTTTATAGATTTATAAAATCTATAAATAGTTGCTTGTTGTATATATGGTTAACCAAATAAACAATAAAGTATTATAATTTGGTTAACCTATACTGAACAACAAAGAATAATATATCAGGAATCTTTTATTGGTTCAGTATAATGAAAGAGGTGAATAAAATGAAAGACGAAAAATATATGTTCGGCTCTTCTAAGGTCACATCAACTGGATCCGTTGTGATACCGGCTGATATAAGAAAACGGGAAGGCATAAACCCTGGCGACAGAGTATCGGTGGTGGCTATTGGAAATAAAATCGTAATACAAAAGCCAAACCCAGAGCCAATAAAAAGGGCTATCGCAGCTTTAGAAAAAATAGGTAAGCTTTGATGAATATATGCTTGGATACGAGGGTGCTGGAGGAAATAGCAGCTGGTGATAAAAATCAAAAAGACTGGTTTATTGCGTCCTACACGAATCCTTCACAACATATTTATCTACCACATATAGCTCTGGCTGAATTTATTTCTCAATCGCTTAAAAAGCGCAGTGAAAGGGAAACAAATTTAGTAGTAAATGAATTGATAGCTGCTCATAAAAGTTCTATGAATTTCTCGTTGGTAGGAACAAGCATAAACATTGCCACTTTAGCCGGGAAAATTCAATACCAGCATCGTTTCGGTATAGGCGACAGCATTATCATAGCTACTTCGAAAAGGTACAAATGTAGCTTTATCCGTACCGACCAGAAGGAATTCGAGAAAGTCAAAGGAATAAAAACCAAATGGTAAAAGTTTAGTTGATGGTTTGGTTCTGACGCGGGATAAATGTAAGCTATGGGTGGTTTTCTTGCGGTTGTTTTATTTTTGGTAACTCTTCAAAGCTTTCTTAGTGATGTCGAGAATAAATTTTTCCTTATGATTCTTGTACAATTCTCCTTTACCCTTTGAAAATTTCACAGCGCCCATTTTTATCTTCTCATATTCTTTTGCAATTTTTGGATGAGAAATAAGATAATTGCGAAATGCTATCATTTCCTTTTGGTCTTTACTTCCTGTAAACGTTAGGTGAATGTGTACTCTCCTAATGCCATTAGAAATTTTGTAATCTTTTCGAAAGAAAAGCCTTGACTTAGTACTTGCAACATCTCTGAACTCATAACCAGCTTTTTGAAGCTTTTTTGATGTATTTGCAATTGTATTTTTCGGGACTGCCAAAAGAATGTCTAAGATGCCTTTGCCCCCAAGTTTAGGAATAGCAGTACTACCAACATGTTTTATCAATGCTTTCGATCCAGCTATTTTCTGTATCTCCCTTTTTTCAGCAGAAAAGAATCTCCTGTAATTAGAGTCGTATTTTCTGAATACATATTTTTCCATATTTATTGTTTAGCTGTTATAGCTCTAAAAGGAAACAATCCGTATATGAATTCCTTTTGAGCTAATATGTGAAGCAACAAATTCTAGTCGGGTTTCTTTTGTTGGTTCACTATAAATTCTTATACATACAATTCAAGTATTCATTCGTATAGGGCTCGTAGCTGTATTTAGTTGCTTGTTAGGTTCTGCGCAGTCTATTAAGAAATCGTATTTACCCTTTTATAATTCTGCAAATAGCATCCTCGACTTCTGCTGTCTTTTCTTTTTTTACCTTGCCTGCTCTGTAAAGAATTAGACCTAGATCAGCAGTAAATATTTTTCTTGGCCGCACATAACTAGTAATTTTTAGCTTGCCTGCCTGAAAATCTTTATCTCTTAATTCTATCTTTTCTGCGCCTTTTTTTGACTGACTGGTTATCTGGCATAAAATCACATCACCGTATTCTCCTTCTGCTACGATAAGCGCTGGCCGCCTTTTGCTCGTTGAAAGATCTGAGAAAGGAAAAGGCAAAACAACGACATCGCCCTTTACAAATCTTTCCATGCCTTATCTTCCTCTTTTGTGCTCCAGTTTTTCGCAAGAGCCTTTTCACTAAGTAATGCAGCAATGCGGCCGCTC
>ORJL011300768.1_pt1 | contig 26581 bp, 20 predicted proteins | sample 1779941 | NCBI WGS metagenome assembly ORJL01 (sample SAMEA104232317, study PRJEB22302) | groundwater metagenome | biome: forest; feature: aquifer; material: groundwater | place: USA | collected 2011-08-07 | depth 5.8 m
CCATGAACCGCATCGGCGGCAAATCGAACACCGGCGAGGGCGGCGAAGACCGCATGCGCTACAAGCCGGTGACCGCCGCGACCACCCTGGCCGCGGTGATCGGCAAGAGCCGCATCGCGCGCGACATTCCGCTCAAGGCCGGCGACAGCCTGCGCTCGGCGATCAAGCAGGTGGCCTCCGGCCGTTTCGGTGTCACCGCCGAGTACCTGGCCAACTCCGACCAGCTCCAGATCAAGATGGCGCAGGGTGCCAAGCCGGGTGAGGGCGGCCAGTTGCCGGGCCACAAGGTCTCCGAATACATCGGCTTCCTGCGCCACTCGGTGCCCGGCGTGCAGCTCATTTCGCCGCCGCCGCACCACGACATCTATTCGATCGAGGATCTGGCGCAGTTGATCCACGACCTGAAGAACTCCAATCCGGAGGGCAGCGTCTCGGTCAAGCTGGTTTCGGAAATCGGCGTCGGCACGGTGGCGGCGGGCGTGGTCAAGGCCAAGGCCGACCACGTGGTGATCGCCGGCCATGATGGCGGCACCGGCGCGTCGCCGATCTCCTCGATCAAGCATGCCGGTACGCCCTGGGAACTGGGTCTGGCCGAAACCCAGCAGACCCTGGTGCTGAACCGTCTGCGCGGTCGCGTGCGGGTTCAGGCCGACGGCCAGATGAAGACCGGCCGTGACGTTGTCATCGGCGCGCTGCTCGGTGCCGACGAGTTCGGCTTTGCCACGGCACCGCTGGTGGTCGAAGGCTGCATCATGATGCGCAAGTGCCATCTCAACACCTGCCCGGTCGGCGTCGCCACCCAGGATCCGGTGCTGCGTGCGCGCTTCTCGGGGCAGCCCGAGCACGTCGTCAACTATTTCTTCTTCGTTGCCGAGGAGGTCCGCGAGTGGATGGCGCAGATCGGCATCCGCAAGTTCGACGACCTGATCGGCCGCTCCGACCTGCTCGACATGAGGAAGGGCGTCGACCACTGGAAGGCGCGCGGACTGGACTTCTCCCGCATCTTCTACCGGCAGCCGGGGCTGGACGGCGTACCCCGCCGCCATTGCGAAGTGCAGGATCACGGCCTTGTCCGTGCGCTCGACCACGGTCTGATCGCCAAGGCGGCACGGGCGCTCGAACATGGCGAGAAAGTGGTGATCGAATCGCCGATCCGCAACCAGAACCGTACCGTGGGCACCCTGCTGTCGCACGAAGTGGCGAAGCGCAAGGGCAGCGACGGACTGGCGGACGACAGCATCCTGGTCAAGCTGACCGGCACGGCGGGACAGAGCTTCGGCGCCTTCCTTGCGCGCGGCATCACGCTCGACCTCACCGGCGAGGCCAACGACTACGTCGGCAAGGGCCCGTCGGGGCGGCCCCCTCCCCCCCCGCCCGCCGCAGGCCTTCCGCGGCGTGCCCAGCGAAAACATCATCGTCGGCAACACCGTGCTGTACGGCGCCACCGGCGGCGAGGTGTTTTTCCGCGGCGTTGCCGGCGAACGCTTTGCGGTGCGCAATTCCGGCGCCGTGGCGGTGGTCGAAGGCACCGGCGACCATGGTTGCGAGTACATGACCGGCGGCACGGTCGCGGTGCTGGGCATGACGGGGCGTAACTTCGCTGCCGGCATGTCGGGAGGCATCGCCTACGTCTATGATGTTGATGGCATGTTCGCCAGGCGCTGCAATCCGGCCATGGTGACCCTGGCAAAAGTGCTGCCCGAGGCGGAACAGGCCGACGACGGCACCCGCCATCGCAACCTGAGCGACGAGGCACAACTCAAACACATGATCGAGCAGCACGCCCGCCTGACCGGCAGCGAGCGCGCCAGCGATCTGCTCGCCAACTGGGGCAAGGCAAGGGGCAGGTTCGTCAAGGTGTTCCCGAATGAATATCATCGCGCGCTGAAGGAAATCGCGGTGACGCAATTGAAGGAAGCAGCGTAATGGGCAAGCCCACCGGATTCCTCGAGTTTCAGCGCATCTCCGAAAGCTATGAGAAGGCGGAGACGCGCGTCCGTCACTATCGCGAGTTCATTCCGCATCTGACTGACCAGCAGGCCGCGACCCAGGGTGCGCGCTGCATGGATTGCGGCATTCCCTTCTGCAACAACGGCTGCCCGGTCAACAACCTGATCCCGGACTGGAACGACCTGGTCTACAAGGGCAAGTGGCGCGAGGCCATCGCGACCCTGCATTCGACCAATAATTTTCCGGAGTTCACCAGCCGTATCTGTCCCGCGCCCTGCGAGGCGGCCTGCACCCTGAACATTCCGCAGACGCCGGTCGGCATCAAGTCGATCGAGCGCGCCATTATCGACAAGGCCGGCGAGAACGGGTGGGTCGTGCCGCAACCTGCCGCACGGAAGACCGGCAAGAAGATTGCCATCATCGGCTCCGGTCCGGCCGGTCTGGCCGCCGCACAGCAACTGGCGCGCGTCGGCCACGAGGTGACGGTGTTCGAGAAGAACGACCGCATCGGCGGCCTGCTGCGCTACGGCATTCCCGACTTCAAGCTGGACAAGCGCCTGATTGACTGGCGCATGGCGCAGATGAAGGTCGAAGGCGTCAAGTTCATCACCGGCACCATGGTCACCGCCGCGGCCCTGCCCAAGGGCATCGTCAACGACGCGAAGAAAACCGTCAGCCCCGCGCAGTTGAAGAAGGATTTCGATGCCGTGGTGCTCGCCGGCGGCGCCGAGCATCCGCGCGACCTGCCGGTTCCCGGACGCGAACTCGACGGCGTGCATTTCGCGCTGGAATTCCTGATTCCGCAGAACAAGGAAGTCTCCGGTGGCGGCAGGAATCCTATCAACGTCAAGGGCAAGCACGTCGTCGTCATCGGCGGCGGCGATACCGGATCGGACTGCGTCGGCACCTCGAACCGCCACGGCGCCGCCAGCATCACCCAGATCGAACTGCTGCCGCGCCCGCCCGAGCAGGAGAACGGCCCGCTGATCTGGCCCTACTGGCCGCTGCGCATGCGCACTTCGTCCTCGCACGATGAAGGTTGCGCGCGCGACTGGGCCATCGGCACCAAGGCCTTCGTCGGCGAGAATGGCAAGCTCAAGGCCATCAAGGCGGTACGTCTGGCATGGGAAGGCAACAAGATGAATGAAGTGCCCGGTTCGGAGTTCGAGATTCCGGCCGATTTCGCCTTTCTCGCCATGGGCTTCGTCAGTCCCGTGGGCGGCGTGCTCGATGCCTTCGGCATCGACAAGGACGCGCGCGGCAATGCCCGCGCCGGCACGGAAGGCGAACAGGCCTACGCTACCAGCGTACCCGGCGTGTTCGCCGCCGGCGACATGCGGCGCGGCCAGTCGCTGGTGGTCTGGGCGATCCGCGAAGGGCGCCAGTGCGCGCGCACCGTCGATCAGTATCTGATGGGTTCGACCACCTTGCCCCGGTAAGTCGGCCTTGAATGTAGTCATTCTCGCCGCCGGACAGGGCAAGCGGATGCGCTCCGACCTGCCCAAGGTTCTGCATCCGCTGGCGGGAAAGGCATTGCTCGGACATGTCGTCGACACGGCGCGCGAACTTGGCGCCGAGAAAATCTGCGTGGTCTACGGCCACGGCGGCGAGCAGGGGCGCGCGGTGCTGAATGCGCCCGACCTGAGCTGGGCCCGGCAGGAGCCCCAGCTTGGTACCGGCCACGCGGTGCTGCAGGCCATGCCGGCCATCGCTGCCTCGACGCCGATCGAATCTTCAAGCCTTGTCCTCTACGGCGACGTGCCCCTGACGCGCGTCAGTACCTTGAAGCGCCTGATCGACGCGGCGGGCGATGGCGCGCTGGCGCTGCTCACCGCGCATCTCGATGATCCGTGCGGCTATGGCCGCATCGTCAGGGTCGGCGGCAAGGTCACGCGCATCGTCGAGGAGAAGGACGCCGACGACGCCGAGCGCGCGATCAAGGAAATCAACACCGGCATACTCGTCGCGCCAACCGCGGCGCTGGCGCGCTGGCTGCCGACCCTGGGCAATCGCAACGCCCAGGGCGAGTACTACCTGACCGACATCGTTGCCCTGGCGGTGGCCGAAGGCATGCCGGTGGTCACCGCGCATCCGGACGCCGCGTGGGAGACCGAGGGGGTGAACAGCAAGGTCCAGCTCGCGGCACTGGAGCGGGTCCACCAGCGGAATGTGGCGAACGCCCTGATGGAGGCTGGCGTCACGCTGGCCGATCCGGAACGTATCGATGTACGCGGTGAGCTGGTTTGCGGGCGTGACGTCAGTATCGATGTCAATTGCGTGTTCGAAGGCCGCGTGGTGCTCGGCGACGGCGTGCGCATCAAGGCCAACTGCGTGCTGGAGGATGCCGTGGTCGGCGCCGGCAGCATCGTCGGTCCCTTCGCGCGCCTGCGTCCCGGGACCGAACTGGGCCGCGAGGTGCACATCGGCAATTTCGTCGAGATCAAGAATTCCAGCATCGCCGACCAGTCCAAGGCCAACCACCTGGCCTATGTCGGCGACGCCACCATCGGCAGCCGCGTCAATGTCGGCGCCGGCACCATCACCTGCAATTACGACGGCGCCAACAAGTTTCGCACCGTGATCGAGGACGATGTCTTCATCGGCTCCGACACCCAACTGGTGGCGCCGGTCACCGTCGGCCGAGGCGCCACGCTGGGCGCCGGCACCACGCTGACCCGCGATGCGCCGCCGGACCAGCTGACGGTGTCGCGCGCCAAGCAGGTCTCGATTCCAGGCTGGAAGCGGCCGGTCAAGACCCAGAAACCGAAGAAAAAGGACTGAGCCATGTGCGGCATCGTCGCAGCCGTTGCCGCGCGCAACATCGTTCCGGTACTGATCGAAGGCCTGACCCGGCTGGAATATCGCGGCTACGATTCGGCTGGCCTGGCGCTGCTCAATCCGACCCTGACGCGCCTGCGCAGCGTCGGTCGCGTCGCCGAACTGGCGGCGCAGGCGGCCGGTCAGGCCGCCCACCACGGCATCGCCCATACGCGCTGGGCCACGCACGGCGTGCCTTCCGAGCGCAACGCCCATCCGCATGTCTCGGCCGGTCTGGCGGTGGTGCACAACGGCATCATCGAAAATTACGCCGAGCTGAAGCAGGAGCTGGCCGCCGCCGGCTACGTATTCAATTCGGATACCGATACAGAAGTCATCGCCCATCTGATCCAGCACACCCTGAAGTCGGCGTCCGATCTGTTCGAGGCCGTGCGCCTGGCGACAGCGCGCCTGGTCGGCGCCTATGCCATCGCCGTGGTGCGTGAATCGGATGACGCGATCGTCGTCGCCCGTCATGGCGCGCCGCTGCTGCTGGGCCTCGGCGATGACGGCAACTATGCGGCATCGGACGCATCGGCCCTGCTGCAGGTCACGCGGCGCATGATCTACCTCGAAGCCGGCGACGTCGCCGAGCTCCGCCGCGACGCGATCCGGATAGTCGGCGCCGGCGGCACGACGCTGAATGTGCCGGCGGATCGCCCGGTACACGAAAGCACGCTCTCGGCCGACGACGTCGAGCTGGGCGACTACCGCCACTACATGCAGAAGGAGATTTTCGAGCAGCCGCAGGCGCTCGCCGCCACGCTGGAAATGATCGGCGGTGCGCAAAGCCTGACGCCCAACCTGTTCGGTGTTGCCGCACCCGAGATGCTGGATGGTGTGCGCTCGGTGCTGATCCTGGCCTGCGGCACCAGCTACCATTCCGGACTTGTCGCGCGCTACTGGATCGAACAACTGGCCGGCATCCCCTGCAGCGTCGAAATCGCCAGCGAGTATCGCTACCGCGTTTCCGTGCCCAATCCCGAGCAGCTCGTCGTCGCCATCTCCCAGTCCGGCGAAACCGCCGACACCCTGGCCTCGGTCAAGCATGCCAGGGCGCTGGGCATGGGCCGCACGCTGGCGATCTGCAACGTGCCCGAGTCCGCCATCGTGCGCGAATGCGCGCTGCGCTTCCTGACCCGTGCCGGCCCCGAGATCGGCGTCGCCTCGACCAAGGCCTTCACCACCCAGCTCGCGGCGCTGTTCCTGCTCGCAGTGACCCTGGCGCGCCAGGTCGGGCGCCTGAGTTCCGAGCAGGAAGCCGGGCACCTCAAGGCCCTGCGCCACCTTCCGATCGCGGTGCAGAAGGTGCTGGCGCTGGAACCGGAGATCAAGGCCTGGGCCGGGCGCTTCGCCGACAAGCAGCACGCGCTCTTCCTCGGTCGCGGCCATCACTATCCGATCGCGCTGGAAGGCGCGCTGAAGCTCAAGGAAATCTCCTACATCCACGCCGAGGGCTATCCCGCCGGCGAACTCAAGCATGGTCCGCTGGCACTGGTGGACCAGGACATGCCGGTGATCAGCATCGCGCCCAACGATGCCCTGCTGGAAAAACTCAAGTCCAACCTCAAGGAAGTCGCCGCGCGCGGCGGCGAGCTTTACGTTTTCGCCGATGCGGATTCCGCCGTCGATGAAGAGCCGGGCGTGCATGTGCTGCGCCTGCCCGAGCATTACGGACTGCTCTCACCGGTGCTGCACGTCGTGCCGCTGCAACTGCTGTCCTACCACGTCGCCCTGGTCAAGGGTACCGACGTAGACAAGCCGCGCAACCTGGCGAAGAGCGTTACCGTCGAGTAGGCCGCCCCGGATTCAGTTGCCCTCGAACCTGGGTTTCTCCCTGGCGACGAAGGCCTTGTAGGCGCGCGTGAAGTCCTGCGTCTGCATGCAGATCGCCTGAGCTTCGGCTTCCACCTCCAGGGCCTGTTCGATGCCCATGTTCCATTCCTGGTGCAGGCATTTCTTGGTCATGGCGTGGGCGAAGGCCGGGCCGTCGGCCAGCGAGCGCGCCATCCCCTGCGCTCGTGAAAGCAGTTCCCCGCGGTCCACGACGGCGTTGAAATAGCCCCAGGCCAGGCCGTCCGCCGCGCTCATGCTGCGTCCGGTGTACAGCAGCTCGGAGGCGCGGCCGTGGCCGATGATGCGCGGCAGGATGGCGCAGGCACCCATGTCGCAGCCGGCCAGCCCGACGCGGACGAAGAGGAAGGCGGTCTTCGCTTCCGCGGTCGCGTAGCGCATGTCGGCGGCCATCGAGATGATGGCGCCGGCGCCGGCGCAGACGCCGTCGACGGCGGCGATGATGGGCTGCGGACAGGTGCGCATTTCCTTGACCAGGTTGCCGGTCATGCGGGTGAAGGCGAGCAGGCCGTCCATGCCCATTTTGGTCAGCGGACCGATGATCTCGTGCACATCGCCGCCGGAACAGAAGTTGTCACCGGCGCCGGTGATCACCACCACGCGCACGTCATCGGCGAACTGCAGGCGGTGGAAGGTGTCGCGCAATTCGGCGTAGCTTTCGAAGGTCAGCGGATTCTTGCGTTCCGGGCGGTTCAGGGTGATGGTGGCGACATGGTCGGCCACCTCGAACAGGAAGTGTTCGGGACGCCAGTCCGCCGCCTTGAGCTTGTACATCGCGTTCTCCTCTTTGCGTTTGTCGTGCCGCGGGCCACGGCGGCGCTGCGGGATGATTGCGTGCCCTCGCGGACAAGTCAAGGCGGATGCCGCCGCTGCTCTGGACATCGCGGCGGTTTGCGGGTTCAATCGCGGGCGAAGCCCCGGCATCGCCGCCGGCACCCGGCGCCGCGCCGCAACGGAGAGACACGATGAGCGACACGAGCTATCTCGACTGGCCCTTTTTCGATGACCGCCACCGCCAGTTGCAGGCGGACCTGGAACGCTGGGCCGCCGACAACATCAGGGACGACCATCACGGCGATACCGACCAGGCCTGCCGCGATTTCGTCGCCAGCCTCGGTGCCGCCGGCTGGCTGCGTTACGCCGTCGGCGGCACTGCCCACGGCGGCAAGTACGATGTCATCGACACGCGCGCCATCTGCCTGTTGCGCGAAACCCTGGCACGCCATTCGGGGCTCGCCGATTTCGCCTTTGCGATGCAGGGGCTGGGCTCGGGCGCGATCACCCTGCACGGCACACCCGATCAGAAACAGCGCTACCTGAGCAAAGTGGCCGTCGGCACGGCCATCGCGGCCTTTGCCTTGTCGGAGCCGGATTCGGGGTCGGATGTCGCGGCCATGAGCTGCGCGGCGCGCGCCGATGGCGACGGCTATGTGCTCGATGGGGAAAAGACCTGGATCTCCAATGGCGGCATCGCCGACTTCTATGTCGTCTTCGCCCGCAGCGGCGAGGCGCCGGGCGCACGCGGCCTCTCCGCCTTCATCGTCGAAGCGACGACGCCGGGGCTGGAAATTGCCGAGCGCATCAAGGTCATCGCACCGCACCCGCTGGCGCGGCTGCGCTTTTCCGGCTGCCGCATTCCGCGCAGCGCCATGCTCGGCGCGCCCGGACAGGGCTTCAAGGTCGCGATGCAGACACTGGACATCTTCCGCACCTCGGTCGCCGCCGCGGCGCTGGGCTTCGCCCGCCATGCGCTGGACGAGGCCCTGACGCGCGCCACGCAGCGCCGGATGTTCGACCAGGCGCTGGCCGACTTCCAGATCACCCAGACCAAGCTGGCGCAGATGGCCACCGGCGTGGATATCTCGGCGCTGCTGACCTATCGCGCGGCATGGCGGCGCGACCAGGGGCAGAACGTAACGCGCGAAGCCGCCATGGCCAAGATGACCGCCACCGAGACCGCGCAGCAGATCATCGACGCCGCCGTGCAGATATGGGGCGGCCTCGGCGTGGTCAGCGAGCATCCGGTGGAAAAGCTCTACCGCGAGATCCGTGCCCTGCGCATCTACGAGGGTGCCACCGAAGTCCAGCAGCTCATCATCGCGCGGCAGACGCTGGCCGCCTACGCGGCGCAGGGGCCGCACTAAGCGCAGCGCAAGGTCCGTTGGGAAGCCTGGCCTTCCCCTGCCGATCTGCGACAATGGACGTCCGCCGGGCCTGAAATCGAGGGGATGCGCCATGATCAGGGAACGCATAACACTGACCCAGTTCATCATCGAGGAACAGCGTCGCGTCAAGGGTGCCAGCGGCGATTTCTCGGTGCTGCTCAACGACATCGTCACCGCCTGCAAGACCATCAGCCACTTGGTGTCGCGCGGCGGTTTCGATGCCGCCGACGAAGACCCGCGGGACTACCTCGAACGCGCCGCAGGCGAGGCCGTCGTCAGGTCCTCGCTATGGACCGGGCGCCTGGCCGGCATGAGTGCCAAGTCCGGCGAGGGCATGACGCCCATCCCGGCGAAGTATCCGCGCGGCAAATACCTGCTGGTCTTCGATCCGCTCAACGGCTCGGGCAACCTCGACATCAATTTCATGTCCGGCACGATCTTTTCGGTGCTGCGCGCGCCGGAGGGCAAGCGCAAGCTCGCCGCCGGCGATTTCCTGCAGCCGGGAAGCAGCATGGTGGCGGCGGGCTTCATGCTCTACGGCGCCTCGACGCGGCTCGTGCTGACCACCGGCAACGGCGTCAACGCCTTCATGCTCGATCGCGAAATCGGCGAATTCATCCTCACCCATCCGCGCATGGTGCTGCCCGACAATGCGGCCACCTTTGCCATCAACGCTTCCAACGAACGCTTCTGGGAGCCGCCGGTGCGGCGTTACGTCAAGGAGTGCCTGGCCGGCAAGACCGGTCCGCGCCGGCGGGATTTCGGCATGCGCTGGGTTGCCTCGCTGATCGCCGAGGCCTATCGCGTGCTGGTGCGGGGCGGGGTCTTCCTCTATCCGGTCGACTCGCGGACCCGCGAAAAGGGCGGCCGCTTGAGCCTGCTGCATGAAGCCAATCCGATGGCCTTCATCATGGAACAGGCCGGGGGCGGCGCCACCACGGGTCGCGGTCGCATCCTCGACCTCGAACCGGCCGATCTGCACCAGCGCACGGCCCTGATTTTCGGCTCGAAGAGCGAGGTCGAGCTGATCGAGCGCTACCACCGGGACTATGTCGAGGGCCGCGATTCCGACCAGCATGATTTCCCGCTGTTCGGCACCCGTTCGCTGTTCCTCCACGAATAGTCGCGGCAGGCAGACAGCGGGGCAAAGGCTCTATCATTGGCGCATGTCCGTGATGCGCCCGCCATGCCCGCCCAGCCAGTGAAAGTTCTCTCCGTCATCCCGCCGATGACGCAGTTGAACACGCCCTATCCGTCGACCGCCTACCTGACCGGCTTCCTGCGTTCGCGCGGCGTCGTTGCGGTGCAGGAGGATCTGGCCCTGGCGCTGGTGCTGCGCCTGTTCTCGGCCGATGGCTTGCGCGCGCTGCGGGCATGCATCGTGGCCTTGCCGGCCAGGCAGCGCACGCCGCGGGTGAAAGCCTTCGAGCGGCAATTCGATGCCTACCTGGCGACCGTGGAGCCGGCGGTGGCCTTCCTGCAGGGGCGCGATCCCTCGATCGCGCACCGCATCGCCGGCCGCCGCTTCCTGCCCGAGGGGCCTCGCTTCGCGCCGCTCGCGGCCTATGTCGATGACCAGGGCGGTGATCCGCTGGCCTGGGCCTTCGGCGCGCTCGGCGTGACCGACCGGGCGCGGCACTTCGCCACGCTCTATCTCGACGACGTCGCCGACGTGCTGCGCGAGGCGGTCGATGCGCGCTTCGAGTTCGTCCGTTATGCCGAATCACTCGCGCAAAGCCAGGCCACGTTCGAGCCGCTGGCGCAGGCGCTGGTCGCGACGGAGAACCTGGTTGACCGCACGCTGCGCGAACTGACGCTGGAGGCCGTGAAGCGCCATGCGCCGCAGGTGGTGCTGGTCTCGGCGCCCTTCCCCGGCAACGTCTATGGCGCCTTCCGCATCGCCCAGGCGATCAAGGCGCACAACCCGGCCATCGTCACGGTGCTGGGCGGCGGCTTCGTCAATACCGAGTTGCGCGAACTGGCCGCGCCGCGCGTCTTCGATTATTTCGACTACGTCACGCTCGACGACGGCGAGCGCCCGCTGCTGGCCCTGCTCGAACACCTGCGCGGCGAGCGCCCGCAAGAGCGTCTGGTACGTTGCTTCCTGCGCGGCGCCGAAGGTGTGCGCTACGTCGATGCCGCCGAGCCCGACATTCCCTTCGCCGAAGCCGGCACGCCGACCTGGGACGGCCTGCCGCTGGACCGCTACCTGTCGCTGCTGGACATGCTCAATCCCATGCACCGGCTCTGGTCCGACGCGCGCTGGAACAAGCTGACCGTGGCTCACGGCTGCTACTGGAAGAAGTGCAGCTTCTGCGACGTCTCGCTCGACTACATCTCGCGTTACGAGGCGGTCGCGGCGACGACCCTGGTCGACCGCATCGAGACCATCATCGCCGAGACCGGGCAGAGCGGCTTCCATTTCGTCGACGAGGCGGCGCCGCCCAAGGCGCTCAAGGCGCTCGCCGCCGAATTGCAGCGGCGCAAGCGGGCGATCTCATGGTGGGGCAACATCCGCTTCGAGAAGTCCTTCACGCCGCAACTCTGCGCCGAGTTGGCCGACAGCGGCTGCATCGCCGTGTCGGGCGGATTGGAGGTGGCCTCCGACCGCTTGCTCAAGCTGATGCAGAAGGGCGTCTCGGTCGAGCAGGTGGCGTGCGTCACGCAGGCCTTCAGCGAGGCCGGCATCCTGGTGCATGCCTACCTGATGTACGGCTTCCCGACGCAGACCGTGCAGGACACGGTCGACGCCCTCGAATATGTGCGCCAATTGTTCACCGCCGGTTGCATCCAGTCCGGCTTCTGGCACCGCTTCACCTGCACCGTGCATGCTCCGGTCGGCCGGCATCCAGAACAGTACGGCATCAGGCTCAAGCCGCTGCCGAAGACCCTGTTCGCGAAGAACGACGTCGGCTTCATCGACCCGGGCGGCGTCGACCACGATGCACTCGGCATCGCGCTGAACAAGGCGCTCTACAACTACATGCATGGCATCGGCCTCGACCAGGACGTGCGCAGCTGGTTTTCCGGCCGGGTGCCGAAGACAACTGTTCCGCGCCATTTCATTGCGAGGGCGCTGGATTGACCGAAGAGGAACTGCCGTACCGGATCCCGGAGTCGGAACTGCATCCATCCATGGTGGTGCGCGTGGTGCTGTGGACCATCGGCAGCATCGCCCTGCTGCTGGGCATCATCGGCATTTTCCTGCCCGGCCTGCCGACCACGCCCTTCGTCCTGGTTGCTGCCGCCTGCTATGCGCGCGCCTCGGAAAGCTTCTACCGTCGCTTGATCGAGAACCCGACCGTGGGTCCGCTGATCGTCGAATGGCGGCGGCACCACAGCATTCCCCATCGCATCAAGTGGATCGCCATCACGCTGATGAGCCTGACCATCTGCGTCTCGATCTGGAGCTTTTCCGGCAAGCCCTGGCTGCAGGGGATGCTGGCCTTCATCGGCGTTTCGACCGCTGCGGTGCTCTGGCGCATACCGTCGCGCGACCGGCCGCGCCGGCAGGGGTAAAATTTGCCCCAATACAAGCAAATAAGGGAGTTTGCATCATGGCGAAATACAGTACCGAATCCATCCGCGCCGTGGCCCTGGTCGGCCATGGCGGGGCCGGCAAGACCACGCTGGCCGAAGCCCTGCTGTTCAAGGCCGGCGCCATCGCCGCCAAGGGCAGCGTCGAAAAAGGCAGCACCGTCTGCGACTTCGATGCCCAGGAAAAGTTGGCGGGCCATTCGCTGAACTCGGCGCTGGTCAATTTCGCCGCCGAGGGCGTGCATGTGCATCTGATCGACACGCCGGGCTATCCCGATTTCGCCGGCCAGGCCGTGGCCGCACTGGCCGGCGTCGAAACGGCGATCGTGGTCATCAACGCCCAGACCGGCATCGAGCTGGCCACCGAGCGCATGATGCGCGCCGCACAGGCGCGCGGCCTGGCGCGCATGATCGTGGTCAACAAGATCGACGCCGACAATGTCGACCTGCCGGCACTGGTGACCGACATCCGCGAGCGCTTCGGCAAGGAGTGCCTGTTGCTCGACCTGCCCGCCCACGGCCGCCAGGACGTCGTGGAAGTGCTCGAGCATGACAAAGGCGATACCGATTTCGATTCGGTCGCCCATGCCCACCGCGAGCTGATCGACCAACTGGTCGAGGAGGACGAATCGCTGCTGGCGCAATACCTCGATGACGGCAAGGATCCGGGCGCCGCCGCGCTCCATGCGCCCTTCGAGAAGGCGCTGCGCGCGGGGCACCTGATTCCGATCCTGTTCACCTCGGCGCGTACCGGCGCCGGCGTAGGCGAGTTGCTGCACGTGCTGGCCTCGCTGGCGCCGAGTCCGGCCGAGGGCAATGCGCCACCGTTCTACAAAGGAGAGCCGGGCGGCGCGCCGGAAGCCTTCGCCGCGGTTCCGGACGCCACCAAGCATGTGCTGGCGCATGTCTTCAAGGTCATCGCCGATCCCTATCAGGGCCGCGTCGGCGTCTTCCGCGTGCACCAGGGCACGATGAAGAAGGACAGCCAGCTCTTCGTCGGCGACGGCAAGAAGCCGTTCAAGGTCGGTCACCTCTACCAGTTGCAGGGCAAGGACTATGTCGAGGTCGACGAGTTGATGCCGGGCGACATCGGCGCCATCGCCAAGGTCGAGGAAATCGAATTCGACGCCGTGTTGCACGACTCGCACGACGAGGACCACATTCATTTGAAGCCGTTGGAATTCCCCCGGCCGATGCAGGGCCTGGCGGTGGAGACCAAGCGCAAGGGCGACGAGCAGCGCCTGTTCGACATCCTGCACAAGCTGGAACTGGAAGACCCCTGCTTCGCGGTCGAGCGCCATCCGACCACGCACGAGACCGTGATCCGCGGCCTCGGCGAAATGCATCTGCGCTACAAGCTGGAAAAGATGGCGACCCAGTTCAAGCTCGAACTCGACACCAGGCCGCCGCTGATCCCTTACCGCGAAACCATCACCGGCAATGCCGAGGGCCACTGCCGGCACAAGAAGCAGTCGGGTGGCGCCGGCCAGTTCGGCGAGGTCTACCTGAAAATCGAACCGATGGAGCGCGGCGCCGGCTTCGAGTTCGTCGATCGCGTCAAGGGCGGCGTGATTCCCGGCGTATTCATGACTTCGGTCGAGAAGGGCGTGCGCCAGGCGCTGAGCGATGGCGTGATCGCCGGATTTCCGGCGCAGGATATCCGCGTCATCGTGTACGACGGCAAGACGCATGCGGTGGACGGCAAGGACGTCGCCTTCGTCACCGCCGGCCGCAAGGCCACGGTGGAGGCCATCCGTGCCGCCGGTCCGATTGTGCTGGAGCCCATCGTCACCATCGAGATCGTCGCTCCGGAAGCGGCGATCGGCGATCTGACCGGCGACCTGTCGAGCCGGCGCGGCCACATCACCGGCACCAACCCGCGTCCCGGCGATACTGCGGCGATTACCGGCGAGGTGCCGCTGGCCGAAATCACCGACTATGCCTCGCGCCTGAAGTCGCTGACCGGCGGCCAGGGTTCCTACAGCATCGAGTTCGCCCGCCACGCGCAAGTGCCACCGCAGGTGCAGCAGAAACTCGCGTCGAGCTTCAAGCTGAAGGACGAGGACGAATAGTCCCGGGAAGAGCCGGCGCCGGCCACGGCGCCGCGATTCAGTTCATCGACGGACGGTCAGTGCTTGTGGTCCGTATGCCCGTCGTTCGCCGCGACCGGCGGCGCCAGGGGCGTAAACCGCGCCTGCTCGGCGGCCTTGCCGGCCAGGGTGACCGAGACCACGGCCTTCAGGTCGGGACTCGACGCATAAGTGCCGACGCCCTTGAGGCGGTTGTCGCCATCCGGCAACAGCTTCACGGTGGTTTTGCTCTTGCCGCCAAGCAGGGTCGCCGTGCCACCGGCGCCGACTGTCGGGACCTTGGCTCCGGCCTGGTCGGTGACGTAAACGATTACCGGATTGTCCTTGGCCTCCCTGCTGTCCCGGGCGACGACCAGCTCGAAGTGATAGGCGCCGGCCGTGCGCAGCTGGCCGCCGTTGGGCGCCTTCTTCTTGTCGTCAGGCTCGTTGCCGTGGGCCTGCGCGGTAGCGGCGGCGAGCATGGCGACGGCGAAGATCAGGGCGTTCAGGGATTTCATTGCGGGTCTCCTCGGGGGGGTCAGAAACTTTCCTTGTCGTGGGCGGCGAGCAGGCGTTCCAGGGCCGGCCTGCCCCAGAGCCAGAACATCAGCGGCGTCAGGACGGTATCGAGCAGCGTCGAACTGACGAGGCCGCCGAAAATCACCACGGCCACCGGATGCAGCACTTCCTTGCCCGGCGCGTCGGCCGAGAGCAGCAGCGGCAGCAGCGCAAAGGCGGCCACCAGCGCGGTCATCAGCACCGGCGTCAGGCGTTCCAGCGAGCCGCGCACGATCATGTGCTGGCCGAAGGTCTCGCCCTCGAAGGCGCACAGGTTGATGTAGTGGCTGATCTTGAGGATGCCGTTGCGCGTGGCGATGCCGGTCAGCGTGATGAAGCCGACCAGTGCCGCGACCGACAGCGGCTGGCCGGAAATCCATAGCGCGATGACGCTGCCGATCAGGGCCAGCGGGATGTTGCCCATGATGATGAGCGTCAGCGCCAGCGAGCGATAGCGGCTGTAGAGCACCATGAAGATCATGGTCAGCGACACGGCGGCGAGCAGCGCGATCAGCCGCGCGGCCTGCTCCTGGGCCTGGAACTGGCCTTCCAGCGCGGCGGAGTAGCCGTCCGGCAATGGCTTGGCGGCCAGCGCGGCGCGGATGTCGGCGATCACCCGCGACATGTCGCGGCCGTCGGTGTTGGCCGAGAGCACGATGCGCCGGCGCGAGTTCTCGCGGTTGACCTGGTTGGGGCCGTCACTCTCCTCGACACTGGCGATTTTCGACAGCGGCACATGGCCGCCCGGCGTTTCGATCAGCAGGTCGGCCAGCGCCTGCGGATTTCGCGCGGAATCCGGCAGGCGCACCAGCAGGTCGAAACGCCGCGAACCGGTGTCGCCGCCTTCGATGATCTGCGTGATGCGCTCGCCCTCGATCATCTGTTCCAGGCTGCGCAGCAGATTGCCCGGCTGCACGCCGTAGCGTGCCGCCTGCTCGTAGTCGAGGCGGATCTTCAACTGCGGGATCAGCACCTGCTTTTCGACTTGCAGGTCGGTGACGCCGGGAATCCGGGCCAGGCGCTCGCGCAGCTCGGCGGCCTGGCCGCGCAGGGTGTCGAGGTCGTCGCCATAGATCTTCAGCGCGATCTGCGCACGCACGCCGGAAAGCAGGTGGTCGAGGCGGTGCGAGATCGGCTGGCCGACGTTGGACACCGCCGGCAGCGCCGCGAGGCGGCCGCGGATGTCGGCGATGATTTGTTCGCGGTTGCGCGCCGAGGCCTTGAGGTCGACGTCCATCTCGGTGTAATGCACGCCCTCTGCATGTTCGTCGAGTTCGGCGCGGCCGGTGCGGCGACCTGTCTGCGTGACTTCGGGCACCTGCATCACCAGTTGCTCGGCCAGCGTGCCGATGCGGTTCGACTCGGCCAGCGAGGTGCCGGGATTGAGCAGGACGTTGACCGTCAGCGTGCCTTCGTTGAAGGGCGGCAGGAAGGAGCGCGGGAAGAAGGGCACGCTGGCCGCGACCACGGCCACCACCGCCAGCGCGGCCGCCAGCAGCGGCCTGGCGCGAGCGAAGGACCAGTGCAGCAGCTTTGCGTCCTGGCGTTTGAGCCAGGTCACCAGCGGACTGTCGCCGGCGTGCAACTGCTTCATGCGCGGCAGCAGGTAGTAGGCCATCACCGGCGTCAGCGTCACCGAGACGATCATGCTGGCGAGAATGGAGACGATGTAGGCCACGCCCAGCGGGGTGAACAGCCGGCCCTCGATGCCGGGCAGGACGAACAGCGGCACGAACACCAGCACGATGATCACCGTGGCATAGAGGATGGCCGAACGCACTTCCAGCGTCGCGGCGCCGATGACGTCGGCAACCGGGCGCGGGTGGGCGGCGGCGCGGTTGAGCTTGAGCCGGCGCAGCACGTTCTCGACGCCGACCACGGCGTCGTCGACCAGTTCGCCGATGGCGATGGCCAGGCCGCCCAGGGTCATGGTGTTGATCGACAGCCCGAAGTAGCGGAACACCAGCGCCGTGGCCAGCAGCGACACCGGGATCGCCATCAGCGAAATGATCGTGGTGCGCACGTTGAGCAAGAACAGGAAGAGGATCACCGCGACCAGGATCGCGCCGTCGCGCAACGCCTCCTCGACGTTGGTCACCGAATGCTCGATGAAATCCGCCTGCTTGAAGAGGAACTTCGGCGTCTCGACGCCGGCCGGCAGACCGCGGGAAAGTTCGGCCACGGCTTTTTCCACTTCGCGCGTCAGGGTCACGCTGTCGGCGCTGGGCTGCTTCTGCACCGAGAGGATCACCGCCGGCTTGCCCTGGTAGCTGCCGTCGCCGCGCTTGGTGGCCGGCGCCAGCTTCACCTCGGCGAGCTGCCGCAGCAGGATGGCCTGGCCGTTCCTGACCGTCACCACCAGGTTCTGCAAGTCCTCGATGCGCGAGCTGCGCCCGATCTGGCGGATCAGGTATTCGCGGCCCTGGGATTCGAGAAAGCCGCCGCTGGTGTTGGCGCCGAAGTCGCGCAGCGCGGCCTCCAGCTTCCCGCGCTCGACGCCCAGTGCCTGGAGCTGGGTCGGGCGCAATTCGACGCGGTACTGGCGGACTTCGCCGCCGATCGGAATCACCTGGGCCACGCCGGGAATGGTCAGCAGGCGCGGCCGCATAACCCAGTCGGCATACTCCCGCACCTGCATCGGACTGACTTTCGCCGGGTCGGCGGGCAGCGCGATCAGCAGGATCTCACCCATGATCGAGGAGATGGGGCCGAGTTGCGGCACGATGCCCGGCGGCAGGCCTTCACGCACCAGGTTCAGGCGCTCGGCGACCTGCTGCCGGTTGCGGTAGATGTCGGAACCCCATTCGAACTCGACATAGACGATGGACAGGCCGATGCCCGAGACCGAGCGCACGCGCGTCACGCCCGGCATGCCGTTCATGCCCGACTCGATGGGAAAACTCACCAGTTGCTCGACCTCTTCCGGCGCCATGCCGCCGGCCTCGGTCATCAGGGTTACCGTCGGCTTGTTGAGGTCGGGGAAGACGTCCACCGGCATCTGGCGCAGCGTGATCGCGCCGTAGATGACCAGCAGCAGCGAAATGCCGATGACGATCAGGCGCTGCCTGAGCGCGGTGTGGATGATGAAGTCGAACATGGCTTACCTGATCTGCGACAGCAGGTTGGCGCCTTCGGTCACCACGCGCTCGCCCTCGTGCAGGCCGTCGGTGATGGCCACGTTCGCCGCATCCAGCGACTGCGCGCGCAGCTTGCGGGCGACGAAGCGCTCGGCCTCGGCATGGACCCAGATCGCCGTCTCGCCGGCGCCGATTTTGGTCAGCGCCGCACGCGGCACCGCCGCGCCGCGGGTTTCGTGCGCGGTGCGCACGATCACCTTGACCGGCTGGCCGACCGCCACCATCGAGTTGGGCGCGACGATGCGGAACAGCAGGGGCAGCGCCTGTTCGCGCAAGGCCCGGCCGCCGCCGACGAACTTGAGCTCGAGTGCGGTCTGCTCCGCCAGCGCGCTGGCGGAGACCAGGGTCGCGCCGATGCCGACGTCGTAGGCCAGGGCCTCCACCGCCAGGCGCGCCGGATCGACGATCTCGAACAGTATTTCGCGCGCATCGACCAGGGCGCCGGCGACCAGGTGGTGCGAAGCGCTGATCACGCCGCTTGCCGGCGCGGCCAGCGGCACCGCGGCGTCGATGCTGGCGGCGACGAAGGCGCGGCGCTTTTGCAGTGCCTCGCGTTCGATCCGCGCCGTCTCGATTTCCTTTTGCGGCACGGCGCCTTCGAGTTGCTCGAAGCGCCGCACCCGCCCATCGGCGATCGCCAACTGCGCTTCCAGCTCGGCCAGTTGCGCCAGCTGGTTGCCGCGTTCGATGGCGCCGGCCAGCGGGCGCAGCCAGGCCAGCACTTCGCCCTTGGCCACTTTGCGGCCCGGCACCGGCATGCCCTTCGGTCCCGGCATCACGCTGCCGGCGAACGCGGCCTGGACGCGGCCGCCGGCATCCGGGTCGGCGATCACCTTGCCATTCAGCTCGATCGTTGCCGCCAGCGCGCCGAGCCGCACCGGCCGGGTGCGAATGCCCAACTGCCGCTGCACCGCCTTGGGCACGAACAGGCTGCCGTCGGCCAGGCGCTGGGGCGCGCCCGATGCCGGCAGCAGCGCCGACGCCTGCTTCGCGTCCTGGCTGTGGTCCTCGTCGCCGTGGGCAAACGCGCCGTGGCTGGCGAAGGCCAGCGCCGCCGCGAGAGTGATCGTCCTTATCCTGCGCTTCATCTGCTTCCCTTCCGTTTCTTGCGGCGACGAATCACCAACAGGACCAGGGCGGTCAACGCCAGCACAGCGGCGCCCAGCCACGAGGCCCATTCGCTGAGGCCATGAACGTGCGCGACTCCGGCCTGCGGCGGCGCGACGTCGAGCGTGGCCGACAACAGGTCGACACTGTCGCCGGCTTCGATGGAAATCGTCAGCGGATGCCTCGCCGGAGTCATTGCCGCGGCGTCGATGGCATACACGCCGGGCGCGGATTCGGCGGCGACGCCCTTGAGGCCGCCGCCTTCGATTTCCACTTTGGCGCCGGCGACCGGCTCGTTGCTGGCGAAGCGATCGACATAAATCACCAGTTGCCTGCCTTCGAGCACGGCAACCACTTCGAAATCCTCGGTGGCGGCCACCGCGCGCGGCGCGCTGGGCGTGACCGGAATCGGCGCCGGTGCCGCGTGGGTATGCCCGTCACTGGCATCGCCGCCCGCCCAGGCGGGAATGGCGATGGCCGCGGCCAGCAGGAAAACAAGCTTCATGGCGATACTCCCAGCGCCTGGTTCAGGCGCGAAATCGCCGCCGCGCGGGCCACCCGCTGGCGGTCGTAAAAGGCTTCGGCGTCGAACGCCGCGGCGCGGATGCGCAGCAGCGCCGACAGATCGGATTCGCCCAGCGCAAAGGCCTTTTCCGCCAGGCGCAGGTTGTCGGCGGCCAGTGCGCGGCGCTCCCCGGCCTTGGCGAGCTGTTGCCCGGCCGCGCCGAGCGCGCGTCGCGTGCGCAGAGTCTCCAGCTCGACGCGGGTCCGCGCGCGCTGCATTTCCGCGTCGGCCTGGCTGGCCTCGGCCTGTGCCGCGGCGGTCTCGCGGCGCAACTGCGCGCCCGAGGAAAACGGAATCCTGAGCCGCACGCCGATGCTGCTGGCGTAGGGCTCGGCGAAGTCGCCGCGCTCGCGCACCACGCGCAAGGCCAGTTCCGGGGCGGCGCGCGTCGATTCCGCAGCGACCGTGGTGCGTGCCCGGGCGCCGCGGGCCGCGGCCGCGGCGGCCGCCAGCAGCGGATGCGTCGCCGCGGTCGCATCGGGGTCGGAGGTCCGCTGCCCGGTCGGTGCCGGGCTTTCCTCGCCGATCTCGGCCGGCGCGCCGGCGCCGGTCAGCGCCTGCAGGGTTTGTTCCGCCTGCAGCCGGCCGGCCTCGGCCTCGATCAGTTCGGCCTCTGCGGCGAGCACTTCCGCTTGCGCCAGGTTGCCGTCGATGCGCGACAGATCGCCGGCGTGGTAGCGGCGCCGCACATCGGACTCCAGCCCGCGCGCGGTTTCCAGGCGGCGCGTTGCCAGCGCCATGGCATTGCGCGCCGCGGCCAGTGCCCACCACGCCTCGCGCAGCTCGCCGGCCAGCTCCCAGCGCAAGGCGGCGCGTTTCGCCGCCACCTCGTCGATCTGGCTTGCGGCCGCATCCTCGCGCGCCGCTTTCTGGCCCGGCAGCCACAGGGGCGCGGCCAGTTCGACTTCGTATTCCTGTTGTCCGCGATCGCGATTCCAGCGGTCGTTGCGGCTGCCGATGGACACCGCACCCGGTTCCGGCGTCAGCCCGGCGGCAACTTCCCGCGCCGCCTGCGCCTCGGCGTCGCGCGCATCCAGCGCGGCCGCCTGTGGATGCAGCCGCCAGGCCTGTTCCAGGGCCGCCGCGAGGCCGCCCGCCGGCTTTCCGGTATCCGTCGCTAAGGCTGGCTGAGCCAGCAGCAGTGCCACGGCGCAGACCAGCATCCCGCCGCTTCGTCGACGATTTCCTTTTGCCATTCCCTAGCTACCCGCTGCTTGACGTGTCACGCATTCTGCAAAGGGCAAGCTCACCGCAAGCTGACGCGGCGATTACATTTCTGTAATCTGCCTCGGGCATCGATGCTGCGGGCGCACAATCTCGGCATCGCAACGGGCGGGAAAGGGCAATGAAGCTCCTGGTGGTGGAAGACGAGCCGAAAACCGGCGACTACCTCAAGCAGGGTCTGGTCGAGGCCGGCTTCGTCGTCGACCTGGCGCGCGATGGCGTGGATGGCCTGCATCTGGGCGAAACGGGCGACTACGACCTGGCGATTCTCGATGTCATGTTGCCGCGCCTGGACGGCTGGCAACTGCTCTCCGGCCTGCGTCGCGCCGGGCGCGAGATGCCGGTGCTGTTCCTCACCGCGCGCGACCGGGTCGAGGACCGCGTCAAGGGGCTGGAACTCGGCGCCGACGATTACCTGGTCAAGCCCTTCGCCTTCGCCGAACTGCTGGCCCGCGTGCGTACACTGCTGCGCCGGGGCAGCCGCAACCAGGAGCCGCAGCAGATGCGCGCGGCGGACCTGGAACTGGATCTGCTGCGGCGGCGCGTCTCGCGCGGCGGTCGCCAGATCGACCTTACCGCCAAGGAGTTCGCGCTGCTGGAGCTCCTGCTGCGGCGCCAGGGCGAAGTCCTGCCGCGTTCGCTGATTGCCTCGCAGATCTGGGACATGAACTTCGACAGCGACACCAATGTCATCGAAGTGGCGGTGCGCCGCTTGCGCGCCAAGATCGACGACGGCTTCGAGCCGAAGCTGATCCGCACCGTGCGCGGCATGGGCTATGTGCTGGAGGCGGAAGTCGCATGAGACGTGGACGCGCCTCGATTACCACACGCCTGACCCTGCTGTTCGCCGCCGTGGCGACGGCGGTGCTGCTGGCGCTGGGCCTGCTGATCGGCAACGCGGTGGAAGAGCACTTCGTCGAACAGGACATGGAAGTGCTGACCGGCAAGACGCACCTGGCCGCCCATGTGCTCGAACAGAGCCGCCTGCCAGCGGATGCAGGCGCCCTGCTACGGCAGCTCGAGGATTCGCTGGTCGGTCACCACGGCCTTGCCATGGTAGTCCTGGGGCCTGACGGGAATCGCCTGTTTGCGACCCCGGATACCCCGTTTCCGGACGAAATGCTGAAGCCCGCGGGCGCCGGCGGCAAACCGCGGGCCTGGACGCAGGCGGGGCAACCCTGGCGCGGCATCGCCACCCTGCTGCCGACCGCCAATCGCGAGCTGCCGCCGCTGCTGGTCGCCGTGGCGGTCGATATTTCCCATCACGAGCACTTCATGGAATCCTTCCGCAGCACGCTGTGGCGGTTCGTCGCCCTGGCCGCCGTGCTGGTGGGCTTCCTCGGCTGGATCGCGGTGCGCCGCGGGCTGGCGCCGCTGCAGGCGATGCGCCAGGGCGCGGCGGGCGTTACCGCCAACCGGCTCGATACGCGCTTGAGCCTGGACGCGGTGCCGGTCGAGCTTGCCGAACTGGCCGAGACCCTGAACGAGATGCTGGCCCGCCTCGAAGATTCCTTCCGGAGGCTGAGGGATTTTTCGTCGGACCTGGCCCACGAACTGCGCACGCCGATCAGCAACCTGATGACCGAGACCCAGGTTGCGCTGACGCGGGCCCGCAGCGCCGACGAATACCGCGAGGTGCTGGCCTCGAATGCCGAGGAATACGAACACCTGGCGCGCATGATCGGCGACATGCTGTTCCTCGCGCAGGCCGACAACGGCTTGCTGGTGCCCAGTCGCGAACCGGTCGACCTGGCGGCGCAGGTGCGCGAGCTGTTCGACTTCTTCGATGCGCTGGCCGAGGAGAAAGGCCTGCGGCTGTCGCTGAGCGGCAGCGGCCAGGTCTCCGGCGACAAGCTGATGCTGCGCCGCGCGCTGGCCAACCTGTTGTCCAACGCGATCCGGCACACGCCGCCGGGCGGCAGCATTCGGGTCGGCATCGAAGCCGGCGGCGAGGGCACGCGGCTCAGCGTGGAGAACTCCGGCGAGTCGATTCCGCCGGAGCAGATGTCGCGCATCTTCGATCGCTTCTATCGCGGCGATCCGTCGCGTCACGCCGGCGGTGAAGGCGCCGGCCTGGGCCTGGCCATCACCCGTTCCATCATTCGCGCGCACGGCGGCGAGATCGCCGTCAGGCCGGTGGCGGGAGGCGTGTGTTTCGACCTGAGGATGGCGTGAGCGGCGCTGCCGCCACGTCAAATTGTTTATTGTCATAGGAGAGCTTGTCATGAAACAGCATGTACTGCGCGCCGCGACCGCGGCTGCTTTTGCATTCTTCCTGCAACCCGTGCTGGCGATGGATCATTCCTCGCACGCCGCCCCGGCGGCGAAAGCCACGAGCCAGCCCTTGGCCGAAGGCACGATCAGGAAGCTCGACCTGGCCGCGGGCAAGGTCACCATCGCGCATGGCGAAATCGCCAACCTCAACATGCCGCCGATGACCATGAGCTTCAAGGCGAAGGACGCCGCGATGCTGAAGCCATGGAAAGCGGGCGACAAGATACGCTTCCGCGCGGCGGACGCCAACGGCGTGCTGACCGTCGTCAGCATCGAAGCGGCGAAGTAGGATCATGCCCGCCTGTTTCGCGCGGTCGGCGATGCTGCTCGTCTTTTGCGCCGCGAACGCGTGGGCCCAGCCGGTCGAGCAGTTGATCGGCGGCCGCGTCGAGAGCCTGCTCGCATTCGCCCGCGAGCGCCATCCCGAATTCGCTGCGTTGCGCGCCGAGGCCGAGTCGGCCGCCGCGCGCGTCGAGCCGGCCGGTGCGCTGCCCGATCCGGTGTTGCGCACCGAGTTGCGCGACGTCACCAACGAGGGCCTCGACGCCAGCGCCAACCTGCTGCCGCCTCGCATCGGCGGCGCGCGCTATACCTTCAGCCAGTCCCTGCCCTGGGCCGGCAAGCGCGACTTGCGGCGCGAAGTCGCCGGCGCCGGCGCCGACGAGGCGACGGCGCTGGCGCGCGCCGGCTGGGTCGAACTGGCGACGAAAATCAAGCTGACCTATGCGCAACACCATGTGCACCTGCTGAGCATCCGCTACGCGAAGGAGAACCTCGACCTGATGCGCCGCGTCGCCGAGATCGCGCGCACGCGCTACGCCAGCGGCTTCGGCGGCCAGCAGGATGCGCTGCGCGCGCAGACCGAGATCGTCGCCATGGAAACCGACCTGACGATGCTGGAGGGCGAAAGCGCCCAGGCCAGTGCCCGCATGCGCGCGCTGCTCGGCCGTCCGGAGAACGTCAAGCTGCGGCCGCCGGAGGAATTGCGCGTGCTGCCGCCGGTGGCCAGGCTGGGGCTGCCCGCGCTGGAAGACCGCTTGCGCGCCAACAATCCGCAGCTCGCCGCCGAGGATGCGCGCATCGCCGGCGCCGAGAAGAACCGCGCGCTGGTGGATCTCAACCGCTATCCCGATGTCACGCTGGGCGCCTCGCCGACGCAGACCCGCAACCGGGTCAGCCAGTGGGAGCTGATGTTCGAGATCAACATTCCGTTGCAGCAGGGCAGCCGCCGCGCCCAGGAGCGCGAGGCCGAACTCAAGCTCGACGCGGTGCGCCTGCGCCGGACGGATACGCTGAACCAGGCGCTGGCCGCGCTGGCCGAGGGCGTCGCCGGCCTGCAGGTGGCGCAACGCCTGGAAGCGCTGGTCAGTGGCGGCCTGCTGCCGCAGGCCGAACTGACGCTCAACGCGGCACTTGCCGCCTATGAAACCGGCCGCGCCGAGTTCTCCATGGTGCTGGATGCGCAACGCCAGTTGCGCCGTGCCCGCACCGACCTGGTCAAGGCGCGCGGTGACCAGCAGATGCGCCTGGCCGAGATCGAGAAAATGGTAGGAGAAGAACTATGAAATCCCAAACCCTGGGCGTCGTCGTCGCCCTGCTGGTGGCGCTCGGCGCCGGCTACTGGGCCGGTGTCAGGAAGAATGTCGGTGCCGGCGGGACGGCGAAGGTGGCCGCAGCGGACACCATGGCCGCCGCCGCTCCCGACGCCATGGCGCCAAAGCCGCGCAAGCTGCTCTACTACCGCAATCCGATGGGCCTGCCCGACACTTCGCCGACGCCCAAGAAGGATTCCATGGGCATGGACTACATCGCAGTGTACGAGGGCGGGGACGAGCCCGGCGCCGCGGGCGAGATCAAGGTCAGCACCGAGAAGGTGCAGAAGCTCGGCGTCAAGACCGAGCCCGCCGCCTTGCGCGAGCTGGCGCGCCGCGTCACGGCGGCGGGCCGCGTCGAGATCGACGAGCGGCGCCTGCACAACGTCGCGCCCAAGTTCGAGGGCTGGGTCGAGCGCCTGCACGTCAATGCCACGGGCCAGCCGGTGGGCAGGGGCCAGCCGCTGTTCGAGGTGTACAGCCCGGAGCTGGTCTCGGCGCAGCGCGAATACGCGGTGGCGACCAAGGGCATGGCCGCGCTCAAGGATGCCAGCGCCGAAATGCAGTCCGGCATGCGCCAACTGGCCGAGGCCAGCCTGGCGCGATTGCGCAACTGGGATATCTCAGAGGAACAGATCACGGCGCTGGCGGCGGGCGGCGAAGCCCGACGCACGCTGACCTTCCGTTCGCCGGCCGGCGGCGTGGTGATGGAGAAGAAGGCCGTGGCCGGTATGCGCTTCATGCCCGGCGAGATGCTCTACCAGATCGCCGACGTCTCGTCGGTCTGGGTGCTGGCCGACGTCTTCGAGCGCGACGTCGCCCAGGTCAGGCCCGGGCAGAAGGTCAGGGTCGCGATCAATGCCTATCCGGACAAGGGCTTTGCCGGCACCGTTGCCTACATCTACCCGACGCTCAAAGCCGAGACGCGGACGATTCCGGTGCGCATCGAGCTGGCCAATCCCGGCGGCCTGCTCAAGCCGGCGATGTATGCCAGCGTCGAGCTGGCGGTGGGTGCCGCCGCCCGCGTACTGACGGTGCCGGTCTCGGCCGTGATCGACAGCGGCAGGCGCCAGATAGTGCTGCTGCAGAAAGCGGCGGGGCGCTTCGAGCCGCGCGAGGTCAAGCTCGGCCAGCGCAGCGACGAATACGTCGAGGTGCGCGAGGGCCTGGCCGAAGGTGATGCCGTGGTGGTGGCGGCCAATTTCCTGATCGATGCCGAAAGCAACCTCAAGGCGGCCTTGGGCGGCCTGACGGCGGCGCCGGAGGTGGGCGCCAAACCCGCCAAGGCCTCGGTCAGCCACCAGGCCACGGGCACCCTGGACGCGATCGATGCCAAGAACGGCAGCGTCACCGTGACCCATGGTCCGGTCGCCAGCCTCGCCTGGCCGGCGATGACCATGGACTTCATCCTCGCCAATCCCGGGCTGGCGGGCAAGCTCAAGGCCGGCGCGCCGGTGGATCTCGAATTCGTCGAGCGCGGGCCGGGTGAGTGGGTGATCACGAAGATGGAGGCGAAGGGTGCCGCGCCGGCCGCCGCCGCGCACAAGGGGCATTAGGATGAAACCTGCTGCAGATCTTTCGTTTGTGCGGGATCGGGACGGCGGGGCATGCCGCGCTGCTCATGTCACCCGTCCCCACGGCTTGCCCTGCATGGCAAGCCGGCTTCGGCAGCGCGGAGCAGTGCTCCGCGAAACCCTGCCTACGCCCTTCTTTACTTCGCTGCGCGGCATAC
>ORJL011028980.1_pt1 | contig 26573 bp, 23 predicted proteins | sample 1779941 | NCBI WGS metagenome assembly ORJL01 (sample SAMEA104232317, study PRJEB22302) | groundwater metagenome | biome: forest; feature: aquifer; material: groundwater | place: USA | collected 2011-08-07 | depth 5.8 m
GCCGCCCCCGTCGCCGCCGCCAGGCCGGCATCCGCCTCGCGACCCGCCGCCCGGTCGCGACCCGCGTCCGCTCCCGCCTCCGCCGGCACCGACGACGCCACCCTCGCCGAGATCCCCGTCACGGCCGACGCCGACCCCGCACCCACCCTCATCGACGAGGCCCTCGCCCCCGGCCCGCGCGACCTCGCCTCGGCCCCCGGTCCCGGCGGCTTTCAGGACTCCGCGACCATCGCCGAGTTCACGCCGCCCGCCGTCGATTCCGGCGAGCCGGGCTTTCAGGACTCCGCCACTATCTGCGACGACACGTCGCCCGCAGCCGCCGCCGACGAGCCGGGCTTCCAGGATTCCGCCACCATCTGCGACGACACGCCGCCCGCAGCCGCTGTCGGCGAGCCGGGCTTTCAGGATTCCGCCACCATCTGCGACGACACGCCGCCCGCAGCCGCCGCCGGCGAGCCGGGCTTCCAGAATTCCGCGACCCTCGCGGAAATCGCCCCGCCGACCACGCCCCGCGCTCCGAAGGGGCTCGATGCCTCGAGCTTCGGCCTGGCCGCGGACTTCTCCTCCCCGGCGCCCACCTCGCAGCCGACCAAGGCGCAAGCCGATTCGGGCGCCACCGTGTGCGACGTCGATGCGCCGGAGATCGGCGAATTGCGCAATCCCGCCGCCGACGCGCCGGCCGACGTCAACACGACCGTCGCCGATCTCGCCCCCCCCGCGACGCAGCGCGTCTCATCGGTTGCACGCAGCGGCGGCGCCGCGCCCAGCTCGCCGTCGCAGTCCCCGGTGGTGAAGTCCGGCCCCGCCGGGTCCGAGCCCCGGATCGCGCGCAGCACCCGGCCCGGAAATGCCTCGCCCGCCGGCACCGGATCCGTCGCCGCCAGCGCGCCGGCCCCGTCCGGCACGACCGGCACTTCCGCGGTGGATGCCACCCGCACGGGCAAGTTCTCGGTGCCGCCCCTCCCAGGTGCGACCGGTGCCTCCGATGCCCGCCGGACCAAACGCCCGACCGCGCGCGGCTTCACCCCCGACGTACTCAGCCAGATCAAGCAAAGCGGAAAGATCTTCGGCAACTACTACCTGCTCGAGAAGCTCGGCCAGGGCGGAATGGGCACGGTCTACAAGGGCTACGACACCAAGTTCAAGCGCTACGTCGCCGTCAAGCTGCTCACCCAGACCGCCGGCGAGAGCGACGCCATGGTCGCCCGCTTCATTCTCGAGGCGCAGTCCGCCGCCAAACTGCGCCACGCGAACATCATGCCGGTGCACGACTATGGCTGCATCAACAACTCCCACTACCTGGTCATGGACTACTGCGAGGGTCATTCCCTCGACCGGGAGATCCGCTCCAAGGAGGCCCTAAAGTTCCCCAAGGGCCAGCAGCCCCCCGACGGCCGCAATCCCGGCCTCGAGGTCAAGGCCGCCCTCAAAATCCTGCGCGACGTGTGCAGCGCGGTCGACCTCGCCCACCGGAACAACATCATCCACCGCGACCTCAAGCCGGCCAACATCCTGGTCTCGCCCGACGGCGGCATCATGCTCACCGACTTCGGCCTCGCCCGCGACCTCTCCGAAGAGAGCGTCCGCCTCACCAAGTCCGGCATCACCCTCGGCACCCCGCTCTACATGTCCCCGGAACAGGGAGCCGGCGAAACCAAGGGGGTCGACGGTCGCAGCGACATCTACTCGCTGGGCGCGATCGCCTACGAGCTCTTCACCGGGCGCCCGCCCTTCGAGGGCACGGACACCATGGCGGTGCTGGTCAAGCACATGCACCTGGAGCCGACGCCGCCGAGCAGCCTGGTCAAGAACCTCGATCCCCAGATCGAGACGGTGATCCTCAAGTGCCTGGAAAAGGACAAAGGGCGCCGCTACGCGACCTCGGGAGAGCTCGCCGAGGATTGGGACTGCCTGCTCCGCGGCGAGCCGATCCGCTCCCAGGCCCCCTCGGTGATGCCCCGGGTCCGCCGCTGGCGCCGTCGCAACAAGGCCGCGGTGGCCGCCTTGTTCGTGGTCGTCGCCTGCATCGGGATCGCCTCGTTCCTCATCGTCCAGCGGATCGCGCTGGAGAAAGACAAGGATCGCGCGGCCGAACTGGCCCAGGTGCAGGAGCGGCTGAACGGCGCCAAGGTCCAGCTCGCCCAGGCCCGCGCCAAGGTTGCAGAGGCGCTCGCCGCGCGCCGCCAGGGCAACTTCAAGAGCGTGGAAGAGCTGGTCGGCGACGTGGGCAAGACGGCGGACGAGGCCCTCCGCCTCGACCCCGCCCTGCTCGACGCCGAAGTGGTGCGCGCGGAGGCGCTGCGCGTCGCCGGGCGCTGGGACGAGGCCCTCGCCGCGCTCGCCAAGGTCTTCCACCGGGACGCCAGGCACGGCCGCGCCCGCTGGACCGCGGGTGGCGTCCATCTCGACACCTGGTACTGCAACATGGTCGACGCGCGCCTCGGCGGCCTCGGGCTTGCCCGCCTGGTCGTCGGACCTGCGCCCGCGGGGGACGAGATCGCCCGCCTGGTCTCCCCGGCCTCCGCAGAGTCGGCGCGCCCCGAACTCGACGCCTGTCGCAAGCAGGCGATCGCGGAGTTCGGCCAGGTCCCGATCGCGGGCGCCGCCGAGTCGGCCGTCGCCCGCGGGCTCGCCGACCTGCTCGCGGACCCGGCCAAGGCCTCCGACGCCCTCGCGCGCCTGCGCGAGAGCGCCGGAAAGCAGGATGAGTTCGACGAGGCCCTGCTCGGCATCGCCCTCGCGCACGAGTGGCTCGGCGACGAGATGGCCGCGCTCGACGCCTACGCCGGTCTCGTCCGCCGCGACCAGGGGCAGCGCTGGCTCTACCGCGACCGGGTCGCCCTTGCCGTCCTCGCCGCCCTGCGCACCCAGGCCGGCGGCGACACCCTGGTCAAGGCGCTGCGCGACGCGCTCGGCGACCTCGACCGGATCGAGACGATCGACCCCGACGCCGCGTCCCTCGCGCCGCTCCGGCCCTGGATCCTCTGGCGCATCGCCACCAGCGGCCGGGCCTCCCCGGCCGACGCCAGGCAGGCGCTCGAGTCGGCCCACGGGTTCCTTTCCGGCATGGCCGCGACCGCCGGCGCGGCCGGGCACTTTCTCCGCGGCGACGTCCTCGCCCGGCTCGCGTCGCTGCAGAACGAACTCAAGGAAGACCCCACGCCGGCCCTCGAAGACGCCGCCAAGGCCTACACCCAGGGGCTCGAGAGCGGAGCCAACCCGCGCTTCCTCGAGGCGCGCGCCGAGACCCGGATGCGACTCGCGCACGAGCTGCGTCAGCGCTCCCACGACTCCACCGCAGCGCTGGTGGCGGCGATCGCGGACTTCGCGACGCTCATCCATGCCGCCGAGGGCTCCCGCAACGCCGGCTCCCTGCGCAGCCGCCGCGGCGCCGCCTGGCTCGGCCTCGCCGAAGTCTTCATCCGGAACGGCGCCAAGGAGGACCCGATCGCCGCCTTCGAGTCCGCGGCCGCCGACCTCACTGCCGCCTTCGAAAAGAACCCGCAGGACATGACCGTCTTGCGCCTGCGCATCCGCGCCTACGCCGGCATGAGCGGCCACTATGGCATGACCCGCCAGGTCGACCGGAAACTCGAGTACGCCCGCCTCAACGAAGCCGACTGCGCGGTCGCGCTCGAGAGCACCCCGGACGACCCCGAGCTGCTCCAGCTCCTCGGCAACGCGGAGTCGGCCATCGCGACCCACTGGGACATCGGCACCGAGGAGCGCTCCAAGTACATCGGCCTCGCGGAAAAACACTACCACCGGTCGATCGAGCTGGGGAACATCCTCCCCTGGAACGACCTGGCCATGCTCTATTGGGCGATCGGCAACGAGGGCCGCGCGCTCTCGGCGCTCAAGAAATTCTCACTCAGCCTGCCCAAGCCCGACCCCGACATCGAGGACCAGATCGCCCGCATCGAGCAGGACTACACGATCAAGCGGGAGCTCGACGAGGGGCGCGAGCTGGCCATGCGCGGCGAATACGAGAAGGCCGAGGAGAAGTACGTCGAAGGCCACCGCAAGGTGATCGGCTACTTGAGGCTGGTCAGGCCCGAAGAGCTCGCGGCCGTGCTCGCGAAGTACTCCTCGAACCTCGCCGTCACTTCCTACGATCTGGCGTGCATCTACGCGCAGGCGAGCATCGGCAAGGCGGGCATGCGCGACCGGGCTACGAAACCGGATGCCAAACAGGCCCAGGCGTACGTCGACAAGGCGTTCGCCGGGCTCGACCAGGCTCTCTACTACTGCTACGGCTGGACGATCGGAGCGGGCGGGACCATGGCCCAGGACGAGCGCCTGAACGCCAATGCGCGCAAGGATCCGGACCTGGAGCCGTTGCGCAAGGATCCTCGCTGGAAGGCGTTTCTCGAGAAGCTGGATACTGCGCCGAAACTGGATACTCCGCCGAAATAGGGGTTGCTTGCCAAACTGTGTTGGCCGGTGGTCGGACCAGTGCCGTTCGACGCGCGGGCGTCCTCGTGCCCTTGCCACGGGCCGAGGTCATGTCGGCGGCGGCGGTGACCACGCAATTCGCTTCCCCGCGTCGCCAGCCGCGGCTATCATGAGCCCGACGGATTCCTTCCCCGCGCACGCAATTCGGAGCCCATCATGAACCGCACGACCTGCTGCCTGATCGTGATCCTGCTCTCGTTCGGAGTCTTCGGCATCCCGGTTGTGCTCGGGGGCGGCTACATGCCCGAGCCCGATCCGATCCTGCCCGATCCGCCCGACGGGTCGACGCTGATCCAGGCGGTTCAGGAGTTGCTGCGCGACCTGCCGGTACGCAGCGATTCCTCGATGCTCGGCGGACCGATCCGGTTCGACGGCCCGATGGGCCCCGCCTTCACGAGCCTCCAGTCGGGGGAGCAGATGGCCGCCCGGGGGGAGTCTCCCGTGGCCGCCTACCAGGCCGCGATCGACGGGTTCTCGCGCGCGGTGGAGCGGAATCCGAACGACCTGGGCGCGCACCGCGGACTGGTCCGTTCCCAGGCCGGGCTCTGCGGATTCGAAGCCCTTCAGGGCAAGGCGTCCGAGGGCTGCATTCTCAAGGCGAAAATCGCCGCGCTCGAGGGGCTCAAGAACGCCCCGGACGACCCGGGGCTGCTCCACCTCCTGGGCAACGTCGAGACCTCGCTGGCCACGCTTCCCGAACTCAGCTCGGCGGATCGGGCCAAGCACTACACCGAAGCCGCCCGGTACTATGACCGCGCCGCGGCGGGAGGCTACGTCTTTTCGCGCTACGCGCTCGGGATGCTCTATCTTTCGCTCGGGAACTATGCCGAGGCGGCGAAGCAACTGAGGGACTTCCAGGCCCGGTTCGGGGAGGCGCTGCCGGGTCTCGAGCAGGCGCTCGCCCAGCTCGACCAGGCGATCAAGGCCGAACCCTCGCGCGACCTGGACCAGGCCTTCACCAAGCTGCTCAAGGACGGCGACCGCGACGCCGCGGCCAGGCTGTTCGCGAGCGGGCTCAAGCAACTCCACGACTCGCTGGGCATCCCGGCCGGCCAGGAGCAGCCCTCAGCCCCGGCGCACGACCGGTTCCGCCACGCGACCGCGCACTACAATCTGGCGTCGATCTACGCGCAGCAGGGGAAGCTCGCGGAGGCCTACCAGGCCCTCGAGCAGGCGCTGAAGCTGGGTTGGACGCAGGGAACCGGCCCAGGCGACCGCCGCGGCAAGGGCCAGCTCCGCCGGCAGCTGGAGAACGATCCGGACCTGGCCCCGCTGCGGCAGGATACCGCGCGCTGGGCGGAGCTGCTCTCGCTGGCGGGCTAACGGACCGCGGGGCCCGCTCACGCCGCCACGGAACGCCCCGCGGACCAAGCACCCGGGCGGTGAGGCCTCGACGCGCGCGCGGTGGTGCTCAGCCGTTCACCCGCACTTGGGCGTCCGCAGCCACCACGACGCGATTGCCCCCGCCCTGCCGGGCGGCGCCGAGCGCCTGCTCCCCGCGCTTCATCAGCGAGTCGCGCGTCCGGTCTCGCGAGTACAGGTAGTCGGCCAGCCCGATGGACAGCCCGAGCGGATGCTCCGGATAGTCCGTCTGCAGGGCGTCGGAACGGGACTGGACGGCCGCGTTCAAGCGCTCCGCGTAACGGAGCGCGTGCTCGATGGAGGTCTCCGGCAGCAGCACGAGGAACTCCTCGCCGCCGTAGTGCCCGGAGATGTCGACATCGCGCGAGGATTCCTCGATGACCGCCGCGAGCGACTTGAGAACGCGGTCGCCCGCCGCCGGCCCGAAGGTGTCGCGTATCGTCTGCACCTGCCCGACCTCGAGTCGCGCCACCGTGAGCGGCCGCCCGTACCGCCTCGCCCGCTCCATCTCGTAGGTCAGCGCCTCCATCATGTGCCGGCGGTTGTAGAGCCCGGTCACCTCGTCCCGGATCGCCATCTCCCGCATCTTCTCGAACAGGAGCGCGTTCTCGAGCGCCAACCCGGCTTCCGCGACCAGGATCCCGAGCGTTTCCAACGCTCCCGCCTGGATCGAGGCGCCCGAGAAGGCGTTGTCGGCCAGCACCAGACCGGTGAGATACGTACGGCTGAAGATCGGCGACGCGACCAACTCGCGCACGTCGAAGTATTGCAGCAGCCGCGCGGCCAGCCCCCGCTCCTGCCCGGCCCCCACGACGAACGGACCCTGCTCCAGGGCGCAACGGGCGAGAAAGTTGTCGTCCGACTCCATGGCGAAAAAGATCTCGGCGCTGCGCGGCTCCATTTGCGAGGAGTCGCGCACCTCGCGCCCGGCGATCCAGCGACTTTCCCAATCGACCGCGAAGTAGGCGGCGCGGTCGAAGCCCAGCCCCGAATGCACCACGCCGACGATGGTGCTGCGCACCTCCGCGGGGTCGAGCGTCTGTCGGGCCGAGCGAATCGCCCCGTTGAGCTCCGTCAACTCCTTCACCCGGACGTCGAGTTGGCGCCTCGCCGCGTCGTACAGCATGTCGACCCGGCCGATTTCCTCGTTCGCGCGCTCGAGGGCGCGCCGCATCGTCTGCGCGTCCGGCATGGGGAGCTGGAATACTTCGGCGGTGCGGGTGAGCTCGAGATCGATCTCCTGGTGGATCGCATCCGGGTCGATCCGGTCGAATTCCAGCCGCGAGTGCACGTGGCCTTCGAGACGGGGCGGCCGCAGCGCATTCACCGACCCCATTCCCCGGCTCCACGCCACGAAATCGGCGGCCGCGACGATCTCGGCCACCCGCTCCGCCCCGGCCGGAAGCTCGACCCGCGGGGCCGCGCCGAGCGCGTGGTGCAGCCGCACGGCCTGGCAGATCGACGGCGGCAGGTGCCAGCGCTCCAGGAGCAGGGCGCCCACCTGCGCGTGGTCGGTGCCCAGTAGCTCCTGCTCCAACACCACCCCCTCGACCGGCTCCCGCTCGAGCCGTCCCGCGAGCGCCAGATACTCCGCCGGCGCATTGCGATCGATCACCACCTTGCCGATGTCGTGCAGCAGGCCGGCCAGGTAGGCATCCTCGGGTGGGGCCTTGGATGTAAGCCGCGCGATCGCCCGCGATGCGGCCGCCGTGGCGAGGCAGTGCTGCCAGTAGGGGACCTTCGCCAGCCCGCTCGACTTGTGCCGGTCGAGCAGGCTGGCGAACACCGACACGCTCAGCACGATCGTACGCAGGGAGCCGAACCCGAGCAGGGCGATGGCGTGCTGGACGCTGGTGATCTTGCCGCGGAATCCGTAGGCGGGCGAATTGACGATGCGCAGGACCTTCGCGGTGAGCGCCTGGTCCTTCTCGATGACCTTGCCCGCGTCCTTCGCGGACGACCCGGCGTCGAGCACGATCTCGAGGATGCGGACGACGACCGAGGGGAGAGTAGGAACGGCGTCGAGCTGCCCGATGATCCTTTCCGCGGGAGTCTGGTGCATCGGTGTCTCCCCACCACGCCGTGCGTCGCACAAATCATAGCAGGTCGGGTCCGAATTCGTCAATGCGACCGGTCGAGGAGTCGAGGAGTCGAGGAGGTGACCGGTCCAGCGCGGCGGCTCCCGTGGCCCTTGCCCTTGCCCTTGCCGTGCGCCGTGACCGTGACCGGTCCGCGATCGATCGCCTGGACTCTGCAACTGCGGTCATGCACCCGGTCGAGGAGAAGCGGCCCGAGGCCGCCGTTCGCGGGATCGCTCCCACGCGACCGGTGCCGCAACCGCCGCAACCGCATTTCCTTCGCAATCGCCCGACCCCTCGGATAGAATGCGCCCCCGATGTGGGATCCTCGAGGACTTGCGGAGACGCCCCGATGCTGATCGGCAAGGTGGTTGGCACCGTCTGGGCGACCGTGAAGGAACCGCGCCTCGAGAGCCTCAAGCTGCTGGTGGTCCAGAACGTGGACCTTGCCGGCAAGATCCAGGATCCCTTCGTCGTTGCGGTGGACTCGGTTGGGGCAGGCCTGGGGGAGACCGTACTGGTCGCCCAAGGCAGCTCGGCGCGCCAGACGGCGGTCACCAAGGACCGGCCGGTCGACGCCGTGATCGTGGCGATCGTGGATCGGCTCGACGCCCCCGCGGAGGCCGAGGTCCAGAAGTCCTTTGAAGAGCGCTCGCGCGAGATCGAAACACGGCTGAAGCAGCTGCGCGAAGTTTGAGCCCCCTCCGGCCGGGCCGCCGATCGCAGCATTCGGTGACCCGGGTCGGACGGGGAGTGGGGCGGATCCGATGGGGACCCCGCAGGGCCTGACCGCCTCGGCAATCGCCTGGACCCTCGAGTTTGGCGGACGCGAACGACCGGGGAACGCTCGAACGATGTCCACTCGCTTCGTGATCGAACCGGACGTCCTGGCCGCGCGCGATCGCGGCGAGGCGATGGTGCTCGAGGACGGAATGCAGATGACCCACGCGGCCGCGGACGCGGCGAAGCTGTACGACGTGACGGTGGTCCCCGCCGACGCACGCCACCGGCACGACTGGCGTCCCCCCGCAGGCCACTCGGTGCGCGTGGCGATCGGCTGCGACCACGGCGGCTTCCCGATGAAGCGGGACCTGCTCCCCGTGCTGCAGGCCGCCGGCTGCGAGGTGATCGACTGCGGCACCGACTCGGAAGAGGCGGTCGACTACCCGGACTTCGCCCTCGCCGTCGCGCGCGCGGTCGCCGCGGGCCGGGCCCACTGCGGGATCGTCGTCGACGGCGCGGGGATCGGTTCGTGCATGGTCGCCAACAAGGTCCCCGGCGTCCTTGCCGCCAATTGCCACACCATCGCGACCGCCCGCAACAGCCGCGAGCACAACAACGCCAACGTGCTCACGCTCGGGGGCAAGATGCTCGAGCCCGCGCTCGCGGCCGAGGTGGTCCGCGCCTGGCTTCAGACTCCCTTCGGCGGCGGACGCCACCAACGCCGCGTCGACAAGATCGTCGCGGTCGAGACCCGGCACCTGCGCCCGGGAGCCGTCCGCTCATGAACCTCGCCCGCGTCCTCGGCAGCCTCTGGGCCACCCGAAAGCAGGAAGGCTTCGAGGGCACCAAACTCCTGCTCGTGCAGTTCCTCGATCCGGAGCTCGAGCCCGTCGGGGCCCCGCTCGTCGCCGCCGACACCGTTGGGGCCGGGCCCGGGGAGACGGTCATGGTGATCACGGCCCGCGAGGCCGTCCTGGCCCTGAAGGGCGACCTCGATGCCCTCACCGCGGTGGATGCCACCATCGTGGGCATCGTCGACTTCGTCAACCAGAAGGTGGTCTAGTGCTGCTCTGCCGCGTCCTCGGAACCGTCGTTGCGACCCAGAAGAACGCTCATCTCGAGGGCAATCGACTGCTCATCGTCCAGCCGGTCACGCTCGATCTTCAGGGCAAGGGGGCCGCGCTGCTCGCACTCGACGTGGTCGACGCCGGGGAAGGGGACCTCGTCCTCGTCAACAAAGAGGGAGGCGGGGCGCGAATCGTCTTTCAAGACCAGGATATTCCCGTTCAGGCGGTAATCGTCGGGGTGGTCGACGGCGTGGACGTCGATGCGACGCTGGCGAAGCTGCCGACGAACCATGGATCGTCGAGGGATCGTTGAGGGAGCATTCATGAAGCGGAACCTGCTCGGATTCTTCTCCGCCTGTCTCGCTGCCGGCCTCGCGCTCGGCTGCCAGCACCGCAACAGCCGCCACGAGGTGGCCGCGCAGCCCGGGCCGCAGGCCACGGCGCAGCATGGCGGAGGCGAAATCAGCCCGGAGGCACGCAAGGATCTCGCTGAGCTGAAGCAGCGGGTGCAGGACCTCCAGGGCACGCTCGAAAAGGGCGGATCGACGCACCAGCCGGGCATGGCCGCGACCACGGAGCCCGCCGCAACCGCCGAGCACCCCGCCAAGGCCGAACCGGCGGCAACAGCCGAGCCCCCCGCCAAGGCCGAACCGGCGGCACCGGCCGAGCCCCCTGCCAAGGCCGAACCGGCGGCGACGGCCGAGCCCCCTGCCAAGGCCGAGCCGGCCGGCGGCGAGGACGCGGAGGCGCGCGCCAGGCAGATGAAGGCCGAGGCCGAAGCCGCCAAGCGCGCCCGGCAGCAGGAGGAGATCCGACGGATCCGGGAGGAGCTCGACCGCCTCGAGCGGATGCACCAGGGGCCGCGGTAGCGAACGGAGCCGTGATGAGCGCCATCCTTCGTCTCCTGATCGCGCAACAGGGGCAGTGCGTCGGCTGCCCGGCGCCCGGGGCGTGCGCGGTGCGCTGCCCCGACGTGGTGCGCAACATCGTCGAGGCGGGCGCCGACCGCGTGGGGGCGATCTTCGGCGTCGGCGACCTCGCCGGCGCGCTCGCCCCGCTGATCGACCACACCCTGCTGAAGCCGGACGCGATTCGCCGGGACGCCGACGTGCTGTGCCAGGAGGCGATGCGCTGGAAGTTCGCCAGCGTGTGCGTGAACCCCACCTGGGTCGCGCACTGCGCGCGGCTGCTCGCCACCTCGCCGGTCCGGGTGTGCACCGTGATCGGGTTTCCCTTTGGCGCCACGCTTCCCGAAGTGAAGGCGTACGAGTCCCGCTGCGTGCAGGACCTGGGCGCAACCGAGATCGACATGGTGATCAACGTCGGCGCCCTCAAGTCCGGCGACCAGCAACTGGTCGAGCGGGACATCCGTGGCGTGGTGGACGCCGCCCATCAAGGGACCGTGGTCAAGGTGATCCTCGAGACCACGTTCCTCGACGACCGGGAGAAGGTGGTGGCCTGTCGCATCGCGAAGGATGCGGGAGCGGACTTCGTCAAGACCTCGACCGGTTACGGGCCGAGCGGCGCTACGGTGGCGGACATCTCCCTGATGCGCGCCACGGTCGGACCGCGGATGGGGGTCAAGGCTTCCGGCGGCGTGCGCGACACCGAGACCGCCCTCGCCATGGTGCGCGCCGGGGCCACGCGGATCGGCGCCAGCGCGAGCGTGAAGATCGTCACGGGCAAGGATGCAGGCAAGGGCGGCGGCGGAAAGTACTGACGCCGGGTCGCGGCGGGCGCGCACGTCCTCGAAGACGGCAGGGTCCGACCCGGGGCAAGGCGGAGGATCGCGCGCGTGGGGGAGTTCGCCTGGGTCGCCCTCGCCCTCGCGTGGCTGACCGCGTTCGCCGCCCTCGCCGCGGCGGCCACCGCGTGGCGCCGCGCATACGATACCGCCCGCCGGTTGACCCACGAGCTCACGGCTTTTCGCGAGGAACTCACCGACCTGCGCGCGCGACTGGAGCGACTCGACGCGACGCTCGGCGATGTCCGATCCGGCGCCGTCGGCGACACCGCCCCCGGCGGCGCGCACGGGACTGCCGCCGAAGCCGCGCTCCGCTCCCGGGCCGGACTGCGCGCCTCCGGAACCGGCGCTCGGGCTCACGCGCCATGGTCGGCCGCCGCAACACCGGCCGCGTCCCCCGACGCAACCCGTCCCGTCGAGATCCCCGACATTGTCTTCGCGGACGACGACGAGATCGGAGTCGGTTCCACCGCCGTGTTTTCCACCCGCGATTTCATCGCGCCGCCCGATCCGACCCTGGCCTGGAACGCGCCCGATCCCGGAGCGGTCCGCCTCGACGATGCCTGGCTCTTCCTGTTCGGCGAGCCGGCCCCGGGCAACCTTCGGGGGGCGACCCGGGAGATCGCCGATCACACGGTCGTGCCCGCGGCAGGACCAAAGACCGCGGTCGGCCACGGCGATTCGGGGGGGCCCGAGCCCGCCGGGATCGGGCGCGATTCTGCTTCCCGTCGGGACGACTTCGCCCCGGAAGACGGCATCGCCGCGAGAGACGACTTCGGCCCGCGGAGCGGGTCGGTGCCTGCGCCGGCATGGGAGCTTTTCGTGGGGGAGCGCCTGTTTCCTGTGGCGGGCGCGGCCGCGGTCGCCGTCGGCGTCTTCTTCCTCCTCGCGCGATTCTTCCTTTCGCTCGGACCCTGGGCCGTCGGCATCGGCATCGGCGCCGGCGCCGCGGCCCTGGCCGCCGGCTTTCTCCCGCATCCCCGCGGCTTGCCCCGCGCGGTCTCTGCGGCCCTGCCCGCGCTCGGCTGGGCGATCCTCTACGTCACCGTGTTCGCCGCCTACCACGTCCCGTCCGCGCGCGTCCTCCACGATCCCTATCTCGCTTGCGGCCTGCTCGCCTCGGTTGGCCTCGGCGTCGCCTTCCACTCCTCGCGCACCGGCCGCACGCTCTTCGCCGGCCTCGCCTGGAGCCTCCTCTACGCCGCCTTCGCCGCCTACCCGATCGGCATCTTCTCGCTGCTCGGCACGTGCGCACTCACGCTCACCGCGCTGGCCTTCGCCGCCGCGCGGGGGTCCGCGGGATATGCCTTCTTCGCTCTCCTCGCGCACGCGGCCACCGCCCTGGCCTGGATGCACCGACAGGGGCCCGACGCACCGATCGGGCCTGCGCTCGCCCTCGTGGCCGCGGCCTGGACCGCGGCCGAGACCTTCGATTGCTGGCGCCCGGCACCGAGCCGCGCGGCCCGCACCGCCTTCAACCACGTCGTGCTCGTCGCCCTGGTCCATACCTGGATCGTCCACCTCCGTCCCGGTCTGCTCCCCGAATTCCACCGCACCCTGGCCGTCCTGCTGGCTCTCGATGCGCTCGTCCGGCGCGCCGCGGGCGATTCCGACCTTGTCCCCTTCCGGGTCACCGCGGCCATGGCCGCCGCCACGTGGAGCGCCTCCCTCTGGCTCGGCGCCGATCCGCTGCGCGTGACCGCAGGGCTCCAGGCGGAGACCCTCGTCCTCCTGGCCTTGTCCGTCTGGCTGGCCGACCCGTGCCTGCGCGTGCTCGCCTGGCTCGTCGCCGGACAATTCGCGCTCCGCATCTTCGCGTGGGACCTGCCCTCCGCCCCGCTCGTCGGCTTCCTCGGACGGCGCGTGCCCGCGACCTTCGCCACCCTTCCCGCGGGAGCCGTCATCGCCGCCGCGATCGCCGCCCTCGCCGCTCCGCGCACCCGCGTCCTGGCGGGCGAGTCCCGCGCCGCGGGCGTCGCCGGCGCGGTCGGCGTCGTTCTGCTCCTCGCCGCCACGGGACGGTTCTTCCCGCCGGCCACGGTTCCCCTGGTGTGGGCACTGCTCGGCTGGTGCATCGCCGAGCTCGGCCACGGCCTCGCCGTCCCCTGCCTGCGGTTCTCAGCCGCTCTGGTGCAGGTCGCCGCCGTCGCCCGCCTGTGGACCTTGTCCGAGAATCTGTTTCCGCCGGCCATCGGACCCCTCGGCGCCCGCCTCGCCACCTCGGCGGTCATGCTCGGCCTGCTCTCCTGGCAGACCGGGCGGATCACCGCCAGCGTGCGAGCGGGGGAGGGGAGCCCCCTGGATTCGGGCACGCGGGCCACCGCCGCCTGGCTGTCGGCCTTCCTCGCGGCTTCCATCCTGGCTTGGGAATTGCCGGGACCCTGGCTCGCCGCCTCCTGGAGCATCCTGGCGGTCTCCCTGCTCGGCGCCGCCGCGACCTACGACCTGCCCGACCCGTCCGCGCGCCCGATCCGCATCGAGCTCCGGGTCCAGGCCCTGGCGATGTCCCTCGCCGCCACCACCCAAGTCCTGACCTACGGCCTCGACGAGCGCCTGCGCGGCCGGCTCGCCACGCTCTCGCACCTGAGCCCCGACCTGCTGGCCGCCGCCGGCCCCTTCGCGCTCGCCTGGCTCTGCCGCACCTGTCTCGAGCCGGAAGACCGCGCGGCCGGCGGAGCTCGGCCTTCCGACCGGCGGCACCACCGCATCCACGCCTGGACCGGGGCCGCCGCCGTCACCGCCGTGCTCGGACGCCACCTCGACGGCGGGGCGCTGAGCCTGGCCTGGGCAGTCGCAGGGATCGTCCTGGTCGGCTGCGGATTCGTCCTGGTTCGCCGCTCGTTCCGCGGGGCCGGCATCGCGGTGCTCGCGCTCGCCGCCGGCAAAGTCCTCTTCGTCGACCTCGGCGAAGCCGCTGCGGACGTCCGAATTCTCGCCTATTGCGGGCTCGGCCTCGTCCTGCTCGCGGTCTCGTGGGGCTACGCCCGGTTCGAATCCGCGTACCCGGCGCGCGGGAGCCGGCCGTGAGCCGACGCGCCGCATCCGAGGAGTGACCCATGCTCTATGCGTGGACCGAGCCCAAGTTCTGCCCGCAATGCGGGACCCGCCTGATCGCCAAGGTGCCGGAAGGCGACCCCCGCGAGCGCCCCGTCTGCCCCGGCTGCGCGTACATCTACTACGTCGGCCCCAAGGTCGCCGCCGGGACGGTGCCGGTGCGCGACGGCCGTACCTACCTCGTTCGGCGCGGGGTCGAGCCGGGACGGGGCCTCTGGAGCTTTCCCTGTGGGTACATGGAGCTCGACGAGACCCTGTCCGGCGCGGCCGCCCGCGAGACGCGAGAGGAGACCGGGCTCGACGTGCGGATTCTGAGCATGCTCGGCATCTACACCTATCCGGCGCCGGACCAGCACATCCGCGTGGTGGTCGCCGCCTACCTCGCCGAGGTCGTTGCGGGAGTGCCCGCGGCGAGCGACGACGTGGTCGAGGTGCAGGCGTTCCGCCCGGAGGAGATCCCGTGGACCGGCCTTGCCTTCCACAGCAGCCACGCGGCCCTGCGCCAGTGGATCGCCCTCCAACACCCTGCGTACGTGCCGCCGCCGCATCGATTCCCGGGAGACTATTAGTTAGTTAGTTAGCACAGCGGGTTGGGACGCGCCGGCAGGTGGCCTTCTCGGCCGCGTCTGCGCCCCACACTACACCCCGGCCCCACCATCGCATTTTCGACGATCTTGCGAGGGATCACACCTTCTGCCGTTGGACAATCCGTGCAATCCGGACAATCCGTATAATCCGTAGTTCCGTCGGCTGCGGCGTCCGCGCAGCGCGGCCACGATGCCACACCGCGCGATTTGCCTCCCGCCCGCGGGCTTTTTCAATATAATGCCGCCCAATCGAGGGAGGAGCGCCGTGGCGAAGAAGATGTTCGGCACCGCGGGAATCCGCGGACTGACCAATCGCGAAATCACGCCCGACATGGCGCTGCGGATCGCCCGCGCGTTCGGCGACCGTCTCGGCAATCGCGGGCGCGCGGTCGTCGGCCGGGACACCCGCTACGGCGCCGAAATGCTCTCCCTGGCGGCCACCGCGGGGCTGGTCTCCGCCGGCTTCGACGTGAGCGACTGCGGAGTCATCCCCACCGGCGGCCTCTGCACCCTCATGACCCGCGGGAAATACGACGGCGGCGTCCTGATCACCGGCTCCCACCCGCCCCCGGACCGGATCGGGATCATCTGCCTCCTGCCCGACGGCGCCTACATCCCCGACGGGATCGCCCGCGAGGTCGAGGAACGTTACGAAGCGCTCGACCGCTCCCGGTCCGACGTCCCGCCCGAGCATGTCGGCCGCTTCGCCCCCGAGCCCGAGCCGATCCCTCGCTACCTGGCCTCGCTGGTCGAGTCGGTCGACCGGGAGCGCATCGCCGCCCGGCGCTTCCGGGTGGTGGTGGACCCGGTCAACGGCGCCGCGAGCGAGGTGTTTCCGGAGCTGCTGCGCCGGCTTGGCTGCGAGGTGCACGTGATCCATGGTACGCCCGGCCCGGTGTTCGCGCGACCCTCGGAGCCGCGCGCGCCCGTTCTCGGCGCCGCCCGCGCCAAGGTGCTCGAGGTCGGCGCAGACCTCGGCTGCTGCACCGACGTCGACGCCGACCGCGTGCTGTTCGTCGACGAGCAGGGACGGGTCCTCTCGGAAGACCTGGTCGGCGCGCTCTTCGCGGACCATCTCTTCGGCCGTGGCGGCGGGACCTGCGTGGTGCCGATCAACTCCTCGGGGGTGATCGAGTGGCTGGCGGCGCGCTCGGGCTTCACCCTGGTCGACTGCCCGCCCGGGCAGCCGGCGACGGTCGAGGTGGTCAAGCGCCACCGGGCCGATTACGCCTACGAGGAATCGGGGAAGTATTACTTTTGCCGCCGCGCCCTGTGGTGCGACGGCTTGTTCGCCGCCGCGCGCCTGCTCGAGATCCTGGCGGCCGCCGGCAAGCCCCTCTCAGCGCTCGCCGCGCCTTACCCGACCTTCCACCAGGTGAAGCACACGGTCCACTGCGACGACGCGATCAAGGAACCGGCGATGGCCAGGGTCTTCCGCATGATGGAGGGGGAGTTGCTCGACGGCCGGCGGAAGGACGTCACGCTCGACGGCTTCAAGCGGGTGTTCCAGGACGACGCCTGGCTCCTGATTCGGAAATCCGGAACGGAACCGCTGATCCGGGTCTATTCCGACGCGATGTCGCCGGAGCGGGCGCAAGACCTGGTCCGGCAGGGGAAGGATCTGCTCGGGCGGGCCATGCGATCCGCCTCGGCTTGATCGGGAAGCCGCAGGGCACGCGGGTCGGCGCAGCCCGGCCGGTTGGAACGGATGGGAGGGCACCACATGGCCAGGTTCCACAGCGCCGAAATCGTCAAGACCGCCTCCGGGCGGCAGTACCACATCGGCCTCGGGCCGGGGGAGGTGGCCCCGTACATCCTGGTGTGCGGCGACCTCGAGCGGGCCAGGCGCACGGCGGCGTATTTCGACTCTGTGCGCATCGAGCGCTCCAATCGGGAGTACCGGACGTACACCGGGATGCTCGGCCCGATCCCGATCACGGTGATGGCTACGGGCATGGGCCCCGACAACACCGAGATCGCGCTCGTCGAGCTCTCGCAGGTCGTCGAGAGTCCCACGTTGGTCCGCATCGGCAGCTCGGGGGCGCTGCGCAAGGGGATCCGGCTGGGCGACCTCATCGTGTCCACGGGTGGCGTCCGGCTCGAGAATACCTCGCTCTACTACGTGACCGAAGGTTACCCCGCCGTAGCGCACTACGAAGTCGTGCTCGCGCTCCTCGAAGCGGCCGCGCAGGTGGGAGTGGCGCACCACCTGGGGCTGACCGCGAGCGCCCCCGGCTTCTACGGGGCGCAGGGTCGGGAGGTGCCGGGCTGGCCTCCGCGGTTCCCCGGCATCGACCGGGAGCTCGAGCGGATGAACGTCGCGAATTTCGAGATGGAAGCCTCGGCGCTGTTCACCCTCGCGACCTTCCGCGGCCTGCGAGCCGGGGCGGTCTGCGCGGCATACGCGAACCGGCACGAGAACCGGTTCATCGACACGCGCACCAAGGACCGGGCGGAGAAGAACTGCATCGAGGTCGGCCTGGCCGCGATCCGAGTGCTCTACCGGATCGATGCGGAGAAGCGATCCGCGCGGGCGGCCCACTGGCACGCGGGTCTGCGAAAAGCGGGAGGAGCTCCTCGGGTCGCATCGCGGCATCGCGGTACATCGCGGACCCGAACCTTGACACGTGCCGGGCGACGGACTTAAGATCCGTTCACTCGTCGGTCACAGCCGGGGGCCGAGTCCACCGGGGGGACGCGCGCGGAACCGGAAGGGCTGGATCGTCGGGTCGCGTGGGTGGCGCTCAGCCGGACCGCCAAGGGGAAGCCCCTCGATGAAGATCAGATTCTGGGGCGTGCGGGGGTCCATCCCCGCCCCGGGACCGGAATACGTCAAGTACGGCGGCAACACCGCCTGCATCGAGGTGCATACTCCCAAGGCCCAACTGCTGCTCGACGCCGGCTCCGGCATTCGTGAGTTCGGCATCGAGACCCACGCGAGGAAAGAGCCGGTGAAGCTTCACCTGCTCATCTCGCACACGCACTGGGACCACATCATGGGCTTCCCGTTCTTCAAGCCGGCGTACACCGCGGGGAACGAGATCCACGTCTACGGCCCACGCCAGGTCCACAGCGGAAAAAGCATCGAGGACGTCCTGGCCTCGCAGATGGACTACTCCTACTTCCCGGTGCGCTCCTGCGAGATGCTGGCGAAGATCGCCTACCACGACCTCGGCGAGGAGACTTTCCAGATCGAGGACGCGACCATCCGGACGATGTTCCTCAACCACCCGATTTACATGCTCGCCTACCGGATTGAGGCGGGTGGGCGCACGATCGTCTATTCCGGGGACTGGGAGCCGTATCACGCCTCACTCTACGACGACGGCCAGCCCCAAGGTGAGAAGGTCGAGGACTGGGTCCCGGAGCAGGATCAGAAGTTCATCTCCTTCATCCAGGGCGTCGACCTGTTCATCTCCGACGCGATGTACACGATGGAGGAATACAACACCGAGAAGAAGGGCTGGGGGCACAGCACGTTCGACCACAACGTCAGCCTGGCGCACCGGGCGCGGGTGAAGCGATTGGCGCTCGTCCATCACGAGCCGATCCGCACGGATCAGCAGATGGCGCAGATGGAGCAATATGCCCAGCAGGCAGCGGCGCGCTACTCGGATCACAAGGTCGAGGTCTTCGCCGCTCGCGAAGGCATGTCGGTGGAAATCTAGGGTCACCTTCGGTTCGACAGCCCTTCAGGAACCGTGGGTCCAGGACCGATCTACCCAGTGCGGCCTGGACGGATGCAACCAAACCCGTTCCCGTTCCCGTTCCCGATGGTCGGGTGCGGGAACGGGAACGGGAACGGGAACGGGAACGGGAACGGGAACGGCGCAAGTCCTCGCGCGCCGCGACAATTCCCGGGACTGAATTGTTTATCTTCGCTTGGCGCGAAGAATCTGACGGTTCGTAGCCCAGTGCGGAACTTGTTTTTCCTTGCAATTGGCCGGCTCCGTTCTAGAATCGCGCATCAACTGGCCGTCGGTGCGTTTGCCGTTGGGCCGCATTTTGATGGGGGGGAACATGCTGTCTGGTCGTGGGTTGCCGTGGATCCTCGCCGTGGCGGTGATCGGCATCGCGGGCTGCGGCGTCGCGGGCTGCAAGTACAATGAGTACCAGGGTCCGGGCAAGCGGTGGACCCAGAAGCGCGAAGGGCGCCTCCGGGAAGTTCGCCCGGACGTGTGGGACCGGGCGTCGATGATGGCCGAGTACCAGGTCCGCTTCCAGGACTACAATCGCCAGGAGGTCGACCTCCACGAGTTGAACCGCCAGATCGACGTCGCGGTATCGAACGCGGATCAACTCAAGGCCTATCAGTTGAGCAAGGAGCGCGAGCAGGCCGACATCAAGTTCTGCCGCTCGCTCATCGACCTCAGGCTTCTCCGCCAGAGGTTGACCGATTCGGGAGTCACTCAGCCGGGCGTCCGCCTGCTGGAGATCCAGCCGCTCCGGACCGTCGCCGAGATCCGCAACAACATCGAAGCGTACTTGAAGGATGACATCACGAAGGAGGTCCTGATCAAGCGGCAGGACAACTTCCTGTACGAGGAATACCGCAAGCGGCTCTAACCGGCCGGTTGCCGGGCTCATAGCTCAGTTGGTTTAGAGCGCACGCTTGATAAGCGTGAGGTCGCTGGTTCAAGTCCAGCTGGGCCCATCGCCATAAAGCAAGCCGAACGCTGAACTAGCAGCGTACCTTCCGAGGCGGAAGGCGCGGCCGTGGGAGTGCCAAACGGACAAACTGTCCGGTTGGCAAGTCCGATGGAGGCCCGCCATGCCGTTGCTCAAGAATCGCCCGCCCCGCTACCGCCGCCATTCTTCCGGGCAGGCCTTCGTTGAATTCGGTTCCGTTCGCCGGTATCTTGGCGGCTACGGATCGACGGAATCGAGGGAGCGCTACCAAGCGGCTCTGGCCGAGTGGAACGCCCGCGACGGCCGCCCCGTTCCCCGGGCCGCTGCGACGCTGACGACGGCCGAATTGCTGGCTGCCTTCTGGCTGCACGCCGAACGGCACTACGTCGCCCCGAACGGTTCGCCCACGTCCGAACTCTCGAACTTCCGGCAGGCACTTCGCCCGGTGGCCGAGCTGTACGCTTCGACGCCCGCCAGCGACTTCTCCCCGCTCAAGCTCAAGGCGTGCCGCGATTGGATGGTGAAGGCGGGCTGGTGCCGGCGGTGAGTGAACGCGGCGGTGCGTCGGCTCCGCCATTGCTGGCGGTGGGGCGCGAGTGAGGAACTCGTGCCCGCCGCAACCGTCGAGGCCTTGCGCAACGTCCTGCCCCTGGCGGCCGGCCGCACCGAAGCGCCCGAACCTGAGCCGGTGCAGCCTGTGGCGTGGGCCGACGTGGAAGCGATCCTGCCGCACGTCTCACGCACCGTTCGAGCGCTCATCATGGCCATGTGGCACACGGGTGCGCGGGTGGGCGAGGCGGTGGCCCTCACCGGAGCGAGCCTGGATCGGAGCGGCCCCGCGTGGCGCTACGTCGTCCCGCTGCACAAGTCCAGCTGGCGCGGCCGCAAGCGAACGGTGTGGATCGGCCCTGCGGGCCAGGCCGCCATCCTGCCGTTCTTGCGGCTCGATCTCGCAGCGCCGATCTTCGACGCCGGCCAGAGTGCCTTCGAGTGGTGCGAGGGGCGCCGGGCGGCCCGGAAGTCCAAGCGTTGGCCGTCGCACGCCCGGGCGCAGGAAGCGAAGCGCGCGCGGGCCAACCTGGACGCCTTCGCGCCGAGGCCGTTCACAGTCGCGGCCGTGAATCGGGCCGTCCGTCGCGCGTGCGAGCGCGCCGGCATCGGGGCGTGGAGTCCGGGCCAGCTGAGACATTCGTGCGCAACGCGCCTGCGCGAACTCGCGGGCATCGAGGCTGCCGCCGCGACGCTGGGCCACAGCAACCACGAACTGACGCTGAACGTGTACGCCGCGGCGTCCGAAGCGCAGGCCGCCGCTGTGGCCGCGATGCACGGGTAGTGGAGGATCGAGTCATGCAATCCTACAAGTGGATTCTCGGTGTGGTGGCTGCGTTCGTCTTTGGTGTTGCCTGCGGTTTCCTTTTCACGCCATCTGCCGGGAGATACGTCTGGGTTGGGAGTGAGAGTAGTAGCGGTCGGGTGCTCGATACGGTGACAGGCCGAGTGTTTCACTTGCCGAGCGGTGAGACGGGTCGTGGGATGGTCAAGGATTACCCCGCAGCAACAAGCCGTTATGTGGAGTGGCGATGAAACGCAGAGTATTCGGGCCAACTGAGCGCGAATTCCTCGCGCTCCGTGTTCTGCCGAAGATCCTCTCCTATGCTCGCGACGAGTGGGACGCCGCGTACACGGACCACCCGCTTGATCTGCCGTGGTCGGATCGAGACAAGTTGGCCGAGGCCGTGCGGCGCATCAATGCGGGTGACGCTTCGTCCACGAAGCATGTCGAAGGCCGACTCACGGAGCGCGACGGTTTCTTGCGGACTGCGACCGCGCCCGCGAGATCCGAGTACGTCGCCAATCGAGAGGAAGCGCTTCGTGTAGTGCACCCCGAGCAAGGGGTGAAGGACAGCGGGCTCGGAACCGTGTGGGTGCGGGGGGTTCGTGCAGATGCGCCACCCGTAAAGATGACCAAGGCGCAGCGGGAGGCCGACCCTTGGTTGCGGTACTTCGAGTACCGCGAGTGGATGGCCCGCGCGCGTATGCGCGATCCCAAAGCGCCCGGTCCCGTTGAGTCCTACTATTGCCGACGCTGCAACCGTGAGGTGTGGCGCGCCCACGTCGGGGGAGAAGCGCCGATCTACTGCGGTGGCACCTGCCGTCAGGCGGCGCACCGCTTGGGGCAAGACGCCGAGCCGAGCGAGGGATTCTAGGAAGTCTCGTTTGGCGCTCAAGCCCTTCGTGCTCGCCAGCCGATCTTCCGGGTGAGTTCACGTCGAGGTGGACGGTATGCCGATGCCACACCCTGCGCCCCATCATCGTCTACTTGTGTTCGTCCCGGAGGGAGAACGAACGCCGAAGTCGGTGCCGGTGGAACTGCACGATCCATGGACTACGCACCTGCTTCGCCTGCTCGCCGGCTTCTTCGGAGGCGCGACCGCATACGGCCGAGGCGTTGGCGTTTGGCGAAACGCTGCAAGTGAGATCATTTGGGACAGGGTGACCGTCGTTGAGTCCTGGATCAGGCCGGACGTGCCCGATGCGCAAATGGACGAACTGTGGCAGGAACTCGAAAAGATGCGGGTGGACTTGAAACAAGATCGTGTCGGGTGTATCCTCGATGGCGAGTGGTTCGACTCCTTGCCCTAGCGGAGAGAACAGGCGTGAGTAACCGAGTGCGGAACCTCTTCATCCGTGCCGCTGAAAAGGCCGGGCTCAGGTGCTACTCCGTGAATTCCGCTGAGGGGTACCTAGCGGTGCGGGCCGAGCCCGACGAAAAGGCCAAGCCCCCGCGTAAGCCGACGCGCCCGAAGAACGGGAAGCGATAGCCCCCGTCACGCATCACTTCACGCAAGAAGAATCTCGCCCGTTCCCGAACCGGTTTTCCGCCGCAATAGAGTGCTCCCGCACGTCTACAGGCCGTCACGCATCGGCCGATTACCTCACCCGAATTGCGAGCGCATGTGATCCTGGCTTCTGTCGCGCGATTGGGCGCGATGAGAGGCGAGGCATCCCATGCAAGACCACTCCCCACCGCCGGCGGTTGCGACCCCGGACCCCACCGACCTGTTGCCGCTGCGCGCGGCAGCCAAGCTGATCCCGTCGAGACGAGGCGGGCGACCGTGTGCGGTATCAACGCTTTGGCGCTGGTCGCTCACGGGCTCACGCGGGATCAAGCTCCGCACCTGGCGACTTGGCGCGACCATCTGCACGACCGCCGCCGCCCTCCGTGAGTTCATCGAGAGGTGCTCGCTACAGGCTGCGCCGAGCCCCACGCCCGCCCCGTTTCCCAACCCCGTGACGTCGGACCTGCGCCAAGCCGAAGCGCAGGCCGTGCTCGCAGCGGCCGGGATCATCCGGGCCACCGATCCGGTGCAGGCCCCGACCGATTCTCACGGGCGCCGTGGCCGGCGCAAGGGGTGCCGCTCATGACGCCGACGCCCGCAATCCGTGATATTCACCTGGCCGAGCGCGACGCGCGCTTGCTTCGGCGCATCGCCCAGGGCTCCGCGTCCGCTCGCCGACGTGCTCGCCGCGCGCGAGGACGGCTGGTGCGGCGGATCGCCGCCGAGTTGGCGCGCGACGCCGAAGGCGGTGCCGAATGATGCCGACGACCGCGACCAAGCGGCGCTTCACTCGCGGCTTCCCCTGCCCGATTTGCTCGGGCTGCGACGAACTGCCCCGCGGCGCCGGTGTACGATGCTCGGGCTTCCTCTCCGGCGACGGCTGGGCGCACTGCTCCCGCGAGCAACACGCGGGCGGGCTCGCGCCCGAAGCGAACGGCACTTTCGCGCATCGCATGGACGCCCCCTGCCGCTGCGGCACCGATCATCGGGCGGGCGGCCCCGCACTGCCCGTGCCTTCCCGGCCGGCGGATCGGCCGCGCATCGCGCGCACCCGGCGCTTCGAGATCCGCGACATCAACGACGTGGTGCAGGCGATCCACGTTCGGGACGAAGGGGACGATGGGAAGAAAGTCGGCCCGATGCCGTGGCAAGGCCCGGACGGAACGAGTGGGCTTGCCGGGCGTGATGTGAATGCGTTGCCCCTCTACCGAACCGAGCACCTGGCCGCTGCGCCCGCGGATCGGCCGGTGATCCTTACCGAAGGCGAAGCGAAGGCGGATCGGCTCGCCACCGTCGCCGGCGATGCCGTGGCCGTCTGCGGCACGGTGACGGGCTCCGGCGGGCTGCCGAATGACGACGTGCTGCGCGTGCTGATCGGGCGGGCGGTGTTCTGTTGGGCGGACAACGACGACACGGGGAAGCGGCACATGAACGACATCGCCGCGCGCTTTGTTGCGCTGGGCGCCCCGCCGCCGAAGATGATCGAGTGGGCCGACGCGCCCCCGAAGGGCGACGCGGCGGATTGAGTGCAAGCCGGCGGGACGCTCGACGGACTGCGCGCCTTGGCGAAGGCGGCGCCACCGTGGACGCCGGCGCCGGACGGCGCGGCGGGGGAAGGGTCGCCGGAGCGCGCCGACGCGGGACAACCGGCCGCTGCGCCGGCCGAAGCGAAGCAGGCGGACGGCCCGATGATGGTATGCATGGCGGACGTGCGCCGCGTTGTGCTGCGTTGGCTCTGGCCGGGGCGTATCCCCCTGGGGAAACTCGCGATGATTACTGGCGATCCGAAGCTTGGGAAGTCCGTCCTGTCCCTGAGCATCGCCGCCGCCGTCTCGCGCGGGCTGCCCTGGCCGGACGGAGCGGACGCCCCGGAACCGGGCGGGGTGGTGTTGCTGTCAGCCGAGGACGATCCCGCCGATACGATCCGCCCCCGACTCGACGCTGCGGGCGCGGACGTGTCCCGCGTCCACCTACTCGCCGCCGTACGTCGCCAGGGGAAAGAACGGCACCCGTCCCTTGCGGACGACCTACCCGCCATCGTGGCCGCCGTTGCTGCGGTGCCGGGGTGCCGGCTGCTCATCGTTGATCCGATAACGGCGTACATGGGCGGGACGGATTCCCACGTCAACGCCGAAGTGCGCGGGATGCTGGCGCCGCTGGCGAAGATTGCCGCCGATGCCGGAATCGCCGTGGTGCTCATCGCGCACATGAACAAGGCAAGCGGCGGGAAAGCCCTCTACCGCGTCAACGGCTCGCTCGCCTTCGTCGCCGCGGCGCGGGCAACGCATGTCTGCGTCGAGGACGCCGCGGAGAAGGGCCGAGTGCTGTTTCTTCCGTCCGGCGGGAACCTGGGGCCGGACGCGAAGGGGCTCGCCTACAGGGTAGTGGGCTCGCCCGAGGACGCGACCGTGCCCGTGCTCGCTTGGGAACCGGAGCCGGTGGACGTGACGGCCGGGGAGGCGCTGGCGCGGGAGGCCGATGGGGCGGACGCGGGCGAGCGCGGGGCTACTGCGGACGCCGAGGTGTTCCTGCGGGATGCCCTCGCCGGTGGCCCACGCAAGGCGGGCGATGTCCAGCGGGACGCCCGCACGGCCGGACTCGCCGTGCGGACCCTGGCGCGGGCTCGGGAGCGTCTCGGTGTCCGGCCGGTGAAGATGGGCGGGGGGCCTTGGCTATGGGCTCTGCCCGCCGAGGACGGGGTAAGGTGCCAAGCTCCTACGGTTGGCATCTTGGCCCCTTGCCCCGCTGAGGCTCAGGGACGCGGTTTACCGAAAGAGGCCAAGATGCCAAGCGCGGAAGTGTTGGCACCTTGCCCCCTGGCTGCTGGGTGGCGCTGCCCGACCTGCCGGGGTGACGTGAGCTGGTTCGAGGGGGACGCGCACCGGTGCCTGGCGTGCGATCCGCCGCCGAAGCCAACCGGGCCGGCGACGCCCTCGGACGCCCTGTCCGATGAGGAATTCGAGGCCGCCGAGCGGGAGGCGATCCGCGCCGAAGGGGAGGTTTGAAATGGACGCCGTAACCCTGGTTGCCACCCTGCGCCAGCGAGGGGTGACGCTTCGCCCGGCCGGCGGGAAGATCCGATTCCGCCCGGCCGAGCTGGTGACGCCGGACTTGCTGGCCGAACTCGCAGCACACAAGCCCGCGGTGCTCGCCCTGCTCGCCGCCGAGGCCGTCGCGCCGTCGCCCTGCCTCTCGTGCGGCTCCCGCCGGCGCTGGCGTTGCCCGCCCCTGGGGGTGCGATGGATCTGCCCCCGGTGCCATCCGCCGCACCCGGAGCTGGCCCCCGTCGAGTGGTGCGGCCCGCAGGATGAGCCGGGATGGACGATGGGGGCGATCCTGGCTTGCGACCGCTGCGGCCGAGGAACGGCGTGCTACGCCCCGGACGGACGCCCCCGGCACCCGAGCTGCGGAGGGAGGTAACGATGCCGACGCCGTGGAGGAACTCGAACGCCAGGCCGCGCGCGCCCTCGGGGGGAAGCGGCATGTCCGCGCCGACCGGGGGGAGGTCGCCCCGGACGTGGACCTGCCCCCGGGCTCGCCCTTCTCCGTCGAGGCGAAGTACCGGAAGCGGCTCCCGGCCCTGTTGCTCGCCGGGCTCAAGCAGGCCGCAGGGTACGCCCCGGGCAAGACGCCGTTGTTGATCGTCAAGCAGGCCCTGGCCGTGCTCGACTTGAACGACCTGGTGAAGCTGCTCTTCTTGGGAGGGGATCGAGATGCCCACACTCCGGGCGATGACAACCACTGATCGGGTTCGCCTCCACCGTCGAAGGCTTCGCGCTGCCCTCCTCGGGACCGCCGCCGTCGAGGCCTTGAGGTACCTTCAGTCCGTGGTCGCTGACGCGGAGTCCCCTCAGCAAGCGAAGATCGCCGCCGCGAAGGCTCTGATGGATGCGGCCGTGAGGCTGGCCCTGAAACCGCCGATGGACGATGGCCCCCGCGAGTCCGTCTTGACCGTGCTCGCGCGGATAGCCGGGGTTCCCCCGGTTGGACGCGCTTCGGCAAGTGAAGGCGGAAGGCGGGCGGATCGGCCGCGC
>ORJL010235359.1_pt1 | contig 26558 bp, 17 predicted proteins | sample 1779941 | NCBI WGS metagenome assembly ORJL01 (sample SAMEA104232317, study PRJEB22302) | groundwater metagenome | biome: forest; feature: aquifer; material: groundwater | place: USA | collected 2011-08-07 | depth 5.8 m
AAATAAACGAAGAGGGGATGGCGGGATATGTTGAAGGAATGGAATTCGTCCGTTCCGGAGACGTGGATTTTGAGATCGAGTTTCGCGAGGCGGCGGAGCTCACCTGGCAGACGTTCATAAAATAGGGTTACCTGAGGCCAAGGCCGGCAGAGATGTCGCAACAGATGTTAGAAACGCTTGTTGATGAGGTCTTGACACAGGATGAGTTAAGGCAGTTCCTTTTAGATCACCCTCCCGGCGATCTCGACCAATCAATATGGCCCGCCGCAGTGGCTGAGGCCGCCGGAAAAGGCGCATTAAAAGGGCTTGTCTTTCGCAGAGGCTTTAAAACAGATGTAGTTACCGAAACTGACTGGCGAAGATATGTCGAGTACAGCATTAAGAACGGCCATCCGGAAGATGTCACTGTCGGTCCGGCGTCTGAAAGGGCGTATCTTGGGATATTGAAGGCATACCGGTTCTTGAACGAACGCGCCGAGCGGCAGGGACGTCACCTCGATGTGATAGATTTTATCTCTGCGATCTCGCCGGTCGTGAGGCGCATGCGAGAATCCGCAGTTGACGGCGTGATCCTTTTAGGGATCCCCACGTTCATGCGTTCAATACCCTTCAGAAACATAGGCCAGCCAACACTTGCCCAGCAGATCTTGGCGGCCGGACTTCTTACGGAAGTTAACGAATCCACATTTGCCAGCTGGGTCTCAGGCAAGGTCAGAAATCCGACATATCGCGAGATGAGAAAGAACGCGGCATCCATTGCCGCGCAGGCTCGAGGCGGTCGCGATGTTGCAGACAACCTTTATGTCCTGCAGGTCGTCTTTAGATATGCGTTCATTCTGGAGAACTATGCGGCGATCTTGAACCCGCTTGGCGGCAGAGAGAGCTTTGCTTCCGAAGAGAGGCCGGCGCGTTTCACGTTAAGGCTTGTAAAAGATGTTTCGGAGTATGAACTGGGCAGGTCTGCATCAAGGGGAATCGAAACAAACGATGACATGATCGTAAAGGTGAAGTCAGGCTACTACGATCGCCTGATAGAGAACGTCAGGGATTACCTGCTGGCGATAAAGAGACTGCCGTTCAAGGCCCAAATAACGCTTTCAGACGGTCGCGCAATTTCAATAGATGACTATTTGGAAAAGATCCGCGAGATGGAGTCCCGCAATGTCTTCGACAGCACCTCCTTGAGAGGCCAGACCTCGCTCCTTTCGGTCGACCAGATAGATGTTATCAGGCGAAATTATGAGAGGCTTTCGGAGTTTGCGCAAGAGGTCTATTTCTACATGCGTGTGAGGGGCGAGGTTGAGGTAAAAGGTGGCCGCGTCGGTTTTGATGCCGCACCGCGCGTTGAAGGGCATAAATATGACTCGAGCAGGTTAGGTCTCGTTGTCCTCTTTCTGGATGACGTGGAACAGGCCGCACAAAAGGGGCGCTGGTCCGACGCCAGAAAGGGGGCACTTCTCACGATGAGGCTCATTGCCGGCCAATTGATATTTAAACAGGAGATGGCGCGTGAAGATGCATTGGTGCCGGAAAGACTTGCGGCTGCGGCAGGGGAATATTGGCCTCTCCACGAGACTCTGTTTGACAACGCTGTTGCGGATTTCATCGAACTGGAACACGGGGCAAAGGCGGCGCGCCTCACGGACAGGATCGGCGATGTCACAAGAAGGATGGATGCCGGGCGTGTAACGGCAGCAGGGCCTGTCCTGCCGTGGTGGGCCCCCCGCTGGACGGAACAATTCAAGATATTCGCCGAGGGACGGGGCGTAGAGGCCGGCGATATCGAAAAGACAGGACGCGCGCTGGCCGAATATTTCAGCCAGGTAAAGGGATTCTATGCAACGTTCTGGGAGAACACGCTGCGAGGGAAGTTGGAGGCGCAATTTGGAAAGAGGGCAAAGGGCAAGACAGATGAGATATTTGCGCTTGTGAAGGAGTTTCTGCCGACCGTCGGGACCAGGGTGGATGATGTAAGGGCTGCGGCGGTCTCCGGCAGGATGACGATAGAGGATATTGCAAGACTGGCCCTTAATCAATATGCCGCATTTTTTAATATAGGAGATGCCCTGCAGGAACAGCTCCCTATTGATGAAGGGCTTTTGAGGGATGTTTCGAATCTTTTATGCGTTGAGCATAATGAGCTGGAGGCGACGTTGGTCTTCGATGAGGCAAAGAGATTATTAATAGGATTTAATGTCGGCAAGAGGGGGTTTCCGCTTGCCGTTGTGACCGGTGAAGAGGCAGTGCCGGTCATAGGCCACGTCTTAGACAGGTTGCAGGCCTTTGCAAGGGAAAAGGGTGCCAGTTTAAAAGATGCCAAAAGGGCATATTTTGATGCGCTTCAAGGAATTTTGAATGTAGGGGCGGGGCTCAGCCCCCGCCTAAGCAGGGAGGGGACAGAGCCCCTCCCCTACGCGGACGATCCAAAGATCGCGGAATTTTTGTCTACTGAAGCGGCGCTGGTTGATAGATGGCGCGAGATAATAGGCCACGATAGATACGGTTTTGTCCGGTTCGTAAGGGATAAATATAAAGCCCCGTATTTTACAGATGAGGGGTTGTCTAAATTTGCCGAGGCCTTTGGCTTGTCCATATTGGCGATCCCCGAAGGGGCCGACATCAAAGGGCTTTCGCTCGAGGCGGTCCACCGAGCCTATGCCCCATATGCAGATATCACGGAGAAGATGGCGCGTTTTCACCGGATACTCCTTGGCCGATATCTGAAATTCCTTGGTGATGAATTTTCCACAACGGTTGAGCTTGTTGCGGCGGAGCTTGATTCCGCGGCGGACGGCGATATCTCCAAAGTATCAACTCCGGAATTGTTGCTGACCGAGGCATTGAAGAGCTTGGGCGTGGAGGAGAAAGAGTTTGATAAGATAGAGAAGTATAACGCGCTGATAGAAGAGATATTCGGCATAGCGAGTAGATCAAAAGGCATGGCAGCCGTGGCGCAGGAGGTCTTTGACAAAAAGGTCGCCCCCAAGATCGAGGAGGCGAGAAAAAAAGCCGAAAGGTTGAGTGAGGAGCTCGAGGCAGAGGAGGGGAAGATAACCGCATTTGCCGGAGAGGCAGGGAGGCTCTCGCTGGAGGAATATGTTACCGACCCAAGTAGTTTGACCGATGAGGCGGCCTGCAACAAGGTCATTGCTGCCATCGAAAGAGGCTTGGCGTTGATAGCCGGTTTCGAGTCCAAAAAGCCGGCCGCGGTTGCGGCGGCAGATACAGCCGAACGTAAGGCACAGGAACTTAGAGGGCTTTATTACGTAGGGGCGGGGCTCAGCCCCCGCCCGGATATCCCCAGAGAAGGGGTTTTTAGAGAGATGGTTAAAGATGCCGCTAGTCAAGTCTCAACATTAAAGAGCTCACTTGAGGCGGATCGAACTTCCGTGATCAAAAGGCGTGACGATATTAAGATGGAAAGGGACAGGAGAGAGGCGGAGGCCGCAGCGGTTGTGTTAGATGGAGAGATCGACGAAGCGATAGCCAAATTTGACGCCCTCAGCGCAAGACTGGAAGGAGATTTCGTTCAGCCAGTGGCTACTGCCGCGGCAGAGGCGGAGGCTTTTGTGATCGACCCGTCAAGTTACGAAACCTTTTTGGCGGGAGCCAGGGCGATCAATAGCATCAGCAAAGACCGGCTGCCGGGCCTTCACGATAAATTGTTGCAGATAAATAGTGATGGCGCCCTTATCGGAGAGGGCAGCATTCTTGCCAGGGCCTCTGCGCTCACGGCAAGACTTGGTGATGCCACGCGCAGCGGCATCGAAGCCAAGGTTGCGGAGCTTGAGGATAGAATGAGGCGTCTGAAAGTTCCGCAAGAGACGCAAGATGCTTTGGCGAGGATCCGTACACAGACAGAGGAGAAGATCGAAGAGGCCGAGGCAAGGCTTCCAATCATGCCGATGGCGGAGAATCTATGGGTGCAACCGGCGAATCTGCCAGATGGAGAGATGATTATCGTCGAAGGGAGAGAGGTTCGTTTTAATACCGACAGGCCGAGGCAGGATTATAGAGGTTTTATCAGCGAGCGGCTGAATGAAATCATATCATGCAGGGTTGTTTCAACGGCGGATGGCAGTGCCATAGTAGCACCGAATGTGGCAAATGCTATTATCAGATGGCAGCATGGAGACAGAAAGAGCGTGTTGAACTTTGATGATATAGGCGGGTGGAAATTGAATTCTGGATTTGGGATGAGGGTTATCGCCCCTACAGAACATCCGGACATGGCAAGGATTGTTAAGGCGCTCTCACTGATCGCCGGCGAGAACAGCTATGAGGGGTATCTGGTAGCCCAGCTTCTAGGTAAAAGGCAGGATACCAGGGCGCTTGCAATATATCTATTTGCAACCATTGCAAGCAAGCCTGAGGTTGCAAATGCAAAAGAGGCCAGATCACTCGTTCGCAGGTGGGCGGTTGCGGCGAGGGATGTTATACGGGGCGTGCTTGGCAAAAAGGCCAACGACATTTTTATTGAAGGCCCAGCCGCAGTCGCAGGTGCCGGCATGGGCGCGCCCGGCAGGCCGCCGCAGGCCTTAACCGACAGAGAACCGTCTGAATACGTGAAGTGGTGGGAGACGGAATTTGGCGCGTCTTATACCGAAGAGGAATGGACCAGGCACCGGGCAACTGCCGCATTAGATTTCGAAACAGCCCTTTGGGGAGAGATCCGCATCAAGCTTAAGGATGCCGAGAAAGATTCACCGGAAACGATCATAATATTACAGCGAAAGGTGGAGCCCGTATCGTTCCATGAATTCATGGAAGGCAGGCGGGAAACGGTATTAGCTTATAACCAAATAGAGCGCTCTGTGGAAGAAGTGGATCTGAGAAGGCCCCTGCCAACGGGGCATGAGTACTATATTGATGTTTCAGCAGATGAACTCCGAAACCGTATTCAGTATGTTCCCCCCAAGGCCGACGATCCAGCGACACTTGAAAGGATCGAAATAGCGCGAAGTATCCACAGAGATCCCATCTTGCGCCCGCTTGCTTGGGTTTTGAGCCGGGTCGAGGCGTATGATAATGAAAACGGCACTGCCGTCTCTGAATTTCTCTGGCGAGAACCCATGGAAAGAGAAGAAAATCTGTTGGAAAAACAAGATGCTATTTTAGCTGTTTATAAAAGGTTATTTATTGATGCTTTCGCGGAGGCACCGGAGGTCGTTGCCGTTCCGCGTGACGAGGCCATTAAGTGGGCTAAAAGGGCAGTTCTTAAAGAGCTTGTTGGGGCCAAGTACGGTTCTGGACCAGAACTGGATCGGGAAGTGGGAAGGCAAATGGCATTAGTCAGACAAAATGAAGACGCCTCGAACGTCTACAGAATGTTTATGATCCTCTCTGAAACCGTTTTTAATCCCGAACTTAATAGCAAAGTAGAAGAGACAGAAGGATATAAACAATGGCGCACATTTCTTACGACGATGGCGGCACGTTCAAGAGATTGGAAAAAGGTTGCCGCCGAAATGAAGGCGTTCTATCTGCTACATCGCGCCGAGGTCCTGAAACATAAACCAAAATTGCGCCAAATAGCATTGGCTAAGCTGAGTCCCAGCGAACTAAATATACCTTGGGATAGAGAGCTCAACGAAAGATTTCCGGAAGTTGGGTGGGTAAGCTTTGGCGCTATAGCAGATGGCATGAATGCTAAAAGCACCGTAAGCGGCGGAGCGTTTCGACACAGTCTTTACCTTGCAGGAGCCGCGTTTCCAAGACTTTTGCAGATGTTGACGCTCATCTTTGTTGCCGACAAGACCGGCCGCCTGCCACAGGAATATAGAACGAGATTTCAAGAGATATGGAGCGCTTATGATTTGGGCATAACGGAGGCGACAACGGATGAATTGGAGGACGGGACGAGGGCGGATCTGATAGAGCTCTATGAAACGGCGCGGCCGGCTGTGATCGAGATGTTGAAGGATATTGAAGATCCGGCAAAACGAGCGGCGATGCAGCATCAAGTTGGTTTCGATCTCGGCAAGTTAATGTTGACATCACGCGTGCCGGCAAGCTGGGAGGGGCGCTCAAAGCTTGAAAAGCTGCGTGCGGCGGTGCCGGAATATTTTTCATTAAGGCAGGATATCCTTGCTGGCATTGCGAAAGTCAACGCAAAGGGCGTGCAAATACCTGAACTAGAGGCGGTGCATAGGTTTAGCCGTGATTTTCCTGAACTGTCCCCCATAGAGGCGTTCTTTGATACGATCGTGACGGGAGGAGGGAGGGGAGAGGGAGAACCGATCAAGGTGGCTCGAAGATATTCAAGGGCGGTTATGATGGGAGGTCCCATTGACCGCGAGGCCTTTCTTAATGAATTTGCGACGGCCAGCCTTGATCCTATCTATGTCGCGGCATTAAGGCGGGCCCTTGATGCAAGGCTTGTCCATAGGGGCGGGCTGCTTGACCTTGAGGGGGCCTTTTTTGAAGGGCTCGAGAGGTTTAGAATTGAAACGGTGGTCAGCATCGTAACAAATAACGGCGGCAAGCCCGGCCAGACGATCAGAGAGATCCTTCTGAACGAAGGGCGGGCCAATGAGGCCGTGCCCAAACCGAAGGCCCCGTCCGTCAGGGAGCCATCTGAAAGGGTAAGGTTATGGGAGGCAAAATTTGGCGCAACTTATCCTTCAAAGGATCAGGCCAGCTACATGGAAGAGGCCAGATTCGAATCTGACACAGCCCTTTGGGGAACTGTATTTATCACGATCAAAGATAAAGAGAGCGGGGGGGAGTTTATTGTTGTGATCAAGGTCGATCCAAAGACATACGGTGAATTCATGGATGGTAAGAGAGGAACGGTTATTATCTATGGCGATCAGGGCCACAAGGTCAAGGAATTCGATCTCAAAAAACCCCTGCCGGATGGACACAAGTTTGATGTCACCTTTACATTAGAAGAGCTGAAAGATCAGATCGAATACGTCACTCCGGCCGCTGATACTCCAAGAAGGATGTCAAATATAGAAGCAATGAGAAGGATCCATGGTGACCCCGCACTTCGCCCATTAAGTTGGATCTTTCATCGGGTTGAAACGGGGGGTCTAGACTTGGGGACAAAGGTATCAATTGGCGACTACTTTAGGATGCAATATCTAGATGGTGGAGTGGACCTGCTTGAGGCGCAAGATAAGATGCTTGAGACAGTGGTGGCGTTAAGTGACGGAACTTTAAAAGCTTTGCCGGAAGTGGACACTGTTCCGAAAGCATTAAAAACGTGGCCTTCGAAAGTTGCACGATTAAAGGCGGCGGTGCCGGAATATTTTATGGTGAGGCCAGAGGTGGTTAAAATATTAGCCGGTATATCTGGTGAGGCGGGTAGGCCGATGAGCGTGTTAATGAAACGATTTCCTGAAGTTGCATCAGTTTGGCCGCTTATTGCGTTTTTACCGATGCCGGTAGAGGAACAAAAGATGTTTAACCGCAAAGCTCAATCTACCCTTGGCGGCGGAGAGAGAGGAGAGAACGAAGATAGCGAAGGTTCGATCAGTTGGTTCATTGACCATGTGTCTCAACCCGTTTTGGTCTCCATGGTCAGGCAATTTCTGGATTCAAAGATAGAACGGGATGAAGAGACAGGGCATTTCATGATAGGGACGCCCGAATTCAGACAGATGAATTTGCGTCCCGAAGCTCGAGAGACTATTGACGCAGCGTTAAATGGAGTTGGGGCAAGGCCCGGCCAGAGACTGCGGGATGTGCTCTTAGACGAAGGCAAAGCCGGGGAGGCAAAGCCGGGTATTTCAGATGATATCAGTTTCTGGGAGGCGCGGCACGGGGCTGAATATACCGAAGCTAAGCATGGGGAAAATCATGGAAGATCCGAGAACGGGTTGAATCTGTCACTTTGGGGTACGATGAATATTGAAAATCAAGATGGCAGAGTGACCGATTCATTTGTTGTTCCTCAGCACTGGGAGGACTTTCAAAAAGGGGCCAGAGATGATATTGTAATGTTTGTCCCCGGTAAAGGGCCTACGCCTGTGGACCTGAGAACTATTATTAATAGAAATGGCATACGCTCGATAGGATATAACAAGCCGCTTGCAGAAGATCCGAAACAGTTAAATAGAATGAAGTTCGCGCGCAGGGTCTTTGGTGATCCAGCCCTTCGCCCCCTTGGCTGGCTGATAAGCCATGGCTTTGAAGGCAGTTCTGATACGGATCTTAGAGAGGCCATCATGCGCAGGTTTATTGATCGTGCCGGCACAACGCCGCTGGCAGATATCCAAAGAGGCGCACTTTCTGCCTACAGACAATATAAAGAGAGCGGCCGTCTGCCCGAAGCCGTTCCGGCCGCCGGTGGAACAGATGAATTGCCGACGACATGGGAGGGAATCCCGCCGATAGACAGGTTACGTGCGGCAGTGCCGGAACTATTTTTGCTCAGGAAGGATATCGTTGATGATGCAAGAAGCGCCAGCGCGGAGGCCGTGAAAATGGGCGGCGAAGCGGAGAGGGTAGCTAGGCTAGGCAATGACTTTTATGAACTCTCCTCCGCAGTAATATTCAAGGGGATCGTTGTGGAAAAAGGCCGTGAGGCGGAAGGATCAAGCAATGTAGCTCAAAGATATGCGGATGCGGTCATGAGCGGCAAGAGCGTTGACCGTGAGGCAGTTATCAATGAATTTGTAGAGGCCAGCCTTGATCCCATTTATGTTACTGCGCTCCGTAGAACCCTTGAGGCAAGGCTGGTCCGGAAGGGCGGGCGGTTTGATGTAGAAGGACCCGCCTTTTCAGGGGTTGATAGGGGAAGAGTTGAGATGATAGCTAAGTTTTTAAGGGAACTCGGCGGCCAGCCCGGCCAGACGATCGGCGAGATACTGATGGGCAAGGTTGATCCGTGGGGTGATGCTGGCAAACTCCCCTCTCCCTCAAGGGGAGAGGGTCAGGGAGAGGGTGGTAGCGCGCTGGCCGAATATCCGGAGCTGGATGAAATAGACCTTGCCACCCTGAATTCATTTGTAGATAGGGTGTATGCGTCTTTCAGTGAAGGGATGCATGAAGAAATAGGATTGTCTCATAGCCAGATAGCGGATGTTGGCGTTGCTCGTATAATAGCAGGCATTAAAACACTGATACAGGAGAACCCCAACGCCAGAAGACATCTTGCAATGATCATGCTATTAGATAGGGTTGAAGATGAAGCGGTTGAAAGGCATGTTACATCTGTCTTTGCTAACACAGGTGGCAGAAGAAATCTAATGGATGAACTAATGTTATTATCTGGAGATAAAGATACTGGAAAAAGGCAAAAAAAGGCATTATCAGTTTTAGTGAAGGCGACCGGGGAATCAACCAAATTAGCATCTCCCGCCGTAATAGAAAAGACGATCGGTTTTTACAGAAAGCACAATAAGAATAAAGGGGGGCAGTAAAGTTCGCTGCTCTATCATTTGATCAGAGCCTTCTGTGCAGATGTCGCGTCAATCGCGGTGGGCTTTTCCTCGTCCCCAGTCCTCACCACATAAGCCATGATGGCCCCCGTTGCCGCGCTCTGCCACGCGTCGCTTGAATTGTCATAGACCGCCTCAAAGACTATCTTATCGCCCGACTTTAAAGAGATGCCGGCAGGGTCGTTATAGACGGGGAGACTTGTCACCTGATGTCCCTCTGAAAGCTCGGCCCGGCCTTCCCAGAACGGGGTCGGCTGGTCGTCGGAGGTGAGCGACACCTCAACACCGTAGTCCTGCAATAGGCCATAGGCCTTGGTCAAAAGGCCGTCCTCCGGCATCTTGAACTCCGCCGTCTTCTTGGCGAACTCCTTTGGAGGGACGCTCATCGGCGTGTGGTCGCATGGGTCGGTATCGAAGAGGAGCGGGGCGACATCTTTAATGTTCTTTGCCCCCTTCATTGGGATGGCCGATATCGTGAACTTAAAATAGACGTTGTTGAAATCCTGCGTCGTCGGGTTCTGCAGAACGACCTTGGCGTCAAGCTGGTCCTCCGGCAGGATCGCATATCCGGTCCCTTCCGGAAGCTCGATCCTTGGGATGGCCGAGGTCGCGGCAATGAATGGATTTGCAACCTCTTTGTCCGCGCAGAGGGGATTTTTTTCGCTGTTATTTGAAACGATGGCCATGTGCAGCAGGTCCTTTGGCAGTTCGTTGCCGCCGGCCTCTTCGATGTCATGTTCAAACGAGGTCACCCAGAGGGGTTCTTCTGTCTGAAAGTTGATCGAGCCCGGGGCATCCCACATGGTAATGGCCTTCTGCCCCGCCGGGAGCGAGAACGGGCCGACCTTATAGGTGAGCTTTTGGGCCGCGCTGTTACCGGTGGAGGAGGTTACATTATATTCCACCGGCTTCACCTCGGGGCCGGAGATGGCCTTTGGAGCAGAGCCGCCCGACGCACAGGCGGAAAAAAACACCGCACAGGCAAGGAATATGTAGATATGTATGCGCATTTTTAGTCATTCCGAGCGTTAGCGAGAAATCCAGCGAAGCGTAACATGCGGCGCCTTTGGCGCCTAGATTCCTCACTTCGTTCGGAATGACAGATACATAACATACTCTCTAACTAATAAAATACGCATCGCGGCGAGACTTGACGCACGGCGGCAAAGGTCATTCTGAGTCCGTCTCCGGCGGACGAAAAATCCCGTGAGTTCAATTGTCAGCGCTGGATCCTTCGCTTCGCTCAGGATGACATTGAATCTTGCAATCTAATCCGTTCTTTGCTATTAAAATCCAACTTCATGACAGAATATATTTATACGGGCATCTTGCTTCTCTTTGCCTTTGGGTTGGGCGCGGGCATTGTGGGGATATCCAGCCTTCTTGGCAGAAACAAGGGCCCCAATAAGACCTGCCTTGAACCATATGAGTGCGGGATCGATGCGGCCGGTAAACCAAGGCGGCCCGTTCACATCAGGTTCTTTATCGTGGCGCTGGTCTTTCTTGTCTTCGATGTCGAGGTGGCGCTGCTCTTTCCGTGGGGGCTCTTAATAAGAAAGTTCGCCCATGGCGAGATGGGAAGATTCATTTTGATCGAAGGTTTTGTCTTCATTATAATACTGGCGGTGGCCTTGATCTATATCGCGCGGCGCGGGCTCTTCAGGTGGGGAGAGATATAATCATTGGGATTACAGAAAGAATTATTATTCGTATTGGTTTGAACAGGGATGCATAAAAAAGTTACTATTAGTTAGCATTTTTTTATAAACCGCGCTAACTATGTTATATATGGACCCACGAATCAATCCATATGCCCCGGGGGCAGGCACAATTCCACCCGAACTTGCAGGGCGTGACGAGATAATTGAAAAAGCATCGATCACCCTGGATCGATGTCGCAATGGGCTCTCGTCTCGTGGATTGTGCTTGGTCGGGTTGCGCGGGGTGGGTAAAACGGTCTTGCTCACGCGCATTTCCCAAGAAGCGGAGGCGAGCGGCCTTGCCATTGTCTCTATTGAAACGCCAGAAAAACGATCCCTCCCGGCACTGCTCATTCCGGCACTAAGAACGGCCTTGTTGAAATTGGATAGGATGGCCGCAGCGGGAGATTTGGTAAAACGCGCCCTTCGCGTACTGGGTGGTTTTGTAGGGGCAATGAAACTAAAATACGAGGATATTGAGTTTGGAGTGGACCTGGGAAAGGAACCTGGTGTGGCCGATTCGGGAGACATGGAACATGATCTGGCGGTTTTATTCACAGAGCTCGGAAAAGCCGCAAAAGAAAAAAGAACGGCACTGGCTCTTTTTATAGACGAAATTCAATATATTGAAGAAGAACAGTTTGCGGCTCTGATCATGGCGCTTCATAAGTGCGCGCAAGTTCAGCTCCCTGTTATTTTAATAGGGGCTGGATTGCCTCAGCTCGTGGGTCAAGCAGGACGCGCAAAATCGTATGCCGAAAGACTGTTTGAATATCCCGTTATTGGGCCGTTAACCTCGATCTCGGCGAAGAAGGCCCTTGAAACCCCTGCATTCAAACACCATGTCCGATACAATAAGGACGCCTTAGGTGAGATATTATCACAAACGCAATGTTACCCTTATTTTTTACAGGAGTGGGGCAAGCACAGTTGGCAATGCGCTAAACGATCTCCGATCACACTTGATGATGTCAAGGCGGCAACAGAGATGGCGATCTCGGAACTGGACACTAATTTTTTCCGCGTCCGTTTCGATCGTTTAACCCCCATGGAGAAAAAATATCTTCGTGCCATGGCGGAACCTGGAGCAGGTCCTCATAGGTCCGGTGACATTGCCGCAATTTTGCAGAAGGATGTGCAAACCGTAGCGCCGACTCGAGCACAACTTATCAATAAAGGAATGATCTATAGCCCGTCTCATGGAGATAATAGTTTCACGGTGCCTTTATTTGATGGCTATATGAAAAGGGTCATGCCGATAGTTGATAGCTAAAAAATATGAGGGATAACTATTTTCTGACAAAGATGTCTGAACTTCTTGCGTGGGGGCGCAAATACAGCCTTTGGCCGCTCCCGTTCGCCACTGCCTGTTGCGGCATTGAATTCATGGGGGTAGCCGCCTCGCGTTTTGACATCAGCCGTTTCGGCGCCGAGCTCGTTAGGTTCTCGCCGCGTCAGGCGGACCTTTTAATCGTCATGGGGACCATATCATATAAAGAGGCGCCGATCTTGAAACGGATCTACGAGCAGATGCCTAGCCCCAAATGGGTCATCTCTATGGGGGCGTGCGCATCGTCCGGCGGTTTTTATGACAACTACTCGACGCTTCAGGGGATAGACCAGATCATTCCGGTGGATATATATATCCCCGGCTGTCCGCCAAGGCCGGAGCAGATATTGGACGCGATCGTAAAATTGCAGGGGAGGTTGTAGGGAATGGGTGGGGCATGCCAAGTGCCACGCTTCTCTGGAAGAGGCGGGAGTTGAGAATTTGGGTGTATGGGAAAAAGCGGGAATGAAGCATGGCACTATCTGAGGAGATCGTCCCGACATGCGTCGGGACGATTTCGATATGAAGCGACTTAAATATATCGGTTTACTTGCCTGTGCGGTGGTTTTTTCCACGGTCGTGTTTCATGCCGCCAAGGCGGCCTCCGGCACGGAGGAGGCGGTCAAGGCAATGGTCAAGGCCATTGACAGCGACCCCAAGAACGAAGGCTCGACCCCGGAGCTTTTAATTAAGCTCGGCACGATGCTTGAGGGGATGGTGGACGCCATCAATACAAAGGCGGAGCGCGAGTGCTTCAGGAGCGGTGGCTCAAAGGGCGCCCCATGCATGAAGGTCTATGCCGAAAAATTGAACGCCCTCTATGGCAAGGGTTCTTATGAATATAACGAGCATCTTATTGTTATAAAATATACGGGGGTGCAATATAAAAGGGCAGCCGACGAATTTCCAAAGAGCAAGGTGGCGCCCGAGGCGGATTATCTGTTCCTTTCAAAGAATCTCGTTGGCAGGCCGGACGAGGTTCTGCCAAGGATAACGGATTTCATGAAGAGATACCCGAACGGCGAATGGGGCCGCAGGGGACTCCTGCTTTGGGCGCGCATCAACGAGGACATCTGGTGGGTCCACAGAAAGTGGGCGTGGATACTCTATGGCTGGAGCATTTCGCCGGAGGAACTCATCGTTAAGGCAGAGCCTTACAGGCAAGAGGCGCTCAGGAGTTTTCAAAAACTGCTTGTAAAAGACGGCAGGACAGAAGAGGGTCGGGCGGCCAAAAAGGAATACGAACTCCTTAAAAAATACGAAGATGACGGGCGAATATATGGTATCATAAATGAATCGGATGTGTCGGGGACGACGGTAATTGAAAAGTAAAGATAGTAGTTGCCCAATTCATTGGGCAAAATAATGGCCCGATGAATCGGGCAACTACAATGTGCGAAACAAGAAACATACCGCGCGATGAATTGATCGAGGCGTGCGATAAATTGAGAGCCGAGGGGTTTGACTTCCTCATCGACCTTTGCGGCGCCCATTACCCGGGGCGCGCGAACGAGGAGTTTGAGGTCGTTTATCACCTCATGAACCTCAAATCCAGGACCCGCTTGCGTCTGAAGGTCGCCGTTCCAGAGGCTGATGCCGTGATTCCGAGCGTCACCGGCATATGGAAGGCGGCGAACTGGTTCGAACGGGAGAGCTTTGACATGTTCGGCGTGAGATTTTCGGGCCATCCGAACCTGAAACGGCTCCTCATGTTCGAAGAATTTGAGGGGCATCCTTTAAGGAAGGACTATCCGATAGGAAAGAGGCAGAAGATACCGGTACCCGATCCTCTTTATACAGGCGATGGAGACGGTTATAACTTTGTCAACTTTGGCCCCAGCCATCCCTCCACCCACGGGGCGTTCAGGCTCATGTTGAAACTGGACGGAGAGCGGATCGCGGACGCCATTCCGGAGATAGGCTATCTGCACAGGTGTTTTGAAAAGGAATCGGAGGACCACACATATACGCAGGTCATTCCATATACCGACCGGCTCAACTACTGCTCTTGCCTGATGAACAATGTCGGCTACTGCCTGGCCGTGGAAAAACTTTTAAAGATCGAGATTCCCGAGCGCGCTCAATATATCCGAATATTAATATCCGAGCTTTCGCGTATCATAGACCACCTTGTGGCCATCGGGGCGAACTTGGTTGATATGGGGGCGCTGACGAATTTCTGGTACACGTTCAATATCAGGGAACTTGTCTATGACTGGATAGAAAAACTCTGCGGCGCAAGACTGACGACGACCTACACGCGCATCGGCGGGGTCGCGCGCGACATACCGGCCGACACGAAGAAATATATACCGGCGACGCTGAAGAAACTGGACCGTGCGGTGAAGGACGTTACGGGGCTTCTTCTCAAGAACCGGATATATCTGGACAGGACAGTCGGAGTCGGCGTCCTTTCGCGTGAAGACGCGATATCGTATGGTTGGACCGGGCCCTGCGCCAGGGCCTCCGGCGTTGATTATGACGCCCGGCGCGAGTTTCCATATTATGGCTATGATAAGCTCGACTGGGAGGTCCCCTTGGGCGAGAACGGCGATACATATGATAGGATAATGGTTCGGTTCGAAGAGATCAGGCAGAGCGCGCGGATCGTGGAACAGGTGCTTGAGAAGATGCCGGACGGCCCCATCATGACAGATCAATATAAGGTGGCTCTGCCAGAGAAAGCGAACGTCTATGGCTCCATTGAGGGGCTGATGGACCATTTCAAATTGATAATGGACGGGATCACGCCCCCAAAGGGCGAGGTTTATTCTTTTACGGAGGCGGCCAACGGGGAACTCGGCTTTTATATCGTCAGTGACGGGAGCAAGAATCCGTATAGGATAAAGGTGAGGCCGCCTTGTTACGTTGTCTATCAGGCGTATCCCGATATGATCAAGGGACACATGATAGCCGATGCGGTGGCGATACTTGGAAGCCTGAATGTGATAGCGGGGGAGCTGGACCGTTAAATATGGAGTAGCACCCTTTAGGGTGCGCCAATCTTGCGCAGCCTCCGCCAGAGGCGGACAGGTGAAGGCTGCTACTCCAAATACTATGAGCTTTGAATTGTCATCAGAACGAACGGAGCGGTTACGCGAGCTGATGAAGCGCTATCCAACGACCCACTCCGCCCTCATCCCCGCGCTCTGGCTCGTTCAGGAAGAACATGGGTTCATATCAGACGAGGCGATAGAATATGTGGCAAAGGCGCTCGACCTGGCGCCGGCCGATGTCTATGGGACGGTGACGTTCTACACCATGTTCAACCGGCGCAAGATCGGCCGGCATCACGTTCAGCTCTGCACCAACATCTGCTGCTGGCTGAGAGGCTCAGAAGAGATGCTCAACTATTTAAAGGCAAAACTAAATATCGGCGTTGGCGAGACGACCAAAGACGGCATGTGGACCCTTTCGACGGTCGAATGCCTCGGCGCCTGCGGCGGAGCGCCGATGATGATGGTCGATATGGATTATCATGAGAACCTGACGATTAAAAGAGTAGATGAAATTTTGGAGTCATTGCGAGGAGGCGGAGCCGACGAAGCAATCCCCTGAAGGTCAATTGAATACAGGAGATTGCTTCGCCCTTCGGGCTCGCAATGACGGTGAACTTTGCAGATACTGTCGTTGAATTTTAATATAATGAACGCGGCGCGCCTCAAGGCATACATGGGGCGCGAGGGGTATCGCTCCGTTCATAAAATCTTTTCAATGCAGCCCGCGCAGGTGACAGAAGAAGTCCTGAAGAGCGGGCTTAGGGGGCGCGGCGGGGCGGGCTTTCCGGCCGGAAGGAAGTGGAGCTTTGTCCCGAAGAACACCGGCAAGCCGGTCTATCTCTGCGTCAACGCCGACGAAGGCGAGCCGGGGACGTTCAAGGACAGATATATCCTTGAACGCGACCCCCACATGCTCATTGAGGGGATCATCATCGCCTCATACGCCATCGGAGCCAAGACGGCGTTCGTCTATATTCGCGGCGAGTACTATCGCCCCGCTTTAGTTCTGCAAGAGGCGATTGACGAGGCGTATCAAAACGGTTTCTTGGGAAAGAATATATTGGGCAAGGGGTTCGATCTGGACATTTATATACATCGAGGGGCGGGCGCATATATCTGCGGCGAAGAGACCTCGCTGTTATCTTCGATCGAGGGTCTGCGCGGCTATCCGAAACTTCGTCCGCCGTTCCCGGCGGTAAAGGGCCTCTTTGGCGCCCCGACCGTTATAAATAATGTGGAGACGCTGGCATCGCTGCCGTTCATCCTTAATAACGGCGCGGTCGCTTACGCCGCTATCGGGACGGAAAAGAGCAAGGGAACGAAGCTCATCAGCGTTGGCGGGCACGTGGCAAGGCCCGGGGTCTATGAGATCCCGCTGGGGCTGCCGCTCTTGACCTTCATTAACGAGTTCGCCGGAGGGGTGTGGAAGAATAGAAAGCTGAAGGCGGTGATCCCCGGCGGTTCATCCACGCCGGTCCTGACGGCCGAAGAGGCAAAGACCCCAGTGATAGACTATGAATCGCTGGCGAAGAGCGGGACAATGCTCGGGAGCGGCGGGATGATTGTCATGGACGATACGACCGACATGGTGGCGGCGCTGCGGGGGCTGGCGCATTTCTATCATCACGAATCGTGCGGGCAGTGCACGCCGTGCCGCGAGGGGAGCGGCTGGATAAAAAAAATACTAGACAGGATGTGTATGGGGCTTGGGGTGAAGGGGGACGCCGACCTGCTCATAAGTATTGCGGACAATATGTTCGGCAAGACGATCTGCGCACTTGCAGACGCCCTGGCGATGCCTGTTAAGAGCTTTGTTACGAAGTTTAGGGATGAATTTGAAATTAAGTGTAGCGGAAGGCTTTAGCCTTCCATGAAATGTAGCGCAGGACTTTAGTCCTGCCAAATATATATAATGGTAAATCTAACAATCGACAATAAAAAGATCGCGGCCGAGGGCGGGACGACCGTCCTGAAGGCGGCGCTGGATAACGGCATCTTCATCCCGTACTTTTGCTGGCATCCGACGCTCTCCGTCTCCGGCAACTGCCGGATGTGCGTCGTCGAGGTGAAGGGGCGGCCAAAGCTTGAGGTGTCATGCAATCTGCCGGTCGAAGAAGGACTGGAGGTAATGACGGATACGTCGCAGGTCAGGCAGGCGCGAAAGGATGTCTTGGAATTCCTTCTCATCAACCATCCGCTCGACTGTCCCATCTGCGACCAGGCGGGGGAATGCCTGCTACAGGACTATCACTTTGAATATTCGGGGGCGCCGTCAAGGTTCAAAGAACAGAAGGTCAAGCGATCAAAGGCGGTCGATATCGGCAGGAATGTCAAGCTGGACAACGAACGCTGCATCCTCTGTTCAAGGTGCGTCAGGTTCTGCGCGGAAATCGCGAAGACGCACGACCTTTGTATTGTGGAGAGGGGAGATGCCTCGTTCGTCACGGCCGCGCCGGGAAGGTCGCTGGACAATCCGTATTCAATGAACACCGTGGACCTCTGCCCGGTGGGGGCGCTGACGTCGAAGGATTTCAGGTTCAAAAAACGCGTCTGGTTGCTAAAGTCCACCCCGTCCGTCTGTCCAAAGTGCTCGGACGGCTGCCCGATATGGCTCGACCATGCGGACGGGACGATGTATCGATGGAGACCTAGGGGGGAGTCGACGATCCTTTGCGATGTCGGGAGATTATCATATAAAGAGTGGCAGCCGGAGGCCAGGCTTCATAAGCCGCTGGTGCGGCAGGGAGATGAATTAAAAGAGGTTTCGGTCGAAGAGGCTTTGGAGGAGGTTCGAGAGATACTTGAAAGGTATGGGCCAAAGGGAGTCATCGGCGCGATCTCTGCGCGATGCTCATGCGAAGAGATCGACGCGTTCGTAAAGAAATTCCCCAACTCATATGGGGCGTGCATGGTAGATAACTCATTCGTCGCCGACAACATGATCAGAAAGGCCGATACGAATCCCAACACGGCGTATCTTGAAAAGTTGAACGTCCCCTTTATTAACAGGGATGTTACGGGAGATATCCTGATCACCGCCGATGCGCTGAGCGGCGACGAGATAATGAACCCCCCTAATTTTAAATGGAAGGCGGTCGTGCAGATCACGCATAATATGGCGCACGTCTTCCCCGGAGCGAGCGTCGTCCTGCCGCGTGCGACGTTCGCGGAGACGAGCGGGACATTCGTGAACTTTGCCGGCGTTGTGCAAAAGTTTGAAAAGGCGTTCGAGGCAAAGGGAGAGGCAAAGAGCGTTAAAGAGTGGATCGATAAATTATGACGCTATTGATAGACATCATTATCAATACTATTAAAACAGTTCTCATCGTTTCGGTGGTCCTGTCCCTCATTCCGCTCCTCATCTGGTGGGAGAGGAAAGGGGCGGCGTATATTCAGGACCGGCGCGGGCCGAACCGGGCAAACATCCTCGGCATCAGGCTTGGCGGGTTCATCCACAACTTTGCCGACGCGATCAAGCTCTTCTTTAAAGAGGATATCATTCCGGCGAAGGCGAACAAGGTGCTCTTTGTCGCGGCGCCGGTCATCATGCTCACGAGCGTTGTATCTCTTTTGGCCGTTATTCCACTGGCTTCACCTCTGCGGGTCGGCCAGTTCGTCATTAAGATGCAGATCGCGGACCTGAACGTGGGCGTCATATATTTACTCGCCGCAGGTTCGTTCTCTGTCTATGCGGTGATGCTGGCGGGGTGGAGTTCCGGCGGGGCATATTCGCTCTTTGGGGGCCTTAGAGCCGCCGCGCAGTTCATTAGTTATGAGGCGGCCGCAGCCCTGTCGCTCCTTGGCGTGGTGATCTTCTCCGGTAGCGTCCGTCTTGACGAGATCATTGCGTTGCAGGGGGTGAACGTGATCGACTGGAACGTCGTTCGGCAGCCGCTGGCGTTCGTCCTCTTCCTTGTCTGCCTCTTCGCCGAGTCGAACAGGAATCCGTTCGACCTGCCGGAGGGCGAATCTGAACTGGTGGCGGGGTATCACACCGAATATTCCAGTATGAAGTTCGCGCTATTTTTCATGGGCGAATACGCGCACATCGCCATCGGCTCGATGATACTGGTCACGCTCTTCTTTGGCGGGTGGCAGGTGCCGTTCTTCTCCACAGAGGCGTTGAACGATATTTGGACATATTCGGCGATAACTGTTATTGTGCAGTTCGCCTGTTTCATGGCAAAGGTCCTGTTCTGGTGCTGGTTCTTTGTCTGGGTGCGCTGGACGCTGCCGAGGTTTAGGTATGACCAGCTCATGCGGCTCGGGTGGGCGGTGATCGTCCCACTGGCGCTGATAAATATTATTGTTACGGCGTGTTGTGTGTCATTCTGAGCGAAGTTTCGGTCATTCCGAGCGTTAGCGAGGAATCTAGCGAAGCGGGTTTTTAGTGTGCGGCTTCGCCTGGATCCTTCGGCGGAGCCTGCCCTGAGCGAAGTCGAAGGGACTCAGGATGACAGGTAGAGTTAAATGTTATTCTATATCATATCTATCATAATAATCGCTAGCGCCCTTCTGGCGATATTTTCAAGGAGCGCGCTGAACGCCGCCCTGTGGCTTGTCGGCTGCCTCATCGTTCAGGCGGTCCTTTTTGCAACGATGAACGCGCACCTTGTGGCGATCCTGCAGGTGCTCATATATGCGGGGGCGGTGATGGTCCTGATGGTATTCGTCGTTATGATGCTGAATTTATCGCCGGAGGGTCTCAAGTGGAGAGCCATTACCGGCGGAAGGTTGATCATTGCCAGCGGGGCGGTCTATCTTGCGGCGGTGCTTGGGATAGTGGCATACTCAATGTTTCAATGTTCCAATGTTCCAATGTTCAATGTCAGCGGGACGGTGGAGAACGTGGGGGAGCTGCTAATAACAAAATATGCCGTTCCGTTCGAACTTCTGGGTATTTTGCTGCTGGTGGCGGTGGTTGGGGCGGTGGTGATGTCGAGAAGGGACGCGTAGTTGCCCGATTTATCGGGCATTGGCCCCATAAATGCCCGCCCGCCTTTGGTGGGGGGCAACTACAATTGAAATGAACTATATAATACTCAGCATAGTGCTCTTTTGCATCGGCGTCCTGGGCGTGTTGGCGCGCAGGAACCTGATCGTCATCCTCATCTCGATCGAGCTGATGCTCTCTGCGGCGAACATCGCGTTCGTTGCATTCGGAAGGATGAATAATGGCCTAGACGGCGACGTGGTCGTCCTGTTTAATTTTGTCATCGCCGCGTGCGAGGCGGCAGTTGGACTGGCCATTATCGTGGCGGCATATAGATTAAAAGGCACGGTGGATATAGGTGTGTGGAAGGAGCTGAAAAATTAATGTAAGAGCATGTCATTCCGAGCGGAGTGAGGAATCTAGCGAAGCGTTTTTTAGTGTGCGGCCTTTCGGCCTAGATCCCTCGCTAAAGCTCGGGATGACATGTTAATTGTAATGTTATCCTTTATTTTGAAATACATCTCTCTCCAATCGCTCATCTGGGCGATCGTGGTGCTGCCTCTTTTGGCTAGCGCAATTAACTTCTTTCTCGCGACGCTATCTTCGCGGTTCAAGGTCAAACATCTTGACCCCATTGTGAGCGTTGTCGGGACGGTCCTTCCCGTCATGGCGTTCCTCTCTGCGGTCGTCATCTTCTGGGTCGTGACCGGATTTCAGGGGGAAGACCCGACGGCGATCACCGGCCCTCTATATAAATGGATATCGTTCGGCGGCTGGAACGTTGAGGTCGGCCTGAAGATCGACCAGCTCTCCATGATCATGTCGCTCGTGGTTACGGGCGTTGGCTCTCTCATACACATCTATTCTATCGGCTATATGCATGGAAAAGAGGGCTATCCAAGGTATTTTGCAGAACTTAACCTGTTCTTGTTCTTCATGCTGCTCCTGGTTCTTGCCGACAACCTGCTGGTCATGTTCATCGGCTGGGAAGGGGTGGGGCTCTGCTCGTATTTTCTCATCTCGTTCTGGTTCTCGGACCCGGAGAAGGCAAAGGCCGGCAAGAAGGCCTTTGTCGTCAACCGGATCGGCGACTTTGGGTTCCTGATCGGCATCTTCCTGATATGGAACGCACTTTCATATCAGGAGATGGTGGGGCCAAGCGTCTTTAATTTTGAGACACTGCAGAGGAACGCCGCGTTCCTGCAGCCGCTGGCTACCCCGATATGTCTGGCACTTTTTATCGGCGCCTGCGGCAAGTCGGCGCAGATACCGCTCTATATCTGGCTGCCGGACGCCATGGCCGGTCCAACGCCCGTCTCGGCCCTGATCCACGCCGCCACAATGGTGACGGCCGGTGTCTATATGGTGGCGCGGCTTAGTTTCCTCTTTGTCCTTCCAGTAACCACACTCAATTTGGGCTGGTGGGGTCCAGTGACATTTAACCCGGCCCTAACCACGGTTGCGTTTGTGGGCGCCGCCACAGCGCTCTTTGCGGCGACCATCGGCATGACGCAAAGGGACATCAAGAAGGTCCTTGCATATTCAACCATCTCGCAGCTTGGGCTTATGTTCATGGCAGAGGGCGTGGGGAGTTTTTCACCTGCTATTTTTCACCTTATGACGCACGCCTTCTTTAAGGCGGCCTTATTCCTGGCGGCGGGGAGCGTGATCCATGCGCTACATGGCGAACAGGACATGTTCAAGATGGGCGGGCTAAAGAAGTATCTCCCGGGGACGGCCTCGGTCTTCTTCGTGGCATCGCTCGCTATTGCAGGCATCTGGCCATTTGCCGGATTCTTCAGCAAGGATGAGATACTCTGGGAGCTTTATGACAAGGGCCATTTTGGCCTGTGGCTCGTCGGTTTTATAACGGCAGGCATGACGGCCTTCTATATCTTCCGCGCGGTTGCGTTGACGTTCTGGGGCAGATCGAACATGAGCGAAGAGAAGAGGGGGCATGTCCACGAATCGAGCGTTTCAATGCTTGTCCCGATGGTACTCTTGGCGTTCCTGTCGTTCGTCGGCGGCTGGATGAAGGACTCGTTCAATGAATTCCTGACCCCGTTGTTTGTTCGTGGCTTCGCAGAGAGCGTGGAGCCGCACAAGAGCGCCGAACATGTGATGGCCATCATCTCCACGGTCTGGGCGGCGCACTGGGCGTTCGTGGCGTGGGTGATCTATTCGCAGCGTCCCAACTGGCCGGCGGCGCTGGCCGAAAAGTTCAGGGGGATATATAGATTATTAATGAATAAATATTATATAGATGAACTTTATGGGTTCATCTTTATCAAGCCCTTGAGATGGCTCTTTGACCGCGCCCTCTGGCAGGGGTTGGACGGATCGGTCATAGATGATGTCTGCGTGAATGGCAGCGCAAGGTCGGTCGGGCTCATGGGAAGCCTGACCCGTCTGATGCAGACGGGGCTCGCGCCGCAATATATGTTTTTTATGGTCATGGGGCTGGTGTTTGTTATTGTGTTGATTGTGCTGTAGTTGCATGTTTGATTTGGAGTAGCACCCTTTAGGGTGCGCCAATTGAATTCAACTTGCGCAGCCTAAAGGCTGCTACTCCTGATTGCAGGTACATTTATTTTTTATGGAACATATTCTATCCCTAACGATATTCTCTCCGCTGATCGGCATCGTTCTCATCATGCTTGTCCCGCGCCGGTTCGAGGAGGGCTCGCGTGCCATTGCGCTCTTTACAAGCCTCTTCACGTTCGCGCTGACGTGCTATCTCTGGACGAATTTCGGCCAGACGAAACTCTTTTATTATGAGGAGAACCTTCCGTGGATAAGCGCGCTCAACATCAACTACCACGTCGGCGTTGACGGCGTCAGCCTCTTCCTGAACATTTTAACCGCGCTCCTTGTTCCGATATGCGTTGCCGCGTCATGGGAAGAGATCAAGACGCAGCGGAAGGGGTTTTATATCTTCCTGCTGGCGTGCGAGGTCGGGCTTTTGGGGGCGTTCTCCGCGATGGACCTATTCCTGTTCTATATCTTCTGGGAGGTGATGCTCATCCCCATGTATTTCCTGATCGGCATTTGGGGGAGCGGCAGGCGGATCTACGTCGCGCTAAAATTCCTGCTCTTTACAATGACCGGAAGCGTCCTGATGCTGGTCGGTCTTGTCTATCTATATGTTAAGAACGGCCAGACGTTTGATATCCTAGCGATCAGCGCGAACCCCATCGCGGACCCGAACGTCCAGCTGTGGCTCTTTTTAGCGTTCGCCCTTGCCTTTGCCATCAAGGTGCCGATGTTCCCGTTCCACACGTGGCTGCCCGACGCCCACACCGAGGCGCCGACGGCGGGCAGCGTCCTCTTGGCCGGCGTATTTTTGAAAGCGGGGACGTATGGGTTCTATCGCATCGCGATGCCGTTCTTCCCAAGCGCGGTCGCTGAGCTTCGGACCTATATATTCGTTCTGGCGGTGATAGGCATCGTCTATGGCGCGGCGGTTTCGGTCGTGCAGAAGGACCTGAAGCGCTTGATAGCATATTCGTCGGTTTCGCATCTGGGTTTCGTGATCTTGGGCCTCATTGCCCTGAACCCGGAGGGGGTGCAGGGGGCGGTCCTGCAGATGGTGAACCACGGCCTCTCCACCGGCGCGCTCTTCTTGTTGTTCGGCATGCTCTATTCCCGCTATCACACGCGAAACATCGCGGACTACGGCGGTATCGCCAGCGTCATGCCGTTCTATACCGGCGTCTTTATATTTGTGGGCATTTCATCGCTGGGGCTTCCCGGCCTTAATAATTTCGTCGGCGAGCTTTTGATCTTCCTTGGGACGTTCAGGGTGAACTATCTCTACGCCATTATCTCGGCGACTGCCATTATCCTCGCCGCCATTTACATCCTATGGGCGATCGAGAGGGTCTTTTTTGGAAAGGTGGCGCAAAAGGAACACGCGAAGGATATGGGCCTCAGGGAGTTCGCCCTTGTCGTGCCGCTGCTTGTGGGTATTCTCTGGCTTGGGGTGCATCCCTCCACGATACTTTCAAAGATAAAATATTCAACGGCGGAGTTCAGGAAATACGCAAAACGTTCGATCGTTGAACCGGCAAGGGATCCGCTGCAGATAATGATACCCGAGAGACTGAAGTTAAGGCCAGACATCATCATTCCCGAGGGGGCTGTTGGAGATGAGGCGCCGGCGGTCGACACCGACGATGACGATAAAAAAGACGAGGGATATGAGAATAAGCTTGAGAATGATGTCGGTAAGTCGGTCGATGACGAAGAGAGCTCTACCGAGCTTGGGATAGAAAAGTCGAATATTCCGGTTGAGGTTCCGCCGGACAATAGGGAGTAGCAGTTGTGTAGCGCAGGACTTTAGTCCTGCCAATATCCAGCAGCTGCACCGAAGGGACAGAAAGAATGCAAGAGATGATCTTAAATATGATGCCGGTGCTGGCGATACCCTGCGGGGCGATCGTTGTCCTGCTCATTTCTTCTTGGTGGAAGAGGGTGAACAGCGAGCTCCTGCTCGTCTTGGGCCTCGCGACACTGGCGGCCACGATATGGTTCAGTTGGGGAATGTTTCTCAAACCAGTGGTCGATACTGGAACATTGGAACGCTGGAACATTGGAACATTCTTCTCGTTCGATCACCTCTCCCTCTTGGGCATCATCCTCCTCTCGCTTTCAACCGCAATAGCGCTTATCGCCTCACTGAATTACATAACAGATAGAGTCGCCCCGTTCGGGGAATATGTCACGCTCATGCTCTTTGCCGCCTTTGGCGCGGCCATAATGGTTAGTAGCCAAAACCTCATCATCATCTTCATCGGGCTTGAGATACTATCCATAGCTTCATATGTCCTGGCCGGATATAATTCAAATGGTGAGGCATCGGTCGAGGCGTCCGTTAAATATTTTACGCTTGGGGCGATATCCTCCGCAATCTTCATCTTTGGCATCGCGTTCTTTTACGGGGCGACCGGAGGATTGGATATCATTGTTGTAGCGGAAGGCTTTAGCCTTCCACCAATTGGTGGAACCCTAAAGGGTTCCACTGCATATCTTCTGGCAATGGCCCTCATTCTAACCGGTCTTTCGTTCAAGGCGGCGCTGGTTCCGTTCCAGTGGTGGGTGGCAGATGTCTATCAAGGGGCCCCGCTTCCGGTCACGAACTTCTTTGCCACGACCGTGAAGATCGCGGCGTTCATCCTTTTTTTGAGGATCATGGGGGCATCCCTTGTTGAGGCAATGGGCCCGGCCTCGACCGTGCTTGGGGTGAACTTTAGCCCTAAATTGACCGGGGTCGTTGCGATCCTGGCCGTTGCAACGATGACATTTGGAAATCTTGCGGCCCTGTTGCAGGAAGACATCAAGAGAATGTTGGCCTATTCCTCCATCGCGCACGCGGGCTATTTAACCATTGCCCTCCTGTGTGCCGGGGCCAATATGCAACTGGCGAGTTCGGCCATTCTCTTCTATCTCCTGGCTTATGTCCTAATGACCGCCGGCGCATTCGCGGTCTTGATCTACCGGAGTAGCAGCCTTCAGGCTGCGCCGACTGCAAGCAGTTACCCCCCTTTAACAAAGGGGGGCCGGGGGGGATTTGAACGTACCAGCCTCTCCGATCTCTCCGGCCTTGGCCGCAAGAGCCCGTATCTGGCCGCCTCCTTTGCCGCATTTATGCTGGCACTGGCGGGCATCCCGCCAATGAGCGGTTTCTTTGCAAAGTTCTTTATATTTAAGACGGCGATCCAGTCGGGCTGGACGTGGCTTGTCATCGTGGCCGTCTTGAACAGCCTGGTCTCGGTCTATTACTATATGAGGCCGGTGGTTAGTATGTACTTCGGAAATTCGGAAATTCGCGAATTCGCAAATTCGAAAGAAGGCGAAAACTATTCAACGATTGGCGTGATAATCTTCTGCCTCATCGCAACGATCCTTTTGGGGTTATTCCCGAACACTATTCTGTTGATATTAAGCAGGTAATAACCGCCCAAATGCTTATGCACTTGACTCCCTTGGCGCCAGGCACGGCTAATAGTGTCCACAAATTTGTCGAACACCCAGTTAAATTGCTTGAAATATTCCGGTATTTGGGCAATATGCTTCTGTATTTGAATCAGGTTGTGAGTCTGTCATCGCGAGCGAAGCGTGGCGATCTCCCTAAAATCAAGTGTTTGCGGGAGATTGCCACGTCGCTCCGCTCCTCGCAATGACACGGCCTTAGTCAAATACAGAAGC
>ORJL011648006.1_pt1 | contig 26558 bp, 30 predicted proteins | sample 1779941 | NCBI WGS metagenome assembly ORJL01 (sample SAMEA104232317, study PRJEB22302) | groundwater metagenome | biome: forest; feature: aquifer; material: groundwater | place: USA | collected 2011-08-07 | depth 5.8 m
AAGGAAATCCTCACCGCGCTCGGTGTGGCGCTGCCGGAGAAGTAGGCAGGACGTCAAAGCCCCAAGCGATTCCACAAACACATTGTCTATAAGCGGTTATAAGGATTATTCTGCCCAATGTCAGGGGGAAGATCCGCCTGAGCGCGTCGAAGGGTGAACGAGAGTTTGCGGGACAGGCTCGGAAGTCCCAGCATTACAGCTTCAGCCTATAGGGGAGCGAGGGGCTATATGGCTAGAGATCGGCATGTTCGAGTCGGAGACGGCAATGTGGGTGGCGCATCGTCTGAAGAGGTGTAAGTGGCCGGCATAAAGGCGCATCAGCGGCGGGCATGGTCATGGGTGGTGCGGGCTGTGATGTGGATTGCACTCTCCTCGCTGCTCTTAGGTGTGGCCTTGATTGCCGTGATACTCACCTATGCCTATCTTGAGGGCGACTGGCCGTTTGAGTACTTGGACCGCTGGGATCTTAACCACGGCCTATGGCGATATACGTTCGGCGTGTTCGAGACGCCGAAGGCGAAATGGCTGAGCCGCTCGTTTGTGCTGCTGATCGTGTCAGTTCAGCTCTCCACGCTCTTGGCTCTCTTGCGCCGAGACAGGCGCTCATTACTCCTTCTTGGAGCCTGTCCGACAAACCGTCAGATAACCGTTGAGACATACTCGACGTGATGGGTGAGAGAGTGGTTAGCTATCGAGAAGCTAGGCGTCAGAGCATTGGGGCAGACCGCCCGCCGACGGCAAGAGCGGTCTGCGGGTCTCCATTATCCGCTTGCCAGAGCCCGAACCCTCGCCGGCACGAAGCTCGCGCGCCAGAGACCTTGTCCAGCCCTCTCAGCCAGAACCGGGTCAAGCCTCGCATACTCATCTGCCCAAAGACCGGTTCGATGGTGCAGCTGCGCAACTTGTAGATCGCCTGCCCGAGACGGGTCAGCAGCTTCCGCTCCATCCGGTCTCTGATCGTCGCCGCCTTGGGGATGCGTCCCCTGGGACACCCCTTGTCTCGAAGCGCCTTGCGCTGCTTCCACGCCTTCGTCGTCGCGATCAAGAGTTCGGTGGTCTCATCCGCCAGTGCGGCATTGGCGTCACTCCAGTAGCCCGCATCGGCGATCAGCGTCTGTGGTCGCGCTCCGGCCTGTGTTGCACAGCGCTCCAGCATGGGAGCCAGTTGCTGGACATCGTTCTCCTCGGACGTGACCGCGCAGGCGACGATCACCTGCGAGGCGCAGTCCGCCATCGCCTGCCCGTTATAGCCCTGCACCCACCCCTGACGGGTCTTCAGGATCCGGCTGTCTGGATCGGTCAGGTTGCGCTTGGCCTCGTGGTCCACGACCTGCACAGGCGCCGTCGGCTTGCGTCCCCGCGTCTTACGACCGGTCTCGGCTTCCTGCTGCTCCCGCGCACGAATGCGCTGCGCCTGGGCGTCTTGCGCCTGGCGCGCCGCGGCCTCCAGTCGCTGCTTGGCCTCCCGCAGCCGCTGCAGTCGACCCGCGCGGGTGCGCAGCGCCTCGGGCAGCTCATCCCCCCGCCGGTCCGGCCCATACTGCTGGTCTTCGGCCCGATCCACTCGCTCGGCCTCTTCGAGAATCCGATGGACCTCCCGCTCAATGCCAGCAAGTGTGCGATTCTGGTCCAGGGCCGCGTTCGCGGCCACCTTCCGTCCGTCCAGGGCCACGCGCCCCATCGTGACAAGCCCCGCCTCCCGACAGAGCCGGAGCACCTGCACGAACAGCCCCTCCAACGCCGTGAGGTGCCGCTTCCTGAAATCGGCGATCGTGCGGAAATCGGGGGACTGGTTCGCCGAGAGATACCGACACGCCACTTGCTCCTCGAGGGCCTGGGCCAGCCGGCGGGAACTCGTGATCCCCACGCTATAGCCGTACACCAGGATCTTGACCATCATCAGGGGATGATACGCCGCGCTGCTCCAGCCATCCTCTCGGTACTGGGCATAGAACGACGCGAGCGTGCCGTCTCGATCCATCTCCTCGAGGATCTCCGACACACACCGAGCCAGACTGTCCTCTGCGACCCAGTCGGTGATCGCGGGAGGCATCAGGTACATCTGATCTTGTGCATATGGCAGAAAGTGATAGCTCATGCTCGCCCTCCATGCGTGAATGGTGTCGAGCGATTCTACGCGATGGGGCAGGCGATCGCCAGACCGAAGTGCGCGTATTTAGGTTAGAGGTTTGTCGGACAGGCTCCTTGGATGTAGCTTTGTGGCGTGTTGGCTAGCGGCGAATTTCTTGTACTGGCTGATCGATTGACGGTGTATGTTCCAGGAAAGGATGCTGACAATTGAAATTCACCGGTTGGCTCCTTGCTCCCCTCACCTTACTTACCCACTCTGTTCCCGGCTTCAATCCCCCTGTCGGCGGCGGAGGCTAGAGCATCACTGATCACACAAAGAGACGGGAAGGTGGGGAATTGTCGATGACCACACCCAGGACAAATTGGGTGATCCTTGACACTCAGGGGAGCAGTATACTGATGGTCCCTGGCATTAGTCGTGGATTTGCTCCTCTATCGTTATTATAGTTTTGCGAAGGGCTGACTTCGAGGAAGAGCGAGATGTTTTCGAAAACAAGAAGGGCGTTGGCGAACTTCTCACGGCCCTTTTATGCTGGAACCCGCCCCGAAAAGCCGATCACGAAATCAAGATGCTGAAGCGAGCCTATATATTCGCGTGGCGTCCCCAACGGGATTCGAACCCGTGTTTCAGCCTTGAAAGAGCGTTTCAGGGGAGTATAGCAGGAGTATATAGGAGTGACAAGCAGTGAGTTTAAGAAAGTGTTTTCACGGTGTTACAGCGTTCAGCAAGATGAGTGCCAGTAACAAGGAGAACGCAGGAAAGACACCCGTTATAGTCACTATTTGGACACCAGTCTTATGACTAATAGCTCATCGTTTCAAGAGTATTCGTCTCCGTCACCAGTAGATGCCTTGTGTAGTAACGCCGTTCTCCAATACCTACCAGAATCTACCATGAGATTCTGTGCTTGGTTCATGCTTCAATGAGGCTGCCAACGATGCTACCGTTGGTCTTACATCACTCTCCCCAGGCGTAACTTCCGCTGGAACTCGCCGTAGTTTCAACGCAACATCTTTGAGATTGCGTGCCGCCTCTCCTTGCGCAACGTCTGGCGAGAAAAGCCGCCTGCCTGGAGAGAGGAGGCTCCCAGGCTTTGACCGCTGCACGCGGACTGGCGGCATCATAGCTCTCGATGCTGAAACACAAACCCACGAGCCTCAAAGTCTTCTTCCCGCCCGTAGCGTGGGCCAAAATGGTGTAGCAGCGCCTCAAAGGCCCAGGAGTTCACGATCCGTTCCTCTGCACGGTAGAGGTCTTCGAACCATTGGATCGCGGGATTACCGGCGTCCCGGTGCTGGTGATAGAAGCGGATCGCGAGTTTGGCCAGGCGGTAGTCCTGGTCGTCAGCCATCTCCGCGTTCCTGACCTTGTGCCCGATCTCGTGCAAGACGGCCAGGAGGCGGGTCAACCAGTCTAGGTCCGGGCGCAGTTCGATGGTCTGCCTGCCGTCGGGCTCCGTTAGCAGTTGCGCCTTTGTCTTCGTTCCCAACAAGGCCGGGTTGACGAAGACGCCAGTGATCCCGTACTCGCGGGCGATCGACCGAAGCCGAGACTCTGCCGGGATCAGCGCCGGGACCGTCTCAGCCATGTTACGCACTCACACGCTGCACCGGCTCGGGACCGTTGGCCTTGGCCGCTGCGCGGGCTTCGTGTTCCTGGCGGATCAGCGCGAGCTCTCGCAGTTCTTCCTTGCTTGATAGATTGGTGATCCGAGCCGAAGTCAGCTTGCCGGTGGCCGTCTCGTAGCCCAGTTCAACCCGGCTGATTCGGCACCCCTCCCGCTGCTCCTGGGCTCGCCAGTCGGCCAGGACACGCGCGATCTCATCGGGCCGGATCCCGGCCTCAGGATTATGCGCGAGGGCGTTCAGATCGTCGAGTGAGCCATCCCAGGCATCGGCTCGTTGTTGCAGTCGGCTCCGTTCGTGTGTCGTCACAATCATCGCGTCCTGCACCCTGCTAAACTCCGCGAGGAGCGGTAACCGCTGCGCATCGAGGGCCGCCACCTGGCGCCTGATCTCCTCTTGGCGGGCTTGGGTCTTCGTGATCGCCTCGGTCTGTGCCTGAATCTTGGCCTGGCGGTGTGCATGACGGGCGGCATGGAGCCGCTCACAGAGAATCGGGCGAATCGCCTCTTTTTCGGCGAGCTGCGCCGTCACCGTTGCGAGCTCGGCTTTCGTCTTCATCACGGTGGGTCCCTGGTCGCCCGTGCCAGCGAGGAACGCATCGGCCAGGGCGACGGTCTGCTGAGCCGCGAGCCCGGTGATCGTGGCCTTCAGCCCGGTGATCTCTGCGGTGAGGTCTTCGAGCTTGCCGTGAAGTGTGCTGGTCTCAGCGTGTGGGTCAGATGGGGTAGCCTTTCTCTCTTCGGGCATCGCGGACTCCTTTCGTACAAATCGTTGTCGGACTCGTTCGATGAGCGTCATCGTGTGCGCCTCACAGGGCCGAGAAGGCCGCATCCCGGCTCGTCCAGGGTGTTTATCCGCAAGGGGTGACGTTGCTCGCCGGCCTCACGAAGGCGGATCGTCTCTTCAAGCTCCGCGAGGATCGCCTCCAGCAGACGCCGTTTCAGGACCTCGATCTCGGCGCGTAACTCCTCTAGCTCTTGGCTCATTCTCTCTCTCCTGTCGATCCCCGCGCCTTGTCCACCAGGGCTCTCAGTGTACGCAGCTCTCCGACGGCCAGCTTATCGAGAGTCCACACGTCAGCGCCCCCCTGTGCTTTCTCCGCCAGGACTTCGAGGGTTCGGAGTTCATCGCCATTCAATCGACTCAGGTCTACCGGGTCAACCTGTTGACGTTCCGTTATCACTGCTTCCAGCTTTTCAAGCCTCCGCTCCAGATTCATCGCTCTCCCCCGTATACGCGATACCGCCGCCCACAAGCTACGCACTCTTGAAGATCCGGGGTCTCCTGTCCACCCGGAGGGGTCCGGGGATCCGGGTCATCCACGCCGTAGACGATGGTACTGGTCCCCGGTCCCGGATCGCAGGCCGGGCAGGGCTCAGGTATCGACCGACCTTCCAACTTCGTCAATCGCTTTTCGAGGTTCACGCGCTTACCCTCCTTTTCGTTCACTTCGCCCCTTCCTGGGCCGCCTGGGGCCTCACAGTGACCTTCACGCCGCTGCTCGCCGTTCCAGTTCCTCAAGACGGCTCTCCAGTTCGCCCACTTCGATCGCCTTCAGGAAGCACGCCGCCACCTGGGACAAGCAATGTGCCGCCTTCAGTGTCAGGTAGTCATCCCCTCCGGTCTCCATCACCACTTCCGCTCTCAGAATGGCCGCCCAAAGCTTGCCTTGGAGCCGTTGCACGTCGCCGTTATACCGTTTCGCTCGCTTTGCCAGCCTGCCAGGTACCGGATTCAGGTTTGCCATTTCATACCCCCCCCGGGTCTAAAGCGCCTTGCGTAGTGTTCGGGTTCACCATCGGCGGCCGCGTCATGGTTCGCGCCCGTCCGGTCCGTGGTGGAGAGGTCCCGCCTTGCGACAGTGGGGACACGCGCCGGTCTCCCGATGGAATCTGCCTGCCGCCTCAGCCAAGATGTCGATCACCTGACCGGGATCACTCTGGGCTTCGAGCAGGGCAATCTCGGCCAGGATCGACTGGAAGGCCTCCATTGGCTTGCTCTCCGGGAGGGTCCAGTAACGTCGGTACGCATCGGCCAGGAGCTTGTCGGGTGGCGTGCTCAGCAGGTTCAAAATCTCGGCTTTGTTTTTCATCAATTTTGCCTTCAGCTCCGGCGGAACCTGGGGCCTCCCAGTTACCTGAAGCCTGCCGTTCGGAAGGGGGGTCAAGGTGACTCCAGACGTTTTTGCCTCTTGAATCAGTTCCATCGTATTCATAGGATAAACACCTCCTCCCGCGCGAAGGTGGTCAAGTTCCCCCGAAGGTGGTCATCATTATTTATATTGGCCACCTTCGGCATTTCTTGGCCATCTTCGGCGAGATTCCATTGCCAGCCGCTATGGAAACCCTCTTTCTTCGCCAGCACGCCGAGAGCGTTTTTTGCTCGGTGAAGGGTTTTGTCCGATATCCCAGCCCCTCGCGCCTGCCTCTGAATTGCCTTCGCCTCGACCGGGCCAGCGGCTAGAAGCTCGCGCAAAAAGTCCTTAGCTTCCCCCAGAGCAGTCTGCTCCTCTGGTGATCCAGCGGCGACAAGCAGCGCATCCGCACTAAGAGCTGAAAACCCTCCCCAGACGATTCGGGAATGTTCGCCCACGGCTTCGATGCTGTAGGCCAACGATGGAGGATCCTTGGCCAGGTTTGTCTTGACGCACGCCATCACCCGCCTGTTCGAGTCCTCAGGGTCTTTGGCAATCAATAAAGCTGCTCGCGCTGCACCGCTGATTCCGATGCTCCCGCCTCCTCGATAAATCGCTTGACCGCCTGCCGCCTTATTCAGATGCCGTATTAGCACGACGGCAACGCCCATCTCCTCGGCCAGCTTCGCCAGGGGGCCGAGAGCGGACCGCATATCTTGGTCACGCCAGGAGTTTTTCTTCGATGAAAGAAACCCCATAAGCGGGTCAATGATAACCAGCTTCGCACCGATCGCCTCACAGGACTCCCGGATCGCAACGATGTCTTCAATTGTCGGCAGTCGTTCCTTGCCATTCTCTCTGATTCCATCTAGCGATATGCACCGCGTCAGGTCCGCTCCGGCAGCTATCAGCCTTGGGACGATGGTGTCAGCAAGTCCATCTTCGAGGCTCAGAACGACCACGCCGCCGAGCTCGGTCGGTGTCCCGTCCGGCATTGCCGTGCCGGTGGACACTCTGGCCGCCAGGTCAAGAGACGCGGTCGATTTCCCGAGCCCGGGATCGCCCTCGATGATGGTGAGCTTTCCAACGGGGATATAACCGCGCCATAGCCACGTCACCTTTTCCGGTACTACGTCAGCCAGCAGGCTAATGACAGCGGATTGTCCAGACTCCCGCCCGCCACTCCCATTCCCTCGCCACTGCTCCCACCAGGCCGCCGCGTCAGCAAACGCCGGATGGTCAAGCGGGAGACTCGCCAGGCATGATAAGACATTGGTAGGTGAAACTCCGCTGCGGCCACGGCCTACCAGGAAGTCATCAATCCCGACTTTGTCGCCTCCGCTGCCGGGGATGATTGCAACGCTCACCGTCGCCCCTCGCCCCTCAAGTTCCTTGCCGAAGGCAAAGACCGCTTGCCGCAGATCGGACCGTCCCCATACGTCAGAGTCGGGGTAGACGGTAACAGGCCGCCCTCTCCAGGTCACCTTATCTAAGTCAGGGATCGGCTCCCCTTGCGCGAACCAATTCCACAAGCCGCCGATACCAAGGGAAAGCGTGCCCTCCTGGGTAAGCCTCAGCGCCTTTTTCTCCCCTTCTGTGACGGCAAGCGGGACTGATGCATCACGCAAGACCGCCGCACATCCTGGGGGGATGTACAACCGCGCGCCCGTTCCTTTCTTCTGAAGGTACTTAGCGGTACGCCCGTCTTTTCCTCGATACGGAGGGAACACCTTGTAGCGACTGAATCCGCCATCACCCGCGTAAGGGAATTCCAGCGCCGATGTGACACCTTGGGGGGCAAAGCCGATAATGCGCGACAGATCGCAAGGGCGCACGGAGTGGAGCCCCGCCGCGCGAACCATGTCATCGGCCAGGCCGGACTTTCGCAGATCGGCCAGATGGTCGGGATGGAGGGAAAGGGTCACTGCCCCGGTCATCCCTGCCTCGCCTCGGTACGATTCTCGGCGACGAACCGCTCGTAATCTTCCTCGCGCACCTTAATCAACCGCCCGAGCCGAACCGTTGCGATCCGCCCCTCGGCAATCCAGCGCCGCCATGTGTACCGGCTCGCTCCAGATCTCGCCTCAAGCTCATTTACGTTAAGCAATTTCGCCATTCCGTAGCCCTCCTCTATTCGCATCTTGGTTACATCTTTCCGCTCTAGAGAGATGATGTAGCATTCGGTCGGATCTGTCAATAACAATATAGCAATACATATTGATACGCACGATTGCTATTGACACAACGCGGGTTCTGTTGCATATTAGGGATACGATACACTCACACAGGAGGGATACCGCTATGGGAAAGACGAAATTGCTGACTCCTGCCGAAGCAGGCAAGGCGGAGCAGCAGATGCTTCACGCGCTCGAACGGCAGCAGGAAGAGATTGAGGCGGAACTGGGACAGACCGCGATAGATGAACTCACGTGGATTGTGGACCTCTCGCAGCGGAGCCTAAGCCATTTGGAAGCGCTCGATCAATGGCGCTGGCTCTATTTCTACGCTCAACCGGCTTTCCGGTATCTCCTGATAGAGACTCGCATCCCGACAAAATCGGACGCGCAAAAGAAGGTTGTCGCAGACATAGAGGACGCGATCAGCACCGTCAAGACGCTGACTGGTGGCCTCGCAGATGGGAAGGTGGTAAACCTATCCCCTGAGAGTGGGACCCTCACCCTCAACATTCGACAGGATGCCAAGGGCCGACTTTCGCGCGAGTATCGGGGGCCATTGGAGACTCAAGTCTTTTTCCGGACACTTGATCTCTTGGACAGGGTGGGGAACCGCCTTCGTAGATGTCCGTATCAGCCGGAGGGGGAGCCGGTATGTGGGCGCGTGTTCGTGAAGCGTAAGGGTCAACGGTTTTGCAAGCCAGATCATGCCCAAGCCGCAGCCTATGACGCCTGGGTCAAGCGGGGGATGCCACGGGGTAGGAAAGGAGGGAAGACTCGATGAGCGTCTTTAAGCGGGGTGACCATTGGTGGATCGACTTTTACGACGCGGGTGGACGCCGCCGCCGGCGGAAGGTCTCACCCGACAAACGGATCGCCACCGCCGCACTCCGGGATATTCAGGTCAAGATCACGAAGGGGGAATACCTGGGCCTCAAGGAAGAAAGCCTCGCCTTCCGGGCCTTCGCTGAGAAGTATTGGGCCGCCGTGTCACACACCTTCAGCGAGCAGGAACAGCTCCGGGCCAGGTCGATCCTTGACCTTCATCTCCTTCCTGCCTTCGGCTCTGAACGTGTGAGCCGGATCAGCCGCCAGCAGATCGAGGGGTACTTGGCGAGCAGAGCAGGTCAGGCAAAACCCGCGACGTGCAACAAGGAATTCACACGCCTCCGCCATCTCCTCAATCGGGCCGTCGCCTGGGGGTTTCTGAAGGTCAATCCTTGCAAAGGGATCGCACTCTTGAAAGAGCCGCCACCACGGGTCAAGTATCTTGTGCCTGAACAGATGGAGCGGTTGCTTGAAGCGTGCTCTCAGCACTCTGTGGGGCTGTGGGCCATCGTCCAGCTTGCCGCCCATACCGGCATGAGGCAAGGCGAGATATTGGGACTGACAGGGGCAGACATCGACCTTCAGGGTAAGACCGTCACGCTCCGTAAGACGAAGAACAACGAGCTTCGGATCGTGCCCTTGAATCTGGAAGCGTTGAAGGCACTTGCCACCATCCCACGGCCGTCTGACACCTTCATGCCAGTGTTTCCCGGGTGGACACGGCAACGGCTCACAGTCACCTTTCACCGGGTATGTCGCCGGGCCGGGATCGCCGACTTTCGGTTCCACGATCTCCGCCATCATGCCGCTTCGTGGTTGACGATGAAGGGGGTCAATCAGCGCACCATCGAAGCCTTGTGTGGATGGAAGGACCCTCGAACTGCGCGGAGGTATCAGCACCTCTCGATGCAAGCGCTCCATGACGCCGTAGCGCGCCTTGACACATCTTGTGAAACGAGGGATGCTCAGCCGGTGGCTGAGGCTCAACGGCCATAGGCTACAATCGAGCAAGTGCGAAATAGAACACAAAGATTACTCAGGAATTAAAGGTTTCTCGCTAGGTTCTTACGGATAGAGGCGAATGAATTGAGTGGGAGGAAAGGAGGCCAGCGATGACGCTAGCACCAGAGGAGCAGCAACGCATCTACGAAGAGGAGAAGGCTAGGAGTGAGGCACAAGACCGCATTACGCAGGAGAAGGCTCAGGAGCAGGCTCAGGTCAAGAAAGCCTTGGCGAGAAAAAATGGAAAGCGGATGGCGATCGCCGTGGGTATCTTTTCCGCTGTTGTGTGGCTGCTCAGCCTCCTCCCCGAACCACGCGAGAAGCAGAGCCTCCATCAGAAGCAGAGCATGACCCGTGACGTGAGCACGCTGAAAACCGGGAGGGCTGTGTGTGTATCCAAGGCGTTGCTCGAAGAACTCGCAGCCCACCAACAGGATGTACAGGCCGTAGAACGCCTCTTGCAATCCGGCTGCCTCTTCACGGAAGGCGCGATGCTGGTCTCTGTGCTGGCCGTCGAGCCCTCAGGAATCGCCAAAGTGCGGGTCTTTACTGGGAAGAAACAGGATGTAGAATTGTGGACGACACTTGAGAGCCTCCAGGATCAGAAGTAACCCTCTCGCACGAGTTGTCATGATCCTCGCGCTTGTCGTCGCCGCATGTGCTCCGCCCCTCTCAGCCGCACCCCGGCGGAGCAGTACCGTGCGAACCGCTTTCAAGTATTCCTCGCCCTGTCCGGCGACAGGCCGGTCAACCGGCCCCTGTCCTGGGTGGATCATTGACCACGTGATTCCGCTTGCGTGCGGGGGTGATGACGCCTCTGATAACATGCAGTGGCAGACGGTTGATGAGGCCAAAGCCAAAGACCGATGGGAGCGGAGGGGCTGCACACCGTCCAGCGTTTGCTGCAACGGAGTAGTCACTATTTGGACACCGGAAGGGGAGTGCAAGATGGGATACCGTGCTAACTGCTTGATTGCATTGGCGTCCCCAACGGGATTCGAACCCGTGTTTCAGCCTTGAAAGGGCCGCGTCCTGGGCCGGCTAGACGATGGGGACATTGAAGGGAAGACCGGCTCTTTATAGCATAGTTCCGGTGACATGGGAAGGGCTGGTTACGAGATCCTTTAACGGTGAACAATCACCTCTACCCGGCCACGGTCGTTAATGAACAGATTTAAGAGACCGCTGATCAGGCTTAACAGGATTGCCCCGAACACCGCAGACCAGAAGCCGTGCACCTCGAACCCCTGGATCATCAGCGAGACGAGTTTCAGGAGCGCTGCGTTGAGCAGCGGGATGAAAAGCCCCAGTGTTATGATCGTGAGTGGAAGCGTCAAGATCACGAGCACAGGTCGCACAACGGCGTTGACTACCCCGAGAAAAAAGGCGGCAGATAATGCAGGCAGGACCCCCCGCACCTCGATGCCAGGGATGACGGTTGACACGAGTAAGAGGGCTAGTGCATTGAGAAAAAGTCGGACGAGAAATCCCATCACTCGGACCTCATAATTTAACCGAACTCGCCCCGGAGAAACCGTTCCCTGGCATCGAGCCGCATCCGTTTGCCGCTGGTGGTCTTGCTCAGCGTTCCTGGTACGACCAGCAGCACCTGGTCGAGAACCGTCCCGCCTGCTGGTCGATAGACGTCATCCACTCGAGCACGGATCTCCCTCATCAAGGTTTCCCGACGCGGCTCAGGGCAGTGTGGCTCTGCAAACTCAGCAACTGCCACTACACGCTGGGTTCCGGCCCTGACGTCGGTTACGCCGAAGACGACGCTCCGGCCCGGCTTGACTCCCTCAACGGTTTCGATGACCTCTTCCAGGAGGGCCGGGGTATAGTTGCGGCCACCCTTGATCACCGTCTCTTTCAGTCTCCCGGTAATGTACAGCTCTCCTGCTGAGTCGATCATTCCCTCATCGCCGGTGTGCAGCCATCGTCGCCCGTCTCGTTCCCGAATGACCTGCGCGGTCGCCTCCTGGTCTCCAAAATAGCCATCCATAAGGCTTGGCCCCGCGATGGTCACCTCCCCGAGATGCCCTGCCGGGAGCTTGTTGCCTTCAGTATCAATGATTCGGATCGCAAAACCCTGGAGCGGCCGCCCTACAGATACCCACTCCTCACCCCGCTGGCGGCAGACCCGATAGGGCGCTGCGAGGTCTGGGAAGGAGACGGCGAGCGTCATCTCAGCCAGCCCATAGACCGGCGACAGCGCTTCCCGACGGAGACCGAACTGGCCGAACTCGCGTTGGAACGCTTCCATCGCCTGCACCGTCACCGGCTCAGCGCCGTTCATCAGGATCCGGAGTGGGGAGAGATCAAGACGGCTCCCTTGTCCATAGGTCGGATGCTGCTCAAACCGTCTGGGGGAAATCTGGCACATTCTTGCGAGCCGGCCGATGGCTGAGTTATTTGAGACCGAGATTGTCGCTCCGAACTGATGAAGCGCCCAGATCCAGCGGAGTGGGTCGCGGGTGAAGTCGGTGGGCGACATCAGGTAGGCTTCCAGACCGAGCGCAAAGGATCCCAGTGTGATCCCGATGAGCCCCATATCGTGGTAGAGCGGTAACCAGGACACGACCTTGTCGTCAGGCCTCGGCTGGACCATTTCCCCGAATGCCTGAATGTTGGCCAGGATCGCTCGATGGCTGAGCATCACACCCTTCTGGACGCCGGTTGACCCGGAGGTGAACTGTATCAGCGCCGTCGCGTTGCCGTCCGGGCTCGGCGTCTGAAACTGAGCGGTTCCTCGCAGGAGGTCGGACGCAGCCACAAACGCAGGCGCCTCAGGGAGAAACCGGGCAGCGGTGTGACACACGGGAGCGAAATCTTGTTCGGCGATTACCACGGCAGGCCGGGAGGTCTGGCAGATATGGACCTGCTGGTCCACGTAACGGCTGAGGCGCTGAAGCCTTTCTAGTATAACCATGAGAGGCCGCCCAGCCTTCTTCCCCTGTCGCCAGCGTTGGGCTAAGGGCTGTCGTAGGAGCCGGTCGATCATCCGCTTGGCGGGGGTATACGTGCGAGTCGCCGTCGCCGCAGCCAGGGTGCGCAGCAAGCCTTTCGGGAGAAGAAGGGGCGGGTAAGTCGGAACGGCCACAGCACCCGCCAGCCAGGTACCGAAGAGGGCTTGAAGGATCGGTCGCCCGGTGGGGAGCATGATGAGGACCCGGTCGCCAGGCCGAACCCCCAGTTCCTGAAGAAGCGCTGCCACCCGCTCGGCCTCATGGTACAGCATGCCGAACTGAACCGGCTTACCGGGATCGAGCCCATGGAGCAGATAGCACCAGGCCTCATCTATGCGGTGTTCCGCTTGGTAGCGAACGATCTCGCCGATCGTGTCCGAAACCCTAAGGGCAGCCAGCGAAGAGGCGTCGAAAAGGCCAGCCTTCAAGGAAGAGGTTGTCATGGTTACGTATCCACCCAGAGGCCTATTTGAATCCATCGCTGACAGGTAGCGTGATACTCTTTCTGAGGTGTTGAAATGAGGTTGACTAAGCTTGCATAGCATACTATCCTCGGCCTGGCAAGCACTTGTCACAAAAGAACACACCATGCGACCACATGGGAAGGGTGGTGATGGCCGCGTTCGGGTGTCGTGATTCGCGGCAGGGTCATGCGCTGATGCAGGAACTCGCCATAGTCCGAAAGATGCTTGGCCGGCTCGAAGCCAAACTGCTGGAGGACGATACTGATCATTTCCCAAAGGGGGATGATCAGGAACTTCGCCTCGCACTGCAGCGTATTGGTGATGACCGGTTGACTCAACTGATGCTGAGTTATGCCGTCTGTGTCCGGGGGCTCACTGCGCCGATGGCATCTCGTACCTGGAAACAGGAGCTGGCGGAGGAGGCGGAGGATCTCCACCGTCCCCTCGTGAGCCGCCTGCAGAGGCTAGAGCGTCTGGCCCGGTCCCACGCGGGACGTCTGTGGTTGCGGTTGCAGGCCCGTCTTTACCGTGTCTTTCATCAGTCTCCCCATCCACAGCGCCTGCCTTCACCCAAGGAGAATGGCAACCGTGGGCAGTTGCTTTGATGGGAAAACTGATCCGGTGGCTGATCGTTTTCCCGCTCCTTGGCCTTCTGCTCTACGTCGGACACCCATTTCTCCTGAGAGCCATGGGCCGCTACCTGATCACGGAGGATCGTCTACAAAAGGCCGGCGCGATCGCGGTTCTGGCAGGAGACGGAGGCGTCGGCCGCACGCTCGAGGCTGTCAGACTTTACCAGGACGGCTATGCCCCAAGGATCGTCCTGACCCATCAGCGCTTGCTGAAAGGGTACGAATCGCTGGCACGGCTGGGCATTACCGTCCCGGAAGAGCGGGATATCCAATGGATGGTCCTCAAGGCGATGCGGATCCCTGCTACTGTCGTTCTCCAAGTCGGTGAGCGGGCCGACAGCACCGAGAGAGAGATGATCTACCTCGCACGCCTTCTCAAGGAGCACCGGATAGGAACAGTCATCCTTGTCACGGATAGATCGCATTCAACGCGAGCAAGTAAGATTCTGGCCCGCGTCTCCGGCGGGAGGATTGCGATCATCAGCCGGCCCACCCGCTACGATACCTTTGATCCGGAAGGATGGTGGCATTCTCGCGCTGATGCGAAAGAGGTCTTGTTGGAATACGAGAAGCTGCTCAACTACCTCGTGCAGTCGGCGAGTGCCGGCCTCACCGGCTGGCGGAAAGACGGAAGTGATTCGGCCGTTCCGGCCGGGGGTACATTCTGACCATCAGGATCCAAGGTTCGGTCGCTGCGAGAGGGTTAAACCGTTCATGGATGGGGGGACACGCCATGCAAGAGAAGCGAGGGATGTTTGACAAGATTTGGGGGGCCCTGGAGCCGACCAGCCAGGAGCCGACACGGCCAGTTCCAACGATGGAAATGTCGACGGGCGCTTTTGTCGTCAGCGAGAAGATCCAGATTCGCGGGGATCTGACCGGCGAAGGCGACATTCAGCTCATGGGTGGATTTCACGGAACTATTGATCTTATGGGAACGGTTATGATCGGAGAGTCGGCTCAAGTAGAGGCCGATATCGCTGCGACCAACATCATTGTTGGCGGCCACGTGAAAGGCAATCTGGTCGCCAGCGGGCGAGTCGATCTCCTGCCGACCGGCAGCGTAACGGGTAACGTGAAGACCGGCAGTATAGCCGCCGCAGAGGGTGCCTCCTTGTATGGCGAGATAGAGATTAATCGCCGACAGGTCCAAGGCTAGATGGAGAAGGACCGGATCGGTTCAGCATAGCCTGAGAAGCCCAGTTGCGCTCAGCCCTTGGCAGCAGGCGTGAAGAGGAGGCATATGGCCTTTATGCGGTTTGATAAATTCACCTTTAAGGCGCAGGAGGCGATCCAGCAGGCCCGGAAGCTTGCCGAGGAGCGGGAGCATCAGGCGATTGATGTCGAGCACCTGTTGCTGGCGCTGATCGATCAGGCGGAAGGGGTAGTTCAACCAATCTTGAGGAAGATGGGGGCAACCCCTGGCCAGGTCACATCACGACTCATAGAGGAGTTGAGGCGACTCCCCAAGGTCTCCGGCGTGGCCCCGGGCCAGGTCCATATCACGCCGCGCCTGGAAAAGGTGTTGAACGCTGCGCTGTCCGAGGCGGAACGCCTGAAGGACGAGTATGTCAGCACCGAGCATCTGCTCCTGGCGATCTCCGACGAGGGCGGCGGAGCTGTCGGGAAGATCCTGCGCGAGGCCGGGATCACAAAAGACAGGATATACACGGCCTTGCAGGAGTTCCGCGGCAGCCAGCGCGTGACCGACCAGGCCCCGGAGGAGAAGTACCAGGCGCTGGAACGGTACGCCCGCGATCTGACCGATCTGGCCAGAAAAGGGAAGCTGGACCCGGTCATCGGTCGGGACGATGAAATCCGCCGGGTGATCCAGGTCCTGGCGCGCCGGACCAAGAACAACCCGGTTCTGATCGGCGAACCTGGTGTGGGCAAGACTGCCATCGTGGAAGGGTTGGCGCAGCGGATCGTTAACGGGGATGTGCCGGAGTCGCTGAAGAACAAGCGCGTCATGGCGCTGGACATCGGTGCGCTTGTGGCCGGGAGCAAGTACCGTGGAGAGTTCGAGGACCGGCTGAAGGCGGTCCTGCGCGAGGTCACTGAGCAGGAGGGGCAGATCGTCCTCTTCATCGACGAGTTGCATACCCTTGTTGGGGCCGGCGCTGCCGAAGGGGCCATGGATGCCTCAAACATGCTCAAGCCTGCGCTGGCGCGAGGTGAGCTTCGGTGCGTGGGAGCTACGACACTGGACGAATACCGCAAGCGGGTAGAGAAGGACGCTGCGCTTGAGCGACGCTTCCAACCGGTTCTGGTCGGTGAGCCGTCAGTCGAGGATACCATCTCGATCCTCCGTGGCCTGAAGGAGCGGTACGAGGTCCACCACGGCGTTCGGATCAAGGACTCGGCGCTGGTGTCTGCCGCGGTTCTCAGCAACCGGTACATCGCCGATCGGTTCCTGCCGGACAAGGCGATCGATCTGATCGATGAGGCGGCATCACGCCTCCGGATGGAGATCGACAGTATGCCGACAGAGCTGGATGAGCTCAGTCGGCGGGCCAGACAGCTCGAGATCGAACGCGAGGCCCTGAGGAAGGAGACCGATCCGGAGTCGCAGGAGCGTCTTGCGCGTCTCGCAGACGAGCTTACGGAGATTCGCACTAAAGAGGAAGGGCTCAAGGCCCGCTGGGAACAGGAGAAGGGATTCATCCAGCGGATCAGGGGTCTCAAGGAGCGGACTGAGGCGGCGAAACTCCAGGAGCAAATGGCCGAGCGGCAGGGAGAGCTGGGGAAGGTCGCCGAGCTCCGCTATGGCCTGATTGCGTCTCTCCAGCAGGAGATGGACGCCGAAAAGCGCGGCCTCGAACAGGTCCAGCAGGACGGCGCCATGCTCAAGGAGGAGGTCGATGAGGAAGACGTCGCTGAAGTCGTCTCCAAGTGGACCGGAATTCCGGTCACCAGGATGTTGGAGGGGGAGACGCAGAAGCTCCTGACCATGGAGGACAAGCTCAGGGAGCGCGTGGTGGGGCAGTACGAGGCGATCACTGCGGTAAGCGATGCCATCCGTCGCGCCCGCTCGGGGCTCCAGGACCCGAATCGGCCGATCGGCTCGTTCATTTTCCTGGGGCCGACTGGGGTGGGGAAGACCGAACTGGCCCGGGCGCTGGCTGAGTTCCTGTTCGACGACGAGCGCGCGATGGTCCGCCTGGACATGAGCGAGTACATGGAGAAACACACGGTCTCCCGCCTGGTGGGCGCGCCGCCGGGATATGTGGGGTTCGAGGAGGGGGGCCAGCTCACCGAGGCGGTCCGGCGTCGCCCGTACTCTGTCCTGCTCCTGGACGAGATCGAAAAGGCCCACAATGACGTCTTCAACATCCTGCTGCAGATCCTGGACGACGGCCGCCTGACCGATGGCCATGGGCGGACCGTGGACTTTAAGAACGTGATCATTATTATGACCAGCAACCTGGGCAGCCAGGCTATTCAGGAGCTGGGCGGCCGCGATGACGAGGAGATGCGACGACGGGTGATGGAGGCTGTGAGGGCCCACTTCCGGCCGGAGTTCCTCAATCGCGTCGATGAGATGCTGATCTTCCATACCCTCTCGCTGGCCCAGATCAAAGCGATTGTGGAGATCCAGCTCAAGCGGGTGGAGAAGCGATTGGCCGAGCGGAAGCTCGGTCTTGAGGTCACGGAACAGGCCAAGGAATTCCTGGCCAGAGAAGGATACGATCCGGTCTTTGGGGCGCGTCCGCTCAGGAGAGCCATCCAGCGAGTGCTGCAGGACCCGCTGGCCCGCCGGTTGCTGGAGCATGAGTTTGTCGAAGGCGACACCGTGAGAGTCGATGCAGCTCGCGGAGAACTGATCCTCAGCAAGGGTTAACAGCAGCCTTCAGCAAGATCAAGCATCCCAAATCTCCCCTTGCCCCTCTTTGCCAAAGAGGGGATTGATACCTCCCTTTGGAAAAGGGAGGTTAGGAGGGATTTTGCAATGGTTGTACTCATTATTATGCGAGAGTTAATAACTGCTGATCGCTGATAGCTTAGGGTGTGATCCATGGCGCCGGTACCGTATATCGAACAGATTCGGCGACTCTACCAGAACCAGCCGCCTTACCAGTGGACGGTGAACCTGACGAGCCCGTGGACGCCGATGCTCAAGCCGCTTCAGGACTGTCGGATCGCCCTGATCAGCTCCGGGGGGATGTACCACCCCCCGCAGGAGCCGTTCAACCCCGTCAAGAACGACCTGACCTTCAGGGAGATCCCGAAAACGGCTGATCTGGCCGACCTCCGAATCTCCCACTACTCCAAGAACGCCCGGGACGTCAAAGACCTCAACACGATCTTCCCCCTCGATCGGTTTAGGGAGTTAGAGGCTCAAGGGCTCATCGGTGAGCTGGCCTCACCGGCCTTCACCTTCATGGGACGGATCTTCACACGGACCAGACTCCAGAAAGAGATGGCGCCGCATCTGATTGGGCGCCTACAGGAGATGAACGTTGATGCGGCCTTCCTGGTCCCGGTCTGACAGTTGTGCCATCAGTCCGTGGGACTGTTCGCTCGCGCGATCGAGGAAGCCGGCATTCCAACCCTCATGCTCTCCGCTGCCCTCGACATCACCTCCTCCGTCAAACCTCCTCGCGCCGTCTTCGTGAACTTTCCCCTCGGTCACCAGGCCGGCAAGCCGTGTGACCCGGAGGGGCAGACCCGCATCCTGCTCGACGCGCTCCATGTTCTGGAGACGGCGACCACTCCCGGTACCCTCATCCAGCTTCCCTACAAGTGGGACGAGCGCGATCCCCTGGATTCCTGGGAAGAGGAGGAGATGCTCCACCCCTCGCTGGTGTGATCCACATCTAGAGACGCTTTCCACACGGCGTTCCCAGAGATCGCTCCACAAAACACCTCTCTTTCAACCCATTTTGCCTTGACAAGAGAAGGCCATGGGATTACCATTTGCGTGAACTTGACTCATCTTTTCCATAGTTCATCGAGGGAGCCAGAGCGTGAAGCATCTTATCGATGTTGACCCGGAAATTGCTGAAGTGATTCGGCTCGAAACCGAGCGTCAGGCCACGAAGCTGGAGTTGATCGCCTCGGAGAATTTTGTCAGTGCTGCGGTGATGGAGGCGGCTGGCTCCACGCTGACCAACAAGTATGCCGAGGGGTATCCGGGACGCCGCTACTACGGCGGGTGTGAGTTTGTTGACATGGCGGAGAACCTGGCGATCGAGCGAGCCAAGCGGCTCTTTGGCGCCGACCACGTCAATGTCCAGCCGCACTCAGGCACGCAGGCCAACATGGCCGTCTACTTTGCTGTCCTGGAGCCCGGGGATACCATCCTTGGGCTGAACCTGTCGCACGGGGGTCACCTGTCCCACGGCAGCCCGGTCAACTTCTCCGGCCGCTTCTTCAAGGTGATCCCGTACGGTGTGGATAGGGCGACGGAGCAGGTGGACTTTGATACGCTCCGATCTCTGGCCAAGACGCACCGGCCCAAGATGATCGTGGTCGGAGCCAGCGCCTATCCTAGAACTCTCGACTTCGCGAGGTTTGGCGAGATTGCGAAAGAGACCGGCGCGCTCGTCATGGTCGATATCGCCCACATCGCCGGGCTGATCGTGGCTAAGCTGCACCCAAGCCCCATCCCCTACGCCGAGTTCGTCACCACCACCACCCACAAGACGCTTCGGGGCCCGCGAGGTGGGATGATCATGTGTAAGGCGGAGTATGCCCCCGCCCTGAACAAGCAGGTCTTTCCCGGGATGCAGGGCGGTCCGCTGATGCACATTATTGCGGCCAAGGCGGTGGCGTTTGCCGAGGCGCTCTCGCCGGAGTTCGCCTCGTATCAGCGCCAGATCGTGGCGAATGCGAAGGCGTTGGCGGAGGCGCTGCAAGGGCACGGTTTCCGTCTGGTCTCCGGCGGAACCGATACCCATCTCCTCCTGATCGATCTGCGAGGGAAAGGGCTGACGGGGAAGGCGGCTGAGATCGCGCTGGATCAGGCCGGGATCACGGCCAACAAGAACGCTATCCCCTTCGATGAGGAAAAGCCGACTGTGACCTCCGGCATTCGGATCGGGACGCCGGCCGTGACGACTCGGGGGATGCGGGAAGGCGAGATGAGAGAGATCGCGAACCTCATTGCCGACGTCCTGAAAGATGCCTCGAACGCTGCGGCTCTGTCCGGGGTCGCGGCCCGTGTGAAAGAGCTGTGTGACTCCTTCCCGTTATACCGAGAGCAGCTTGCCCTCTCCTCTCCCCACCTGGCGTAGGATCCTCCAAGGGGCTCGCCTGTGAAGTGTCCCTACTGTGGCAGTCTCGAAGAAAAGGTCGTCGATTCTCGTGAGGGCAAGGATGGCGCGGTGGTTCGCCGCCGACGCCAATGCCAGCAGTGCCTCAAGCGCTTCACTACCTATGAGAGGATCGGTGAGATCCACTTCATGGTCATTAAGACGGATGGACGCCGGGAGCCATTTGACCGACACAAGGTTCTGGGAGGATTGCTCAAGGCGACCCAGAAGCGGCCTGTCAGCGTTGTCCAGCTCGAGAAGATTGTCGATGAGATTGAGGGCCGCCTCGCGGAGAAGGCGGAGCGCGAAATGCCTTCTACTGAGATCGGGGAGCTGATTATGGAGCGGCTTTACGAGATCGATGAGGTAGCGTACGTCCGCTTTGCATCGGTCTATCGCCAGTTCAAAGACGTCCGTCAGTTCGTTGAGGAGGTCAAGGGCCTCCGGGGAGGGGGGAGGCGTCGGAGAGCCCCGTAACAGTGTCATCGCGTAGACGCAATAGACGCAAAGATCGGCTCTCGAGGCGACGATGGAACTCACCTTCACGTACCTTGCATTGCTGTTCTACCTGAGCGCGAGTCTGGCGTATATGGGCTCCCTTGCAGCGCGGCCCGGCAAGCTCCTCCAGGTCGCGGGTATCCTAACCCGGGCTGGGTTTGTTCTGCATACGGGGGCACTGGCGGTTCATCTCTACCAACAGGGCCGTCCACCAGCCAATCTTGCCGATTGGCTCGCCTTCTATGCGTGGGCCACAGTTGCCGTGTATATCGTGACCGAGGCGCGCTACGAAAGTAAGGTGATCGGCTCGTTTGCGATCCCGCTGGTGCTCCTCCTGCTCGGGGCATCGGCCGCCCTGCCTAAGACGATAGAAACCCTCTCCCCGCCGCTGAAAAACTTCGGAGTCTGGATGCACGTGATCCTGACCCTCCTCGGGAACGCCGCCTTTGCCCTCGCCTGCTGCGTGGCAGTGATGTTCCTGGTTCAGGAATGGCTGCTCAAATCCAAGCATCCAGGAGTGCTCTTCGAGCGCCTTCCCTCATTGAAGCTCCTCGACGATCTGTGCTACTTCAGTCTCGTGCTGGGCTTCCCGCTGCTGACCCTCGGCCTGTTGAGCGGTGTGCTGGTGAGCTATTCCGTGTGGGGTTCCTTCCTGTCCTGGGACGGCAGACAGATATGGTCGTCCATCACCTGGGTCTTCTATGCGGTCCTGTTGCATGGACGGCTGGCGGGGGGCTGGCGTGGCCGGAAGGCCGCCATTCTGTCGATCATCGGATTCTGCGGGGTGGCCTTTGCGTCCCTCGTGGCGAATCTCATCATTAGAGGAACGCACGCGTTCTAATATGGAAATCATTGTGCTCGGTCTGAGCTACAAGACGGCGCCGATTGAACTTCGGGAGAAGTTTCACGTCCCGGAGTCAGAGCTGCCGGAAGTCCTGGAGCAGCTCGGCGGATGCGGGCAGATCGAAGAGCGGATGATCCTCTCCACCTGCAACCGGGTGGAAACGTACGCTGTCGTGGACGACGTGGACGGTGCGCGTCAGTTCCTTGTGGAGTTCCTGGCCGAGCGGCACAAGCTTCCGTCGCAGGCCTTCGAGCCCTCGCTGTATCTGTTGACCGCCGATCAGGCCATCCGGCATATCTTCCGTGTCGCGTCGAGTCTTGACGCGATGGTGGTTGGTGAGTCTCAGATCCTGGGCCAGGTGAAGGCGGCGTACGCGGTTGCCCTCGAACGGGATGCCACGGGGATGATTCTCAATGCCCTTATGGACAGGGCGTTGCGCGTCGCGAAGCGGGTGCGGACCGAGACCGGGATTGCAACCTTAGCCGTCTCGGTCTCCACCGCCGCCATCGAGCTGGCCAAGAAGATCTTCGGCGACCTGACGGGCCGCACGGTCATGCTGATCGGGGCCGGGAAGATGTCGGAGTTGTCGGCCAAACACTTACTGGCTGATGGTGTGAGCACGGTGATCGTGACCAATCGGCATTTCGATCGCGCGGTGGAATTGGCCGAGCGATGGGGCGGACGGGCCGTTCCGTTCGATCACGCCAAGTCAGAGATGGTCCATGCCGATATCGTGATCAGTTCGACCGGCGCCCCGCACCAGATCCTGTCCAAGGCTGACCTCCAGGAGATCGTCCTGCAGCGCCGTAACCGTCCGATCTTCGTGATCGACATCGCCGTTCCCAGGGACGTCGATCCCGAGGCCAACGAGATCGATAATGTGTACCTCTATGATCTCGATGACCTTCAGGGGGTGGTACAGGCCAATCTTCGCGAGCGGCAGCGCGAGGCGGATCTGGCGGAGGCATTGATCGACCGGGAGGTCAGGCAGTTTGCCGAGTGGCTTGCAAGCCTCCATGTCGTCCCGACGATCGTTGCCATGCGCAAGAAGGTGGAATCAATCCGCGAGGAGGAACTTCAAAAGATTTTTGCGAAACTGCAAGACTTGACGCTAGAGGAGCGTCATGCTATCTCCCTCATGACCGGCTCGATCGTGAACAAGATCCTGCACGAGCCGACGACGGAGCTGAAACGCCAGTCGGCCCAGAAAGAGGGTCATCTCTACGTAAGTGTGCTGCGCAGACTCTTCGGCATCAGGGAGGAGTAGGGGCGCTGCTTGCTGCGCCCATGTACGGGTGCGAGGTATAATATGCTGAAGCTGGGTACACGGGGGAGTCCTCTGGCGCTGTGTCAGGCGAGACTCGTTTCTGAAGACCTGAGCCGGCGATGGCCCGGCCTGAAAGTCGTCATCATTCCGATCAAGACCTCCGGCGATAAGTTCCTCGATGTGGCCCTTTCGCAGATCGGCGGGAAGGGCCTCTTTGTGAAGGAGATCGAGGAGGCCCTGCTCGATAACCGGATCGACCTTGCGGTCCACAGTATGAAGGATCTGCCTGCGGAGTTGGCGCCAGGCCTTCTGGTGGGGGCCGTCACGCACCGCGAAGACCCGCTCGATGCGCTTGTGGCCAGGAACGGCCTACAGTTCACGGAACTACCTTGCGAGGCCAGGATCGGCACCAGCAGTCTTCGCCGACAGGTCCAACTCCTCCATCGTCGCCCGGACCTCCAGATCGTTCCCCTCCGCGGCAATGTACAAACGCGGCTGAATAAGTTGGAGACGCTCGATCTTGAGGCCGTGGTTCTGGCGGCCGCTGGCCTCATCCGCCTCGGTCTGCAGGATCGGATCACTGAGTGTCTGCCGTCGGATCTGTGCCTGCCGGCGATCGGCCAGGGGGCGCTGGCGATCGAAATCCGGCAGGACGATCAGCGAACGGCCGAGCTGGTCGAGACGCTTAATCATCGTGAGACTCGACAGACCACGATGGCGGAACGGGCTTTCCTGCGGCACCTGGGCGGGAGCTGTGTGACCCCTATCGCCGCCTTCGGCGAGATTAAAGGAGAGGTGCTCCTGCTCACTGGGATGGTCGCCGGTCTGGACGGCAAGCGGATGCTCAGGCAAGCTATTCGTGGGGAGACCAGTGCGCCCGAGCAGGCGGGACAGGCGTTGGCGGAGGCGCTGCTCACCGCCGGAGCCGGAGAGATCCTTCGGGAGATTGAAGTCCAACTGTTAGAGAAGCGCACATGAAGGGAAAGGTCTATCTCATCGGCGCCGGGCCTGGTGATCCAGGCCTTTTCACCCTGCGCGGTGTGGCATGTCTCCGCGAGGCCGATGTGATCGTGTACGACTACCTCGCCAACCCGCGTCTCCTGTCCTATGCGAAGCCTCACGCCGAACTGATCTACGTCGGCAAGAAGGGCGGCAACGCCGATGCAGCCACACAGGAGGAGATCGGCCGCCTGCTGATCGAGAAGGCTCTGACTGGAAAAGTGGTGGCGCGGCTGAAAGGGGGCGACCCGTTCATTTTTGGACGGGGTGGCGAAGAGGGGGAGGAGCTGTTTCAGGCAGGCATTCTCTTCGAGGTCGTTCCAGGGATCACCTCTGCTATTGCTGTGCCCGCGTATGCAGGGATTCCCCTCACTCACCGCGATTATGCCTCGACAGTTGCCATTCTGACCGGACATGAGGATCCCTCGAAACAGACGTCGGTGATCGCCTGGGACAAGGTAGCGACCGGCATCGGAACATTAGTGTTTCTGATGGGTGCCGGCAATCTTCCAACTATCGTCGACAAGCTCATCGGGCATGGTCGGTCCAAAGATACGCCTGTCGCCGTCATGCACTGGGGTACCAAGCCCGAGCAGGAGACGGTCACCGGTACGCTCGAGAATATCGTGGCGCTCGCCCAGATGCGCGGACTGGGGCCGCCGGCAGTCCTGGTGGTCGGCGATGTCGTTCGGCTTCGGGAGCGGCTGAACTGGTTCGAGCGGCGGCCACTCTTCGGGAAGCGGATCCTTGTGACCAGGACCCGTGAGCAGGCGGGTCGCTTTGCCGAGTTGCTGGAGGGGCAAGGGGCAGAGGTTCTGGAGATTCCCCTCATTGAGATCGTACCGCCCAAGAGCTGGGAGCCGTTGGATCAGGCTATCGGGCGGCTCGAACGCTACCAGTGGGTGATCTTTACCAGCGCCAACGGCGTCGATGCCTTTTTCCGGCGACTACGGGAGCGTCGACAGGATGCCAGACGCCTGGGGGCCGCCAGGATCTGCGCCATCGGATCTGCAACCGCCGACGCACTGGAGAGATATGCCGTGATCCCCGATTTGGTTCCGGAGGAGTTCCGCGCCGAAGGGATCATCGAGGCGCTGAAGCCGTATGATCTGCAAGGCACGAAGATCCTGCTGCCGCGGGCCGAAGTTGCGCGGGATCTGTTGCCGAAGGATCTCGAACGGCGGGGCGCAACCGTTGAAGTGGTGCCTGTCTACAGGACGGTACAGTCGAGTACTGCCCGGGAAGTCTTGAAGCCGCTTCTCCAGGATCGGAAGATCGACCTCGTCACCTTCACCAGCTCCTCCACCGTCACCAACTTCGTGGAGGCGCTGGCGCAGGAAGACCTTAAGGCGCTTTGCGAAGGGGTGCGCGTCGCGTGCATCGGCCCAATCACACAAGAGACTGCCGAACGCTTCGGTCTGCCGATCGACATCGTCCCAGAGCACTACACCATCCCATCCCTTGTTGACGCCATCGTCCAGTATTATCGACCACCAGGCGCAGAGTAGCGCCAGCAAGGCATCCTGATATTCCTTAAGAGACAGCATTCAACCGTAGGTCGGGTTAGCGCAGCGTAACCCGACAATATTCTGAAAGCTGATGGCTGAAAGCTGACAGCCTCTAAGGGAGCCACATGGGAGGATCGATTGGCTAAACGAAGTGACAGCGTGATTATGTTGCTGGTGATCCTCATATTGGGGGCATTGATCGGCACCGTAATAGGAGAGGTCATTGCTGTCATGGCGCCGAGCGGCATAGTGGAAAAGATATTCAGCAAGGGGATCCATCCTGGTCTCTCCCCACCCGCGACCCTCGACCTGAAGGTCTTGAGCATCTCCTTCGGCTTCACCGTAAAGATCAATCTCTCGAGCCTGCTGGGCATCGGCCTGGCTCTCTTGCTCTATCGGAAGTTGTGATTATCCTGGCCTCTGCTTCTCCCCGGCGAGAGGCGCTTCTGCAGGCGCTGTGGATCGAGCACCGGATCATCCCCAGCCTGGTTGACGAAGCGGATCCGCCTCCCGGGACGACGACGGCATCCCACGCCGAAACTCTGGCTCTTCGAAAGGCTACCGACGTAGCGTCCAGGGTAGGGGAGGGGTTGGTCCTTGGTGCCGACACCATCGTCGAATGTGGCGGTCGCCCCCTGGGTAAGCCGAAAGATCCGGACGAGGCCCGCGAGTTTCTGCGCCTGTTAAGCGGCCGGAGCCATTTCGTGGTAACCGGGCTCGCCCTCGTGCAGGCCAGCGATGCCAGAACCGAGGTCGGACACGAGGTGACCGAGGTGCGGATGCGAGCCTTGACGAGCGAGGAGATTGACGCCTACGTGCAGACGGGCGAACCGTTCGATAAGGCCGGTGGCTACGCGATCCAGGGCGCTGCCGGGGCCTTCATTGAGGGGATCAAAGGAAGCTTTACCAACGTGGTCGGACTCCCGCTCGGCAGGCTACGCACGCTCCTCCTGCGGTTTGGTATTGATCCACTCTGTCGAGAGATCTGAGGAGATCCCTTCCCCCCTTGAGGGGGAAGGTGAGGATGGGGGGTGGGTAGGAAAGCCCGAACACTGAGAAAGCGTCCAACCGATGCGGAACGCGCCCTGTGGCGGCAGGTGCGGTTGCGCCAGATCGACGGGTGCAAGTTGCGCCGCCAGCATCCGATCGGACCGTATGTTGTGGACTTCGTGTGCCTGGAGAGAAACGTGATCGTCGAAGTGGACGGCGGACAGCATGCGGTACAGGTGCAGCAAGACTCCGAACGGACCGCGTGGCTCGAGAGCGTCGGG
>ORJL010717414.1_pt1 | contig 26556 bp, 24 predicted proteins | sample 1779941 | NCBI WGS metagenome assembly ORJL01 (sample SAMEA104232317, study PRJEB22302) | groundwater metagenome | biome: forest; feature: aquifer; material: groundwater | place: USA | collected 2011-08-07 | depth 5.8 m
CCTCGAGGTGGTGGACGGCACCGGGCTCACGGTCATTCCGGGAATCGTCGACGTCCATGTGCACCTGCGCACCCCCGGCCGGGAGGACTGCGAGGACATCGCGTCGGGCACCCGGGCGGCCGCCGCGGGCGGCGTGGTGGCCGTGCTGGCCATGCCCAACACCCAGCCGGTGGTCGACAGCGCCAGCATCGTGGGATCGCTCATCGAGCGTGCCGAGCGCGAGGCCGTGGTGCCCACGGGGTTCATCGCCGCCATCACCGAGGGCCTGATGGGCGAGGGGCTCACCGAGCACGGCGACCTGGCCGCGGTGGGCGCGGCCGGGCTGTCGGACGACGGCCAGCCGGTGGCGAACGCCCTGGTGATGCGCCGGGCGCTTCAGTACCAGAAGGCCACGGGCCTCCTGTTCACGCTGCACGAAGAGGACATGAGCCTGTCGGGCACGGGCATCATGCACGAGGGCGTGGTGTCGGCGCGCATCGGCATGCAGGGCATTCCGGGTGTGTCGGAGGCGGTGCAGGTTGCACGCGACTGCGCGCTGGCGCGCTACGAGGATGCGCGCATCCACATCTGCCACGTGTCGGCACGCGAGACCGTGGAGGAGATTCGCCACGCCAAGGCGCGCGGAGTGCAGGTGACGGCGGAGGTCACCCCTCATCACCTGCTGCTCACCGAGGACGTGGTGGGCGACGACCCCGACCCCTCGCGGTTCAAGATGAACCCGCCACTGCGATCGCAGGACGACCGCCAGGCGCTCATCGAGGCGCTGGTGGACGGCACCATCGACTGCATCGCCACCGACCACGCGCCGCACGCGGCGGAGGAGAAGGAGGCCCCGTTCGCCCAGGCCCCGTTCGGCGTCATCGGGCTGGAGACCGCCCTGGCTGCATGCCACACCGAGCTGGTGCTCGGTGGCCACATGGACCTTGAGACCCTGGTGCTCAGGATGAGCACCGACCCGGCGAGGGTGTTCGGCCTGCCGGTGCCCACCCTTGTGGACGGGGCGGTTGCGAATGTGGCGGTGGTCGACTTCGCCGCCGTGGATCGCATCGGCGAGCGGCCCTACGAGAGCCGGTCGAGCAACTGTGCATTCGAGGGCCGCGACCTCACGGGCAGGGTGGTGATGACCCTGGCCGGTGGACAGATGGTGCACCGGAGGAACGCGTGATCGGGCGTCACCCGGCGCTTGTGAACCGCACCGACGCCGCTCTGGTCATCATCGACGTGCAGGAGGCCTTTCGGCCGGTCATCCACGAGTTCGATGCGGTGGTGGCCAACTGCGGCCTTCTGGCCGAGGGCTTCGGGGTCATGGGGCGGCCGGTGGTGGTCACCGAGCAGTACCCCCGGGGGCTCAAGCACACCGTGGGGGAACTGGGGGCGCGCGTGCCGGATGGCCCGCCGGTGGTGGAGAAGACCCGCTTCTCGGCCTGCGGGGTGGATGCCTTCGATGCCCTGCTGGCGGCGAGCGGCTGCACCACCTGGGTGGTGGCGGGAATCGAGGCCCACGTGTGCGTGAACCAGACGGTGCACGACCTGCTCGCCCGGGGAATGACCGTGCACCTGGCGGCCGATGCCGTCGGTTCGCGCACGGCCGCCAACCGTCAGGCGGGGCTGGACAAGGCCGCCGCGGCCGGGGCACACGTCACGTCGGTGGAGATGGTGCTGTTCGAGATGCTGGGCGAGGCCGGTGGCCCGGAGTTCAAGGCGATCTCGGCGCTGGTTCGATGACGGCGATCATCGCGCTGGAGGACGGCACGGTTCTGCACGCCCGTGCCGCGGGCGCCCCGGGCACGGCGCTGGGGGAGATGGTGTTCACCACCGGCATGGGTGGGTATCAGGAGGCCGTCACCGATCCGTCATACCTGGGGCAGATCCTGGCGTTCAGCGCGCCCATGATCGGCAACTACGGCGTGGGGCCGGCCTTCGACGAGAGCCCGCGGGTGTGGCCCGGGGCCATCATCGCCACGCGCATCGGCGACACGCCGGGCGCGGCCGGGCCCATGGGGTTTCGCACCTGGCTCACCGATCGCGGCGTGGTGGCGGTCGAGGACGCCGACACGCGGCGGCTGGTTCAGCACCTGCGCGACCACGGGGCCATGCGCGGTGGCGTGAGCACCGAACTGGGTGCCGAGGCGCTTCTGGCCCGGGTGCGTGAACACCCGGTTCTCGATGGCCGCGACCTGTCGGTTGACGCCGCAGGCCCCGCGCGCAGGGTGGGCGTGGACGGCCCGCGCATCGTGGCGGTGGACTGCGGAATGAAGGAGGGCATCCTCAAGGGTCTCGCCGGTGCGGGCACGCGGGTGCAGGTCGTGCCCGCGGGCACCCGCGCCCACGACATCCTCGCCCTGGGCCCCGACGGCGTGTTCATCTCGAACGGCCCGGGTGACCCTGCGGCGGTGACGCCGGTCATCGAGATGCTGGGCGGCGTGCTCGGGCAGGTTCCCGTGTTCGGGATCTGCCTGGGCCACCAGTTGCTGGCCCGCGCCCTTGGCCTTTCCACCGAGAAGCTGCCCTTCGGGCACCGGGGGGCCAACCATCCGGTGCAGAGGGCCGAGGACGGCGTGGTGGAGATCACCGTGCAGAACCACGGATACGCGGTGGCCGCGGGCTCGCTCCCCGACGGCGTGATGATCACCCGCACCAGCCTGTTCGATGGCTCGGTGGAGGGGCTGGCCGCACCCGAACTTCGGGCATCGTCGGTGCAGTACCACCCCGAGGCGCGCCCCGGGCCCCACGACGCCGCGTATCTCTTCCGGCGCTTTCGCGACCAGGTGGCCGCCTGATGCCACGCCGCGACGACATCCACACCATCCTGGTCCTGGGCAGTGGCCCCATCGTCATCGGCCAGGCCGGCGAGTTCGACTACTCGGGCACGCAGGGGTGCACGGCGCTTCGCGAGGAGGGCTATCGCGTGGTGCTGGTCAACTCCAACCCGGCCACGATCATGACCGACCCCGAGGTCGCCGATCGCACCTACGTGGAGCCCCTTGACGTGGCGGCCGTGGAGCAGATCATCGCCATCGAGCAGCCCGACGCCCTGCTTCCCACGCTGGGTGGCCAGACCGCGCTGAACCTGGCGATCGAGCTGGCCGAGGCCGGCGTACTGGAACGCCACGGCGTGCAGTTGATCGGCGCCGACGTCCAGGTGATCCGCACGGCGGAGGACCGCGATCTGTTCAAGGAGTGCATGCGCGGGGTGGGCCTGCCGGTGCTCGAGAGCCGCATCGCCACCGACGCGGCGTCGGCGCGCGATGCCGCTCTCGCGCTCGGCTACCCCATCATCCTCCGGCCCGCATTCACCATGGGCGGAGAGGGTGGGGGCGTGGCGCTGTCGCCCGATGATCTTGACGGGGTGGTGGCCAACGCCCTGGCGGCCAGCCCCATCAGTCAGGTGCTCATGGAGCCGTCCATCGCGGGGTGGGACGAGATCGAGATGGAGGTCGTTCGCGATCGCAACGACAACGCCGTGATCGTGTGCACCATCGAGAACCTCGACCCTATGGGCGTGCACACCGGCGACTCCGTCACCGTGGCGCCGGCCATGACCCTCACCGACTCCGAGCAGCAGATGCTGCGCGATGCGGCCATCCAGGTGGTGCGCGCGGTGGGGGTGGAGACCGGCGGGGCAAACGTGCAGTTCGCGCTCAACCGGGGCACGGGCGAGATGGTGGTCATCGAGATGAACCCCCGTGTGTCGCGCAGTTCGGCGCTGGCATCCAAGGCCACGGGATTCCCCATCGCCCGCATCGCCGCGCGGCTTGCCGTGGGGTACACGCTCGACGAGCTGCCCAACGACATCACCGGGGTCACCCCCGCATCGTTCGAGCCCACCCTCGACTACGTGGCCGTCAAGGTGCCGCGCTTCGCGTTCGAGAAGCTGTCGGTGGCCCGCGTGGCGCTGTCCACCCACATGCAGAGCGTGGGCGAGGTCCTGGCCCTGGGGCGCACGTTCGGCGAGGCTCTGGGCAAGGCGCTCTCGGCGCGCGAGCTGGACGCCCGCTTCGACATCCCGGCCGACATGGCCCAGGCGCTCGAGCGGCTGCGCAAACCGTCGTGGGACCGCTTCGACATCATGCTGTGGGCGGCGCAGAACGGGGCCAGTGCCGACGACCTGCACCAGGCCAGCGGGGTGCATCGCTGGTTCACGGGAGAGATCGTGGCGCTGGCGAGCGCACGCGACACCGTGCGGCGGCCGCTTCAGGATCTGACCGCCGATGATCTGCTGGGCGCACGCCGCGCCGGGCTCGCCGACCGCGACATCGCCGAGGCGTGCGGCGCCCGCGAGGCCGACGTGGGCGCGAGGCGGAGATCCCTCGGCGTGCGTCCCGGATACCGCGCGGTGGATACCTGCGCGGCCGAGTTCGCGGCCCTCACGCCGTACTACTACGGGGCCTTCGGCACCCGGAACGAGGCCGGGCCGCTCGACCGGCCCGCCGTGGTGGTGCTGGGTTCCGGCCCCAACCGCATCGGCCAGGGGATCGAGTTCGACTACTGCTGCGTGCACGCGGCGCGCACGGTGCGCGAGCTGGGCTACGCGGCCGTCATGGTCAACTGCAATCCGGAAACCGTGTCCACCGACCACGGGGTGAGCGATCGCCTGTACCTGGAGCCGGTCACGCTCGACTCGGTGCTCGACGTGTGCGGGGCCGAGCAGCCGGTGGGAGTCATCACGCAGCTGGGTGGGCAGACGCCCCTGCGCCTGGCCGGGCCGCTCGCGAGTGCAGGGGTCACGGTGCTGGGCACGCCTCCCGATCGCCTGGACGTCGCGGAGGACCGTGGCCGGTTCGGTGCGCTGCTGGGCGAGATGGGCCTGATGGCCCCACCCTGGGCCATGGCCGAGGGCGAGGATGGCCTGCTGGCCGCGGCGGGGGATGTCGGCTATCCGGTGCTGGTGCGGCCCAGCCATGTGCTGGGCGGACGCGCCATGGCGATCGTGGCGGGCCCCGACGACCTGCGCGCGTGGATCGCCAAGGAGCGGCCGTCGGGCCTGGTGATGGTCGACCGGTTCCTCGAGGGTGCGGTGGAGGTCGATGTGGACGCGGTCTCGGATGGCACCGACACCTGGATCGCGGGAGTGATGGAGCACGTGGAGGAGGCCGGCGTGCACTCGGGCGACAGCGCCTGCGTGCTGCCGCCCCAGGGAATCGGGCCGGGCCCCGTCGCCGACATGGAGCGCCAGGTGGCAATGCTCGCCGAGGCCATCGGGGTGGTGGGCCTGCTCAACGTGCAGTTCGCGCTGCGCGACGGCCACGCCTACGTGATCGAGGCCAATCCGCGCGCGTCGCGCACCGTGCCGTTCGTGGCCAAGGCCACCGGCGTGCCCGTGGTGCGCCACGCCGTGCGCCTGATGATGGGCGAGCGATTGTCGGATCTGCACCTGTCGCCCCGGGGGCGTGCGCGCCACGTGGCCGTGAAGGAGGCCGTGCTGCCCTTTGCGCGATTCCCCTGGGCCGACCCGGTGCTGGGCCCCGAGATGCGGGCCACCGGCGAGGTGATGGGCATCGGGGGCACATTCGCCGAGGCCTTCGCCAAGGCGCAGCGGGGCGCCCGGCAGGCACTGCCGCGATCGGGCACCGTGTTTCTGTCGGCCCGCGACGAGGACAAGCCGCGCATCGTTGCGGTGGCCCAGTTGATCGCGCGAGCCGGGCTGCAGATCGTGGCCACCCGGGGAACGGCCGTGGCCGTGGCGGCCGCGGGGATCCCGGTGACCGAGGTGAACAAGGTGGGGGAGGGGCCGCCGCATGTGGCCGATCTCATTCACGGCGGTCAGATCGCAATGGTGGTGTGCACGCCCAGCGGGCGTGGCGACCGCGCCGATGGCGCGATCATCCGTCGCGCGGCCGTTCGTGCGGGCGTGCCCTGCGTCACCACGGTGGAGGCCGCGGAGGCCGCCGCCCAGGCACTGGGGCTCGACCCGGGCACGCTCGCGCCGGTGGCGCTTCAGGATCTGGCCCCCGCGGTGGCCTGACCCGCACCCCTGTGCGCAAAGATCGTCGCACGAGGCGCGTGGATGTGTGCGGGAACCCCCGACACGCTCGGTCAGACGCCTGCTCATAGCGCACTTCGCATGCGCAATGTCCGATCGCGTACAGGTTGCGATTGGGCATGCCGGCTGAGTACGATCGACCGCAATGGCGACGCCTCCAAAGGTCGGGCAGACCCCCGAGAGATCTCTCGACCAGCGCATGGATGCGCTTCGCCGCGCCAATCAGATCCGTTCGCTTCGCGCGCAGGTGAAGAAGGATCTGAAGTCCGGTGCCGTCTCGGTGTGCAGCGTCATCGAGGCCCCGCCCGAGTACGTGTTCACCGCCAAGGTGTTCGACATCATCGTGGCGGCGCCGAAGTTCGGGAAGGTCAAGGCCACCCGCCTGCTCAACCAGTGCCGCATCTCCCAGGGCAAGACGCTTGGGGGGTTGTCCGAGCGGCAACGGGGCGAGCTGGTCGAGCTCCTCCGGCTCCGGTAACTCACCGGGCCCGCGTATTCGTCGTCTCCGGCCCGTCGGGTGCGGGGAAGGGCACCCTCATCAGGGGCGTGCTGCCGCGTTTTCCCCTACTGGCCGTGGCCATATCGGCCACCACGCGCGCCATGCGACCCGGCGAGATCGACGGTCGGGAGTACTACTTCCTCACCGACGACCGTTTCCAGGCGCTGGTGGACGAGGGCGCGTTCCTGGAGCACGTCAGCTACGCCGGTAACCGCTACGGCACCCTGCTCAGCGAACTCGACCGCGTCACCGCCGACGGTCGGTCGGTCATCGTGGAGATCGAACTGCAGGGCGCGCGGTTCATACGTCGGGCACGCCCCGACTGCGTGTCGGTGTTCATCGCGCCGCCGTCGATGGAGGAGCTTGCGCGCCGGTTGCGTACCCGCGCCACCGACAGCGACGCCGAGATCGCGGCGCGCCTGAAGGTGGGCGAGCAGGAGGTGGCGGCCATGGGCGAGTTCGACCACCGCATCGTCAACGACGACGTGCAGCGTGCAACGGCCGAACTGGTCGCCGTGGTGGCGCAGCAGTCCGGGGACACGCCGCAGGGCTGAGACGCCCGTTGCACGCAGGTGGTCACGGGGGTGCGCCTGCGGTCGGGCCGCGATACCGTGCCCACGTGGCCGAGATCCTGATGGGAGTCACCGGCGGCATCGCCGCCTACAAGTCGCTGGACGTGCTGCGCATCCTGCAACGGCACGGCCATGGCGTGAGCGTGGTGATGACGCACACGGCCGAGCGCTTCGTGGGGTCGGCGTCGTTTGCCGCGCTGTCCGGCCGCGAGGTGGGCACTCAGCTGTTCGGCGACGCCGAGCAGCCGGGTTACCACCACCTCGATGTCGACGACGGCATGGACCTGATGCTGGTCGTACCGGCGTCGGCCAACACGCTGTCGCAGATGGCAGCCGGTGCGGCCGGCAATCTCCTGGGATCGTGCTACCTGGCCTTCCAGGGCCCGGTGGTGGTGGCCCCGGCGATGAACACCAGCATGTGGGAGCACCCGGCCACCCGCGACAACATGGCAACGCTTCGTCGGCACGGCGTGCATGTGATCGAACCGGACAGCGGCCTGTTGGCCGATGGGGCCACCGGCCTCGGGCGCCTGGCGGAGCCCATCGCGATCGTCGCCGCGGTGGAGGAGGCACTCGCCGCAACGGGCCGCGTGGGAGATCTGGCCGGATTGCGCGTGCTGGTGACGGCCGGTGGCACTCGCGAGCCGATCGACGCGGTCAGGTACGTCGGGAATCGGTCGAGTGGTCGCATGGGCTGGGCGCTGGCGCAGGCGGCGCGTGAACGTGGGGCCGACGTGGTGGTGGTGCAGGCCAACGTGGATCTGCCCCGCGACTCCGGCGTGCGCTACGTCGACGCCCCCACCGCCGAGCAGATGCGCGCTGCGTGCCGTACGGAGTTCGCGCGCACCGACATCCTGGTGATGGCGGCCGCGGTGGCTGACTACCGCCCGGCACGGCCCCATCCGGGCAAGGTGGACAAGTCGGAGGCCGACTCCCTCAGCGTGGAGATGCAGCGCACCACCGACGTCCTGGCCGAGATGGCCGCGCACCGCGACGATCAGGTGATCGTGGGTTTCGCCGTGGAGCATGGCCCCGAGGGGCTGGAGCGGGCGCGCCGGAAGCGCACGCGCAAGGCCGTGGACATCATGGTGCACAACGACGCCTCGGTGGAGGGTGCCGCCTTCGAGGGACCGGACAACATCATCACCATCATCGGGCCGGGCGACGCCGAGTCGGCACTTGCCCGCATGAGCAAGCGCGAGTGCGCCGAGCGCATCCTCGACGCCCTGCTGCCGCTGGTGCCCGGAAGTCGGCCGGTCGCGGCGTAGCCGACCTCGGCGGTGCAGGGCGGGGGGCGTTGGTACCGTCGGCATATGCGGACTGAGCGCGAAGACGGGTTGGACGGGCGCTCGCGCCGCGGCGTTTCGTGCCCACCGATCGGTGGGTCGTTGCGTTTCCCCGGCCATCCGCCCCGCGGCACACCGACATGAGTCGCTGATGGAGGAGCCCGGCGCCTACGAATGGTTTCAGCGCGGCATGGAGCTGATGCGATCACGCGACTTCCATCCCGCGGCCGTGGCACTGCAGAAGGCCAGGGTCCTTGAGCCCGACAAGGGGTCGATCCGCGAGGCGCTCGGGCGTGCGTACCTGTCCACGCGGCAGTTCGCGCGAGCCGCCGAGGAGTTCGGCGTGGCCATCCAGATACAGCCCACCGATCACTACGCGCACTACTGCCTGGCCCGGTCCCTGCAGGGGATGGGAGACACCGAGGGCGCCGCGCGTCACTACGAGTTGGCGCGCTCCCTGGGGTCGCCGCTGGTCTCGTGATCCATGGCCGGAGGCGACGCCACACGTTCGCCCTCGGGCAGCTCGAATCCCAGTCGCAGCACGCTCTCGAAGGTCTCATCCACGTAGGTGGACAGCAACCCCAGCAGCCCGTCCAGGCCGTCGCGCCCCAACGCGGACGTCTCGGCCTCGGTGACCAGCCACAGATCGCCCGTGTCATCCAGCGCAAACCGCCATGCGTGCATGTCCAGGTTCTTGCGCAGAATGCGCCGGTACACGTCCAGGTGCGCACGGTCGGGCCCGCGCAGGAAGAAGGCGCGCATGCCGAGGGTGCGCTCACCCGAGCGAAGGGACACGGCCACCACGCCGCGCTTGGCGGACGGAACGCGCACGCTCCACTCCCGGGGCCCAAGGCGCTCGGCCTCCGCCCCGATCTGGTCGAGCCATGTCTGGATCAGGGTCGCACCGTCGCTCACGGTTGGGCACGCTACAGGGGCTCGGCCGTACGATCGTGACGTGCGGATCGTGCTGCAGAGGGTGTCCCGAGCGGCCGTGACGGTGGACGGCACCGAGTGCGCCCGCATCGGCGTCGGGCTGCTTCTTCTGGTGGGCGTGGGGGAGGGCGACGATGAGGACACCGCCCGCCGAATGGCCGCCAAGGTGGCGCGGCTGCGGCTGTTCCCGGGTACCGATGCACGCGGTTTCGACGTATGCGTGGGTGATGCCGGGGGCGCGGTGCTGGTGGTGAGTCAGTTCACCCTGATGGGCGACGTGCGCCGTGGCAACCGGCCGTCGTGGGCCCACGCCGCTCAGCCCGATGATGCAGAGCCGGTGGTCGAGGCGCTTGCCCGTGGGCTGGAGGGCGCCGGCGTGACGGTTGAGCGCGGCGTGTTCGGGGCCATGATGGACGTGGAGTTGCTCAACGATGGGCCGGTGACGCTGGTGCTCGACTCACATGCCCTGTTCTCCGCCCGCAATGGGGGCGATGCGCTCGGCTGATCCGCCGTTACCGCCGTCGTGACGCCCGATGGGGGTGTGCTACCCTCGCCCGGCTGCCAGCAGTACACAGGCGGCACCCGGGGGAGCGGGTCGGGAGACCCGCTTTTTCTTTGGCCGAATACGGATATGCCGGATGGCGGAGGGCAACGCGACACAGTCAGCACAGCGCATCGAGCAGCAGGTCGAGGACCTTCTCGCGAGCGAGCTTCCGGACGTGGACCTCCGCGACGTGGGGGTTGGCGGTCGGAGCGGTGCGGGCGTGCTGCGCGTTGTCATCGACCACCCGGTGCGTGTTGACCACGAGCTTTGCGGCCAGGTCACACGTGTGCTGAGTGGGGCAGGCCTTCTCGACCGTTATTCGGTGGAGGTATCATCGCCGGGCCCGGAGCCTCCGCTCCGGATCACCCGTCATTTCACCGAGGCCATTGGTGGCCGCGTGAAGTTGTCGGTTAATCCGGATCTGGTTCCGGACTCGGCCAAGTCGGTGTCGGGGACGCTGGTGGAGGCGACGGATGAGTCGCTCACGGTGGCGTCCGATTCGGGAGTCGTGGTCGTACCGCGTGACGCGGTACGGCAGGCACGGCTCGTGAAAGGTGGTAGTGGCGAGTGACGGCAGGAGCCTGACGTGAACCGCGAGATCATCGAAGCCATCAAGCAGATCGAGCGCGAGAAGGGGATCGATTCCGAGACCCTTCTGGTGGCGCTTGAGGATGCCCTGTTGGCCGCCTACCGGAAGACCCCCGACGCCGTTGAGTGGGCGAGGGTGGATATCGACCGTGAAACCGGCGATATGCAGGTGAATCAACTGCTGCTCCCCGAGGGCGCCGAGTTGGTGACGCTGCCTCGCCCGGAGCCGGAGATCCCCGAGGGGGTTGACCCCGAGGAGTTCGAGCCGCCGCCGCCGGACATCGACTGGTCGGCGTACGGCGACGATCAGATCGCACCCGTCAGCGTCTCGACCGACCACTTCGGCCGTATCGCCGCGCAGACCGCCAAGCAGGTGATCCTGCAGCGCATCCGCGAGGCCGAGCGCGAGATGATGTACGACGAGTACGTGGACCGCGTGGGTGAGGTCGTCAATGGCATCATCCAGCAGTCCGACCACCGTTACACCCTGGTCGACCTGGGCCGCGTCGAGGCGCTGCTGCCCGCAAGCGAACAGGTGCCGGGCGAGCGCTACGACCACGGCGCCCGCATCAAGGCGGTCATCGTCGACGTGCGCAGTTCCAACAAGGGCCCGCAGGTCATCCTGAGTCGTCGGTCCGACGAGATCATCAAGCGTCTCTTCGAACTCGAGGTCCCGGAGATCGCCGATGGGCTCGTGGAGATCCGCAACGTGGCACGCGAGGCCGGCTGGCGGTCGAAGATCGCCGTCATCTCGAACGTGCAGGGCGTGGACCCCGTCGGGGCCTGCGTTGGCCCCCGTGGCTCCCGCGTGCGCATGGTGGTATCGGAGCTGCGTGGCGAGAAGATCGACATCATCCCGTTCAACGAGGAGCCCGCCCGCTACGTGGCCAAGGCGCTGTCGCCCGCACGGGTGCGCGAGGTGCTGGTGGACGACGAGGCCCGCCAGGCCGTGGTCATCGTGCCCGACGACCAGCTCTCGCTGGCGATTGGCAAGGAGGGCATGAACGCCCGCCTGGCCGCACGCCTCACCGGGTGGCGCATCGACATCAAGAGCGAGACCACGTACGCCGCCGAGGGATCCGAGGAGTTCGCGAACGAGCTCGAGGGTGGGCTTCCGCGCTGCGCGGCGATTCTGCATAACGGGCGTCGCTGCCCCAACGCCGTTGTTGCCGGCACCCGCTACTGCGCGCTGCCTGCCCACTCGGACATGGCCAACGCGCCGCAGCCGGATACTGCTGTGGCTGCAGCCGATTCCGAGCAGGCGGTGGTCATCGCCGTGGAGGATGGCGAGAGCCCCGCTTTCGACGCGCCCCAGGGCGACGCGCAGATGCAGGTCGACGCAGCTGCTGAGGTTGCTGTCGCTGAGGTTGAACGTGAGGCCGAGGCCGCGGTTGAGGCCGAGAGAGAGACCGAGCTGGCCGAGGTCGCGGTTGACGATACGACCGCCGCGCCGGCCCCGGCAGATGTCGGGGGCACGACCGACGGGGGGGTTGGGAACGAGTGATCCGGGCCCGCGCACGCGGCACGTTCCCGAGAGGCGCTGCCTGGGGTGCGGGCGTCGTGCGTCCAAACACGACCTCGCACGGTTCACGGGCGTGCCGGGCGATTCCGGCCTGGTGCTCGTGCGTGACGACCTCGCGGTGTTGGGTGGTCGAGGGCTGTATGTGTGCAGGTCGCGTGAGTGCTTCGACAGGGCGCGTGAACGCAGGGGCTTTTCGCGGGGTGCGCGGGCCCCTGTGATGGTGGATCCGGTTCTGATGGACGGCTTGGCTGACGAGAGACGATGAGGCGCGGATGAGTATGAAGAAGAGGGTTTACGAGATCGCGAAGCAGGAGGGGCTCCCGAGCGCCAACGTCCTGCACCGTCTGCAGCGTGCCGGCCTGGATGTGAAGACCGCCTCGTCCACGGTGGACGAGGCGCATGCCCTGCATGTCCTCTCCCCGAACCGTTATCCGGCTCCGCCCGAGCCCATCGAGCCGCCCGCGCCCAAGAAGCCCGCGCGCACACCGAAGAAGAAGGCCGAGGCGGACGCGCAGGAGCAGGAAGCGGCTCCCGCCGAGCTGCCCACGACCGCCGCGCCCGAGCAGCCTGCGCCCACGCCGCCGCCGGAAGCGACACCAGTGGCCGCGAAGCCGACGGCCGTCGCGCCCGCGCCCGCGCAGCCTGCGCCCGTGAAGCCCATCGAAGCGACACCCGTGGCCGCAAAGCCCACGCCCGCCGAGCCCGCGCCCGCGCAGCCTGTGCCCGTGAAGCCCATCGAAGCGACGAAGCCCACGGTTGCCACGCCTGTGCCCGCGAAGCCCATCGAAGCGACACCGGTGGCCGTGAAGCCCACCGAAGCGACACCCGTGGTCGTGACGCCCACGGCCGCCGCGCCCGCGCCGGACGCCGCGGCCATCGAGCCGCCCGCCGCCGCCGAGAAGCCCAAGGCGGAGGAGCGGATCCCGCCGAAGCGGGCGCCCGAGAAGATCGTACTGCCGAAGCCGCGTCGCGACGCCCCGACGCCTCCCGCGCCCGCTCCGACGCAGAGTCAGAGGCCGGAGCCCGGAGCCCCCACGACCGGCGGCGCGCCGGTTGATCGCGGCAGGTCGGGCACGCTTCCCCCGCGCGGTACCGGCGGCATCGGCCGCCCCGGCGGCGCAGGCGGTCGCGGTAAGCGCAGGCGCGTGGTCATCGATGCCCAGGCAAGTCGTCGCACCGGGCCGGGTGGTCCGCCGAACCGCCGCGACCGGCGAGGACACCGCCCCGATCACTCGGACCAGCCCGCACAGCCGTTGATGAACCCCGCCGACATGCCGCCGGCGGAGATCCGCTCCGGCAGCACGGTGAAGCAGATCGCCGAGGCCTTGGGGATCCCCACGGCCCAGATCATCAAGTTCCTCATGACCCTGGGCGAGCTGGCCACAATCACCCAGTCCCTGTCGGACGATGCCATCGAGCTCATCGCGGCTGACGCCGAGCGCAAGGTCATCGTCATCCACGCCGAGGAGGAGCCCGACCTCGAGGCCGTGTTCGACGACGATCCGGCCGACCTGGTGGCGCGTGCCCCGGTCGTGACCGTGATGGGCCATGTGGACCACGGCAAGACGTCTCTGCTGGATGCCATTCGCTCCACCGAGGTGGCCGCCGGCGAGGCCGGGGGAATCACCCAGCACATCGGTGCCTACCAGGTGCACCATGGCGCCCGCGAACTGACCTTCCTGGATACCCCTGGCCATGAGGCCTTCACGGCCATGCGTGCTCGCGGGGCCAAGATCACCGATGTGGCCGTGATCGTCGTTGCGGCCGACGACGGTGTGATGCCCCAGACGATCGAGGCGATCGACCACGCGCGGGCCGCATCCGTGCCCTTCATGGTGGCGATCAACAAGATCGACAAGGAGGGCGCCAACCCCGATCGCGTGAAGCAGGAGCTGGCCCAGCGCGAGGTGATCCCCTCCGATTGGGGCGGCACCCACGAGTTCGTGGAGGTGTCGGCGACCCAGGGCATCGGGCTCGACAGGCTGTTGGAGACGGTCCTGCTGGTGGCCGACGCGGACTCCGATCCCCGGGCCAATCCCACGGCGGAGGCCTCGGGCACCGTGGTGGAGTCGCGTCTTGACCCGGGTCGAGGCCCGGTGTGCACCTTGCTGGTGCAGCGTGGCACCCTTCGGGTGGGAGATATCCTGGTGGTGGGCGAGACGTTCGGCCGTGTTCGCGCCATGGCCGACTACCTGGGAGCGCCTCTGGTGGAGGCCGGCCCGTCCGTTCCGGCCGAGATCCTCGGCCTGGATGGCGTTCCCGACGCCGGCGAGAAGTTCCGAGTGGTGGAGAACGAGCGCCTGGCACGCCAGATCGCGGCCACGCGCAGCCAGCGGTTGCGTTCCGAGGAGTTGGCCAACCGTCGCCCCGTGTCGCTCGAGGACCTCTTCGCGCGCATCAAGGACGGCGGGCTCAAGGAGCTCAACCTCATCATCAAGGGCGACGTGCAGGGCTCCGTGGGTGCGCTTGCAGATGCCCTGAACAAGGTCGAGCAGACCGAGGTTCACCTGCGAATCATCCACACCGGCGTGGGTGCGATCACGGAATCCGACGTGATGCTGGCCGCCGCATCCCAGGCGATCATTCTTGGGTTCAATGTGCGACCGCGCCCGGAGGCGAAGCTGCTGTCCGAGCGCGAGGGCGTGGACATCCGCACCTACCGGATCATCTACCGCGTCATCGAGGACGTTCGCGCCGCGCTGGTGGGCCTGCTGGAGCCGGACATCGTGGAGGAGCCCCTGGGCAGGCTCGAGGTGCGTGCCATCTTCAAGGCGAGCCGCCTGGGCACCATCGCGGGTTGCTATGTGACCGAGGGCCTTGCGCGTCGCGGATCGGACTGCCGCCTGGTGCGCGATGGCACGGTTGTGCACGTGGGCCGGATCGGCTCGATCCGGCGCGTCAACGACGATGTGCGCGAGATCACGCAGGGCTTCGAGTGCGGTGTGCTCATCGATGGCTACAACGATGTGAAGGAAGGCGACGAGATCGAGGTCTTCGAGCTGAAGGAGGTCGCACGCACCGCCCAAGCGGCCGCGCCCGCCCCGCCTGCCCCGCCCGCCGAGCCGATCGAGCCCGCCGAGCCCGTGGCGGCCGAGTAGGACACGGGAACCGGGACGCCAGGGCGATGGGGGTCGGGCTCGTGGGAGTGCTCAGGGTCGACCTCCATCTGCCCGAGGGTGGGTCGGTCGAGGGGAAGAGGCGCGAGATCCCGGGTGTGAAGACCCGTCTGGCGCGGGACGTCGCCGCGACGATGACCGTCGTGGCGCGTGACGTCGCCGAGAGCGCGGCGGGAAGCGAGTACCGATGAGTGCCCCGCGGCAACGGCAACGTCGTGCGAATGAGGCCATCCGTGCCGCGGTTGGTGAGGCGGTGCTGCGCGAACTGGCCGACCCGCGGCTGCGAATGGTGACCGTGACAGGGGTGGAGTCAAGCCCCGACCTCGGGCGTGCGAAGGTCTTCTGGACGGTTCTCGACTCCTCGCGCCAGGATGACGCCGCGGCTGGGCTGGAGGCTGCGCGCGGCGTACTTCAGGGGCGAGTGGCCCGCGTTCTGCGGTCGCGTCAGACACCCCATCTGGTATTCGTTCATGACGACCTGCAGGACGAGGCCCGGCGACTGACCGAGCTGATCAACCGGGTGGCACCGGATGGTCCGCGTGAGCCGGACACCGAGGAGGAGCGGCCCGAGTGACCGGGGGTGGCCACACGCATGAGCCGGGGCCCGAGTCGGGCCTCGCGGACGTCGTCGCGATCCTGTCGGGTCCACCCCGGCGTATCACCGTCTCGACTCATCGCAACCCCGACGGGGATGCGATCGGGTCGATGATCGGCCTGGCGCGAACCCTGCGGCACGTGGGCCACGACGTCATCATGTGGCATACGGAGGGCCCCGGACTTCCCGATGAGTTCAACTGGCTCCTCGACCCCGGTGAGCAGATCCTGGCCGGTCCCATCGCGGACGCCTCCGACCGCATGCTCGTGGCCGTGGACGCGGCCACGGCACACCGTCTCACGGACGACGACCCACGGCGTGTGGGCTCTCCTGTGGTGAACATCGATCACCACCACGACAACAGCCGCTATGGCGACCTGAACCTGATCGATGGCGAGGCATCCAGCACGGCGGAGATGGTGGTCCGGATCGTGGATGGCCTGGGCGTGCCGCTCGACGCCGGCATCGGCCTGCCGCTGTACGTGGGCGTGCTCATGGATACCGGCCGCTTCAGCTACGCGAACACCGGCGCCGAGGCGCACCTGGCAGCAGCCCGCCTGATCGATGCGGGAGTGGATGTGGGTGCGGTCTTCCGGAAGGTCTACGAGGGCTGGGAAATCGGCCGCCTGCGTCTGATGGGACGTGCGCTGGCGGCTGTCCGCTCCGAGCTCGGGGGACGTCTGATGGTGTCCGTGGTGACCGACCACGATGTTCAGGAGGCGGGAAGCGACGACTCCGACGGCATCGTTGAGGCCCTACGTGCGGTGGGAGGCACCGACGTCGCCGTCGTGATCCGCGAAGCCCATGGAGGGTGGCGGGTATCCATGCGGGCCTCGAGCGACCGGGTGGATGTGTCGGAGATCGCCCGGCGGGAAGGGGGCGGCGGGCACAGGGCCGCCGCCGGCTTCACCGCCCACCGGTCGCCGGAAGAGATCATCACGATCATTCACGATGCCATCGTCGCGCAGGTCGGTGATGGTGGTCGGGTCTGATGCGCCGCCACGGGCCGTGTTGGTGGACAAGCCCGCCGGGCCCACGTCGCACGACGTGGTGGTGGCGGTGCGGCGTGCCCTCGGCCACCCCAAGGCGGGACACACCGGAACCCTGGATCCCTTCGCCACCGGTCTTCTCGTGGTCCTGACGGGCCGTGCCACGCGCCTGACACCGTTCCTGACCGGCCTCGACAAGACCTACCGCGCCACCGTGCGCCTGGGGGAACGGTCGGAGTCGGGCGATCCGGAGGGCCCCATCACGGCGGGCGGTGATCCGCCCGACGAGCCCGCACTGCGGAAGGCCCTGACCCGCGTGGTGGGCCGCGTGACCCAGGTCGTTCCGGCGCTCTCGGCCGTGAGGGTGGGTGGCGAGAGGCTCTATGCACGCACCCGTCGCGGGGAGGTCGTGGAGCGCCCCCGGCGCGAGGTGTTCGTGCATCGCGCGGATCTGATCTCCTACGACCCCGTGACGGGGATGGCGGAAATCGACATCCGCTGCGGATCGGGCACGTACGTGCGCCAGATCGCCGTTGATCTGGGCGAGGATCTGGGCTGCGGCGCGTATTGCGCGGCGCTCAGACGCACGGAGGTGGGCGACCTGTCGGTCGACGGCGCTCTGGCCCCGGATGATCTGGGGCCAGGCTCGGGCGTTGATCCGCTCGCCGTGCTTGGCCACCTCCCCCGGGTCGATCTTGACGACGAGGGGGAACGCCATATCGTCCACGGGAGATCGATCACCGTCCCGGGGGCGCCCGACGCGGGTCCGGTGGCTCTGGCCGCAGCGGGGGCGCTGGTGGCGATCGGCGAGGCCACGGCGGGCGGCGTGGTTCGGCCCCGGGTGGTGGTGGCCGCATGAGGCGCTACCAGTCGCTTGGGGATCTCCCCCTCGGCGAAGAGCGGCGCGTCGTGGCCATCGGCACCTTCGACGGCGTGCACATCGGTCATCAGGCCATCATCGGGCGCGCCATCGAGCGGGCCCGGGAGCGGGGCCTTCAGTCGATGGTCCTCACGTTCGAGCCCAATCCGCTCGCGGTCCTGAAGCCGGAGCTTGCACCGGACGTGCTCACCGAGCCGCACTTCAAGTCGCAGTTGATCGAGGCGCTCGGCGCGGATGCCCTTCTGGTGGTGCCGTTCACCCGTGCGTTCTCACGGATTCGTCCCGACCGATTCGTTGAGATGCTGGCGTCCGCGCCCCTCAGCGCCGAGTCGATCGTCGTGGGCGCCAACTTCCGGTTCGGCCTCGGGGGGACCGGCACGGTCAGCTACCTGCAGCGGCTGGGTCGCGCGCGCGGGCTCACCGTCGAGAGGCCGGAGACCGTGGTGAGCAGTGATGGCAAGCCGGTGTCGTCCACGCGCGTGCGACGGCTGGTGACCCTGGGGCGCGTGGCGGAGGTGGTACCCCTTCTCGGCCGGCCCCACTCCGTCGAGGGCGTGGTCGTGCCGGGTGAGCAGCGCGGGCGCGAGATGGGACTGCCGACCGCGAACGTGGCGGTGGCGCCCGGCGTCGCGCTGCCCTGCCACGGCGTGTATGCAGGCCGCGGGGGGCTGGCGGGGGGCCGCCACGCGGCCGCGATCAATCTGGGGTTCTCGCCCACGTTCACCGAGGGCACGGACCCCCCGCTGCGACTTGAGGCCCTGGTGCTCGACTACGAGGGAGACGACCTCTACGGGCAGCGAATACGGGTGGAGTTCCTCGAACGACTGCGCGAGGAACGCCGTTTCCCCACGTCCGCTGAACTGGTGGGCCAGATCACGGAGGACGTGCAGCGAACGCGCGAGGTCGCAGCGGGCGTGTGACGAGCGGTCGGGCGCGGCGTGGGTGATACCCTCCGCGGGCCCGTTTGCTTGCGGGTGCACCGTCGTGTCCCGGCCCCATATGGCCGGTGGGGCGCGCGGGAGGACACATTGACCCGGTGCGGCTCAGGCTGCACCGCGGCCGGACTCAGGAGCGAGACATGATGGATCGGGTATCCAAGGCTGACGTCATGGCCCCCCATAGGCGACACGATTCGGACACGGGCTCGCCCCAGGTCCAGATCGCGATCCTCACCGAGAGGATCAATCACTTGACGGAGCACCTGAAGGTGCACGCCAAGGATCATCACTCGCGGCGCGGCCTTCTCACGATGGTCGGTCGCCGCCGTCGCCTTCTCAGCTACCTGCAGAGGAAGGACCTGAACGCCTACCGCGAGCTCACGAGCTCGCTGGGCCTTCGCCGGTAGGACATAACCGGGGCGCCGGAGTGGCGCCTGTGAAGGCGGACCGCCGGGTGGCGGTGCCGCAAAGATGAGCCGCGTCGGGTGATGCGGCATGAAGGGATGAGGGAAGTAAATGGCACAGAACGGCCCGGACGCCGTGCGCGTCGTCGCCGATATCGGCGGGCAGGAGATCATTTTCGAGACGGGGCGCTTGGCCAAGCAGGCCAACGGATCCGTGCAGGTGCGCTCCGGTGACAGCCTCGTGCTGGTCACCGCCGTCGGCGCCCGCGAGCCCAGGGCGGGGGCGGACTTCTTCCCCCTCACCGTGGACGTTGAAGAGCGCATGTACGCGAAGGGTGCGATCCCCGGTGGCTTCATCAAGCGGGAGAGCCGCCCCAGCGAGCGCGCGATCCTCACCTGCCGCATGACCGATCGCCCGCTTCGGCCGCTGTGGCCCAAGGGCTATCGCAACGAGGTCCAGGTCGTCACGACCGTGCTCTCGATCGACAAGGTCAACGCGTTCGACATCCTCAGCATCAACGGCGCATCCGCTGCCCTGATGCTGAGCGAGATGCCCTTCCACGGCCCCGTCGGCGCCGTGCGTATCGGCATGCTTGACGATGACTTCGTGATCAACCCGACCCTTCAGGAGATGGCGGAGTCCCGGCTGGACCTGGTGGTTGCGGGTACGCGGGACGCCATCTCGATGGTCGAGGCGGGCGCGAAGGAGGTCAACGAGGACGATCTTCTCGAGGCCCTGCAGATCGCGCACGATGAGATCAAGAAGCTGTGCGACGTCCAGGATGAGCTGCGCGAGAAGGCCGGCAAGCCGAAGTGGGACATCGCGGCGAAGTCGGTCGACCCGGACATGCTCGGGCGCGTCGAGAAGGCCGCCCTCACGCAAATTCAGGAGGCCACCCTCGAGCAGGGCAAGCTGGAGCGCCGCGACAAGGTGTCCGACGCCAAGGCCGCCGCCGCCACCGCCGTGCTGGGCGACGAGCCCACCCCGGACGAGCGCGCCTCGTTCTCGCTGGCGTTCGATCAGATCCTGAAGAGCCAGGTGCGCCGTCGCATCGCGGTCGACAAGCACCGCCCGGATGGCCGTACGGCCGAGCAGATCCGGCCGATCTGGTGCGACACGGGCGTTGCGCCCCGCACTCACGGTTCGGGCCTCTTCACCCGCGGCGAGACCCAGGTGCTCACGCTCCTCGCGCTCGGCACGATGAAGGAGGCGCAGCGGATCGACGACCTCTCGATCGACACCACCAAGCGCTACATCCACCACTACAACTTCCCGCCCTTCAGCGTGGGCGAGACCGGCTTCATGCGCGGCCCCAAGCGCCGCGACATCGGCCACGGCGCCCTGGCGGAGCGGGCCCTCCTTCCCGTGATCCCGACGGACGAGGCGTTCCCGTACACGCTGCGGCTGGTGAGCGAGACGCTCGAGAGCAACGGGTCGTCGTCCATGGCATCCGTCTGCGGTTCCACCCTCGCCCTGCTCGACGCCGGCGTGAACATCACGCGCCCGGTGGCGGGCATCGCGATGGGGCTCATCAAGGAGGGGGATGACCACATCATCCTCACCGACATCCAGGGCGACGAGGATCACCTCGGCGACATGGACTTCAAGGTGGCCGGCACCGCGGAGGGCGTCACCGCCCTGCAGATGGACATCAAGATCTCGGGCGTGACGTTCGAGATCATGGGTGCCGCTCTGGCCCAGGCCCGCGACGCGCGCCTCAAGATCCTCGAGATCATGGCCGAGACCCTGCCGGGCCCCCGCGAGGAGCTGTCGCCATGGGCCCCGCGCATCACCGCGATCAAGATCGATCCGGACAAGATCGGCATGGTCATCGGTAAGGGCGGCGAGACGATTCGCGGCCTCGAGGCCGACTTCGAGGTGGAGATCTCCATCGAGGACGACGGCACCGTGAGCGTGTACGGGGTCGACGGCACCAAGGCCGACGCGTGCGTCGCGCGCATCAGCGCGATGACCAAGGATGTCGAGGTCGGGGATGTCTATGAGGGCGCGAAGGTGGTCAAGACCACCACGTTCGGTGCCTTCATCGAACTGACCAAGGGCGTCGATGGTCTGCTGCACATCTCAAACCTCGGCTCCGGTCGGGTGGAGAAGGTGGAGGACGTGCTCAACCGGGGTGACTCGGTTGACGTGCGCATCGAGGAGGTCGACAAGGCCCGCGGTCGCATTGGCCTGAGGCTCCTCAACGACGACTCCGTGCCGACCCCCTCCGGGGATGGCGGGGCGGAGGCCGGCAGTGAGGGCGCCGAGGGTGACGCCGCCGAGGGTGACGGCACCAGCCGCCGCCCGCGTCGCCGCCGCAAGATCTCCACGTCCGACCTGGCCGAGTGACCGGGCAGGACCGCGCGCTCGTCACTACCGGTGGGGGGCTCCGAATCGTCTCGGAGCCCCTGCCGGGCGTGCGCTCGGTTGCGCTGGGCGTGTGGATCGGCGTGGGCTCGCGGTTCGAGACTCCCGCAGAGGCGGGCATCTCGCACTTCATCGAGCACCTGCTCTTCAAGGGCACGGACCGCTACTCGGCCGCGCGCATCGCCGAGGGGTTCGATGGCCTGGGCGGTGAGGTGAACGCCGCCACGGGGCGCGACCACACGGTCGTGTACACCCGCGTGCTCGACGAGCATCTGGAGTCCGCCCTCGAGGTGGTGGCGGACATGCTGCAGAGGCCCGCGTTCCACGAGTTGGACCAGGAGCGCGAGGTCGTACTGGAGGAGATCCTCATGTACGAGGACGATCCCCAGGACCTGGTGCATGACCTGCTGGTCGAGGCCGTGTTCCCCGATCAGCCCCTGGGGCGTCCGGTCATCGGAACCAGCGAGGTCATCGGTTCGGTTGCCGAGGACCAGATTCGCGCCTATCACCAGGAGCACTACAGGGCGCCGAACATGGTCGTGGCCGCCAGTGGATCGATCACCCAGGATCGCCTCGTGGAACTGTGCGAGCGCTATCTGGGGGATCTCGCCCCGGTGGGGCGGGACCACGCGGTGGTTCCCGGTGCCGCCGGTGCGCCCCGCCTGGTGGTGCGCACCAAGCCGACCGAGCAGTACCACCTGGTACTGGGTGCGTCCGGCCTGGATCGCTCGGACCCCCGGCGCCATGCGATGGCCGTGCTCGACACCATCCTGGGTGGGTCGATGAGCTCGCGGTTGTTCCAGGAGATCCGCGACCGGCGCGGGCTGGCGTACTCCGTGGGCTCCTATTCGGCGGGGTATGCCGACACCGGTCAGGTGGGTGTGTACCTGGGTACACGTGAGGACAACCTGGGCGAGGCCGCGGCCATCATCCAGGCGGAACTCACCCGCATCGGGGATGAGCCGGTGCCGGCAGACGAATTGACGCGGGCGAAGGAGCACCTGAAGGGTCGCCTCGTGCTCGGTCTGGAGAGCCCGGTCACGCGTATGCACCGCATCGGGCGCGCGGTGCTGTCGGATACCGAACTGCTTGACGTGGATGAGCTGATCGAGCGTGTCGAGGCCGTGAGCGCCGACGACATCGTTGCGCTTGGACGTGAGTTCTGGCGCCCGGAGCGCATGTCGGTGGCGGCGATCGGCCCCGACGAGGACGCCGTGCGCTCCGCAGCGCACCGTCTGACTCCCGCCCTGGTGGAGGCCACATGATCCGCGTCATGGTCACGGGTGCCGCTGGCCGTATGGGGCGCGCCGTCGTGGACGCCGTCACCGCGGCGCCCGACACGCAACTGGTGGCGAAGGCGGACCCCGTCCTCGCCGGTGCGGGGGGCGACCCGCTCGACTTCGGCACCGTGGAGGAGGCCATCGCGGCCACATCTCCCCAGGTGGCAGTGGACTTCACGCAGCCGGACGCGGCCTTCACCACCACACGTGCCTGCCTTGAGGCCGGGGTGCATGCGGTCGTGGGCACGACCGGCCTCACCGTGGATCAGATGGCGACCTTGCGCGACATCGCCGAGAACGGGCCCGCGAACCTGTTGGTGGCGCCCAACTTCGCCGTCGGGGCCGTCCTGATGATGCGCTTCGCCGCAGAGGCATCGCGGCACATGCCGATGGCGGAGATCATCGAGCTGCACCACGACGGCAAGCTCGATGCGCCATCGGGCACGGCTCTTCGCACTGCCGAGGGCATGCAGGGCGACGTGCCGATTCACTCGGTGCGCCTGCCCGGTCTGGTGGCCCACCAGGAGGTCATTCTGGGCGGGCTCGGCGAGACCCTGTCGATACGGCACGACTCCCTGTCGAGGGAGAGCTTCATGCCGGGCGTGCTGCTTGCCGTCCACGCCATCGGCGCGCGGCCCGGTGTCACCATCGGGCTGGAGTCCGTGCTGTTCGGGGATGCTCCCGCCTGACACCGCATTCCCGCTGGTAACGTCAACCCCGTTTTCCCACCCCGGAGGCCCCGAGATGGCAGATGGCTACAGCAAGGTCGGCAGCGGCGACGTGGAGCGGAAGGAACGCCGCGGGGGCGGGGCGGGCTCACAGGACTTCGCGGGTGCCCTCGGCGCCGAGCACATGACCTGCCGCATCTGGCGGTTCGGGCCCGGAGACGAGATGGCCTACCACCGCCACCATGAGCAGGAGGAGATCTACCACCTGATCTCGGGCGGCCCGCAGGAGATGCTGATCGAGGGCAACATCGTGGTGGTCGAGGACCTGGACTGGCTGCGCGTGGCGAAGACCACGGCCCGGCGCATCCAGAACCACACCGACCGCGAGGCCGTGTGGCTGATCATCGGGGCCCCTCCGGGCACCGGAATAACGGATGGCATCCGTCTTGACCCCGAGACCGGGGAGGAGATCCCGCGCACCTGATGAGCGCCGCCGCGTACAACATGATCGCCTGCGGCAGGTCCGGGGCTGGCCCGGCCGGTGCGATGCACCTGGCTGATCCCGCGCGCAGGGCCAACCCGGGTGGCGCACGTCCCATGATCGGCATCGCGTGACCCCGACACCCCTGCCTATACTGCCGCCCGTGCTGGGCGCCGTCCTCACCGCGGTGGTCACCCCCTTCGACGAGCGGGGAGACGTTGACGACCCCGCCTTCCGTTCCCTGGTGCGGTACCTGCTGGGTGCGGGCTCCGACGGCATCGTGGTGGCCGGAACCACCGGCGAGGCCTCCACGCTCACCGACGACGAGCGCCTGGGCCTGATTCGTGCCACGGTCGAGGAGGTCGCGGGCACCGGCAGCGTGGTGGCGGGAACCGGCAGCAACGACACCGCTCACTCAGTGCACCTCACCGAGCAGGCTCGCGGCATGGGTGTCGATGCCGTCCTGGTGGTCACCCCGTATTACAATCGTCCGCCACGCGAGGGCATCGTGCGGCACGTCGCCGCCATCGCCGATGTCGGCGTACCCGTGGTGCTCTACAACATTCCCGGCCGAACCGGCCTGAACATGGCCCCCGATCTGATCGCCGAGCTCGCCGACATCCCCGGTGTCGTGGCCCTCAAGGAGGCCAACCCGGATCTGGCGCAGCCCCGGCAGGTGCGGGCGGAAACCACCCTGGCGCTCTACGCCGGGAACGACGACATGCTGCTGCCCATTCTCGAGATGGGGGGCGCCGGGGTCATCTCGGTGGCCTCGCATCTGGTGGGTGACCGGATGCAGGAGATGACGGCCGCCGTGCTTCGCGGCGACCTCGATGGTGCACGCGCCATCGACGCGAGCCTGGCCGGGCTCTACACCGGCCTGTTTGAGACGACGAACCCCATACTGATCAAGGCGGCGCTCGAGATGCTCGGGCTCATCCCCTCCGGGCGGCTTCGGCTACCCCTGGTGGACGCCACGCCCGCGGAGCGCCAGGCGCTTCGTACCGTGCTTGAGGCACAGGGCCTCATCGTGCCCGCGGCGCCCTGATCCCGACGACTGGCCCAGCCCTGAGCGACACCACTGCTGACGCACCGGCCCTGCGGATCATTCCGCTGGGCGGCGTAGGCGAGATCGGCAAGAACCTCTACGTGATCGAGTTCGACGAGCGCATCGTCATCATCGATTGCGGCCTGACGTTCCCCACCCCGGACCAGCTGGGCGTCGACATCGTCCTGCCGGACTTCTCCTGGCTCAAGAAGAACAAGTCACGGATCGATGCGCTCATCCTCACCCACGGGCACGAGGATCACATCGGCGCGGTTCCCTACTTCCTGCGCGAGGTGGGTCCCGTGCCCATCCTGGGAACCCGCTTCACGCTGGGCCTGTTGCGCGCGAAGCTCGAGGAGCACCGCCTGCTGGGCGAGGTCGAGCTGGTGGAGATCGTGGCGGGCGAGCCGCCTCGGGCGGTCGGCCCATTCATGGCCGAGTTCCTCCGGGTCACCCACAGCATCCCCGACTGCGTGGCGGTGGCCCTTCATTCGCCCGCGGGCACCCTGGTGCACACGGGCGACTTCTGCTTCGACCACCTGCCCATCGGTGGTCCCGGCAAGCGCAGCGACGTGCCCGGGCTCGCGCGGCTGGGTGCCGAGGGCGTGCTGATGCTTCTGAGCGACTCCACGAATGCGGATGTTCCCGTGTCGTCGAAGCGCGAGGAGGCATCGGTGGGGCCCGCCATGTCGAGCCTGTTCGCCACCTCTCCGGGTCGCGTCATCGTCACCACGTTCTCCTCCCAGATCGACCGCATGCAGCAGGTGATCAACGCCGCCTATCAGGACGGAAGGGTCGTGGGCGTCGTGGGCCGTTCGATGGTGCGTAACGTGAACATCGCGCGCAACCTCGGATACCTCACGGTTCCCGATGGCGTGCTCATCACCGATCGTGAGATCAACGGCACCCCCGACGACGAACTGGTGCTCCTCACCACCGGCAGCCAGGGCGAGCCGCTGTCGGCCCTTCGGCGCATGGCGAATGGCGCGCACCCCAAGGTGACCATCAAGCCCGGCGACACCGTCGTGTACAGCTCGCGCCGTATTCCGGGCAATGAGCTGTCGATCGACGAGACCATCAACCGGCTGGTGGGGGCGGGCGCACGCGTGGTGACCCCCGAGACCCGCCCGGATGTTCACGCCTCGGGCCACGGTGTGCGCGAGGACCTGGCCTGGATGCTGCAGCTCCTTCGCCCGAGATTCTTCGCCCCCATCCACGGCGAGGCCCGGCACCAGAGGGCCCACGCGGACCTGGCCACGGGGCTGGGTATCCCGGAGAAGACGATCATCCTCGAGAACGGCGACGTGCTCGAGGTGTCCGCGGACGGGGTGCGCACAGGCGAGCGCGTGGAGACCGGCATCACGTATGTCGACTCCTACGGCGTCTCGGATGTGGGGGAGGGCGTGCTGCGCGACCGACGCCACATGTCCGAGGACGGCCTGGTGCTGGTGGTGGCGCAGATCGACGCGCACGACGGCAGCCTGGCGGGCCCGCCCGACGTGGTCACCCGAGGATTCGCCGGTGCCGAGGATGTCGAGATGATCGCGGCCATCCGCTCGACGGTGGAGGAGAGCCTCGCGCGTTCGTCGGAGGATCGCGTGCACGAGGCCGACGTGCTGCAGAAGCAGTTGCACGACGCCATCGCCGCCCTGATCAACCGTCGGTCGCGGGTTCGCCCCGTGATCCTGCCGGTGGTGGTGGTGGTCTAAGAACCCGTTTCAGAATGGACCGCGGTCGGCCTGCCGCGAGAATCCCGCACGGCACGGACACAGGGGAGGGTGTGATCCCTCAGGACATCGCATCGCGCTGATTCGCAGCGCGCAGACGGTCGTGGCCGCCGTTCTGAAACGGGTTCTCCACAC